>Ga0137306_101660_pt1 | contig 21614 bp, 19 predicted proteins | sample Inofroosms_March_FD_97187 | JGI IMG/M metagenome (GOLD analysis project Ga0137306, IMG submission 97187) | Mouse cecal microbial communities from Vienna, Austria - N-Acetylneuraminic and N-Acetylglucosamine D2O microcosms_March | ecosystem: Host-associated > Mammals > Digestive system > Large...
ACACCTCACGGAACTGTTCCTCCGAAACCGATTTTCCCTGCTCCGCAATGGTATTCCAGCCAACCATGCCGGCAGGCGTTTCCTCCTTGCCTGCATAGATCACATATTTCAGAAACGGCAGCATCGGATTGCTGCACTCCCCCGGTCTGGTGTCCCGGAGCTTCGGGCAGAGTTCATTGATGATTTCAACATAATTGGCATCCTTCAGCCCATCAATCAGTACCAGCGCTTTGGAGTCGGACTGCCGCAGCAGATATTCCAGCTCGAACACCTTATAGTTGGTGTTTACCGTCACCAGTACTGCCCCGATCTTTGCCGAAGCAAACAGAGCCAGCAGCCATTCGGGCACATTCGTCGCCCAAATCGCGATATGATCTCCATGTCCAAGCCCCATCGCAAGGAATCCCTTAGCGATCCGGTTGACCTCATCATCAAACTCTTTCCATGTCATATCGAACGGGCGGTCAATATATTTAATCGCCTGATCGTCCGGATACTGGCGGGCTACCTGTTCCAGCAGCCCGCCAACCGTGATAGATACTAATTCACTCACCGTATTTTCCTCCCTATCGTCATCGGGATTTCGGCCTCCCCAGCCTGCTCGCCGCAAAACGTCCGCATGGTGCGGAAGCACTCTGCCAAGCATTCATAATCATTACGGGCCATAAAAGCCCGCAGATATGACCAAAAACACTTAAGAACAGGCATTGTCTGCCTTTAAGCGGCCGGAAATCCCACAAGCACGCTTTGCATGCTCGATATGACTACGTAAACTGAAGCACAAGGCTGCTTTACGGCAGTTCCCTGCAGCGATACCGCCACAGGCTTAAAAAGAATCGGCAGGACTCTTTTCAAGTGCTTCGATTATAAACCGCAAAGCGGTTTGTTCGTTAGACCTTATTATAGACGCTGACAGCTCGTTTGTAAAGAAATTTGTCGGATTTTTATAAGCGAAGTATTGGGAAAGCCGTTTTATTCCCTTGCTTTCAAGTTCATGATTGGTGTGAGCCATATTTTTCTTCTGCAACAAGCGGTATCTGCCTTTTTGCAGACTACTGGGAAAAAACCTTCGCTTTTACCCTTACAGACGCCTGTTTCTTATAGAAAGCCCATCCTCTGCTTCAATCGAGCCCTGTCCCCCACGATCCTTCCCATCTTTTCCTATCATTCAGATCTCTTATTTTTGCGATGATTTCCATCGTTTTCCAAGCAGAAACATCGCAGCCATTCCCGCTGCTGCCGCCCCAGTCGAAACCGCCGGAAGTTCCTTTTTCCGGTCTGTATCCACCTGTGATCCCATCGTACGGACGATAACCTGCGGACTGGAGGATACTGGTTGTGTAGATTCTCCATCCTGTGGTTCGGTTTGATCCTGCTCCTGCGCAGATATTGGAGGCTGAACCTGCGGCTGCTGCATCATAATCACAGGGGCAGGCGGCAAATTGTTGTCCGTCGACCCCCACATAATCAACGGCGATTCATCCTCTGATTCCTCTGTATTACGGCTCCTGCGGCGGTGAGGACGCGGTCTGCGCTCAGGGTCCGGTCCGAGGATCGGTTCCTCCGCGCTCTGCTGCGGTTCCGAACTGGAAGGATTGGGCTGCTCCGATGGACCGGAGGAGATATCTCCTGGTTCCGAAGAGGACGGCGAATCCGGAATAGATGGACCTTCCGAAGAGGAGGGTGGATTCTCTGGTACAGACGGTTCCGAGGAAGAGGGCGGTTCCTCTGGGATGGATGGCTCCGAAGAAGGCGGTTTCTCTGGGTCGGACGGTTCCGAGGAAGAGGGCGGTTCCTCCGGCGTAGAAGTCTCCGAAGAAGAGGATGGTCCTTCGGAGGAAACGGGCGGGGGCTCCGAAGAAGCCGCATCATCCTTGGATGAGGACGGCTCCGACTCGGACGGCTCCTCCTCTGAAGAGGATGGCGGAGCCGGCATCTCCGGCCCAACCTCTAGAGACTGCCCATAAAATGCGACTTCCGAAAGCAGGAACAGATTCTGCTCCACAGGTGCATCCGGCATATCAAACCCCGGGACCGCCCGATGTTTCTGGAGCTGAATCCTGACATAGGACGCACCCGCTGGAATCTCTGCGGTATAGGTCTCGTGGTAGTAGAATCCGTTGGCCTGTTTCCGATAAGAGGTCAGCCGCACCTGTGATAGATCAAAAAAATTATTGCCATCTGGTGAATATGCGATATTTACCCCATAAAATGGATTGGGAAGATGCAATCCCTCTTGATCTGTTTCCGAAAAATACAGGCCGATCGGAGCTGCCCGCAGAAGATATGCTTTTCCGCCGTCCACCAGAAATATCCGATCCTGCACAGCATCATAATGGCAGCGTATTGCATCCGAGAGTGCGCCTCGCTCCGACTCCCCCAGAATATAGGCTCCATATTTTCCTCCATAAGAGGTTGGCATCGCAAACGAACCATTTTTGACGTAGACGCTCACGTGGACTGTCTCACTTCCCCGCACCTGATAAATCGCCGATGCCTGTTGCGCCTGCTCCCGCATGGGCAGCACCGTCTGATCCGGACAGGCGGACCAGCCCGAGAAGTCAGAAAAGTTTGAAATCTGCGCTCCAAAACCGCTGTAGGTTTTGACCGCATCGCCTGACACAGAATCACATGTATCAATATAAGGGCTGGAAGATGCGTATACTTCAAATCCACAAAGGACGCAGGCCAATAGGAAGCAAATCCCCAGAACCCATCGTTTCATCTGTAATCCCTCCGCTGTCTTTCTCAGTCCATTATAGCAAAATTCGACCTGAATTTCAATTTTTCGACATTTTGAATTTTCTCAAGAAACAGCGGATTGGATATATTTTCCTGTATGGCCTCCGGCTGACTGCACATACTATCTTCGGCAGGGTTCTGCCAACCGTTTGAAAACGCGCATCCTGCGCGGGCAGCCAACCCTGTAAGGATGGGAAACCATCCCGTCCTTTACATAATAAGAAACCCCACCAGCGAACTGGTGGGGGCCATCCTTCCAAAGATGAGACGGTTTTTCAGACCTCTCACGTACGGGTTAAGAGGTCCGCGACATAAAGCCCATTTGCAGCCGCCTGAGAGAGGGAACGCGTAAAACCTGCACCATCCCCAACAGCATAAATACCCTCGCAGCCATCAATTTCAAATTCGGTCGCTTTCGGGCGCGCAGAGTAATATTTACATTCGATGCCATAAAGCAGCGTATCATAGTTGGCTGTTCCCGGAGCGATCTGATCGAGTGCATGCAGAGCTTCCACAATGTTGTCAAGCTGCCGTTTCGGAATACAAAGGCTCAAATCACCTGGAACGGCACTCAAAGTTGGACGGACACTCCCCTGCCGCAGCCGCTTTTCATCGGTCCGCCGCCCGTTTTCGAGATCCCCCAGCCGCTGTACCAGCACGCTGCCGCCGCTGATGAGGTTGGCAAGAGACGCAACATGACGCGCATATTCGATCGGCTCGCGGAATGGCTGGGTAAAATTGGTGGTTGAGAGGAGCGCAAAGTTGGAATTCTGGGTTTTCCGGGACTCATCCCGATAGCTGTGCCCATTGACGGTAAGTACCCCATTGGTGTTTTCGGTAACAACCAGTCCGCGGTCGTTGAAACAGAACATACGGATGATGTCACCGTACTGTTTGGAACGGTACCGGATTTTCGGTTCATAGATTTTTTTGGCGAAGTCCTCCCAGACCATTGCAGGAAGCTCGACCCGCACGCCAACATCTACCTGATTATTGGAAAGCGGTATCTGGTTCCGTTCGCACCAGTCGGAGAAGAACAGGCTGCCGGCCCGTCCAACCGCAAAAATAATCCTGTCGGCAGTACAGGCCTGCTCCCCATCCTGATTGGAAAACTCGATTGTGTGGGAGTTCTTGTCTACATTGGTGACACAGGTGCCGGTCAGCAGGGACACCTTATCCCGCAGAGAATTGACCAGATGCACCATTGTATCAAAGTTGGAGTCGGTCCCCAGGTGCTTGAGCTGCGCCTGGCTCATGTGAAGGTCAAACTCCAGGCAGCGTTTTTTCAGTTCATTATTGGGCATGAACCGTTCGGTGGTCGCCCCAAAGCTGACCAGGATGCTGTCCGCCTGCTCAATATAGTCGATCACCGTTGCATCCGGCAGAAATTCGGTCAGCCAGCCGCCATATTCCGTGCTGATGACATATTTTCCATCCGAAAATGCACCCGCACCTGCAAGGCCCTCCATAATGGCGCAGGATTTGCATTTGATGCAGGTGGATACCTTCTTTGCGACAATCGGGCAGACACGGCGCTCTAGTGGATGCCCCTTCTCAAACAGGACGACCGAAAGGGCGGGGTTGCGCTCGGTGAGGCGGTAGGCGGCCATCAAACCGCTGATCCCACCACCAATGATGGCTACATCATACTGTTTAGACATGGGATTCGGAGTCTCCTTTCCGGTGTATCTTAAATCTCGGCCGGTTGAGCCGGAGTTTTTTCCTTTTTTTGCGAAGTGCTCGGCTGTAGAGCCGGAAGGGATGGTTCTTGCGGGTACGCTCCCGCAAGGCATTGCGATAGACCTTGATGACATAATTGGCGAGGTCAAGCGCACCGCTTTTCTCGACCGAACGGCGTGCAGATGCGCGCAGGCTGGAAAGCTGCTCCTCTGTCATTCCACGCAGCAGGCGGATCTTCTCAGCCATCTCCTGTGCAGAGCTGAATATAAACCCGTTTACGCCATCCCGCACCTGCCCTTCATTGAGCGGGTCGGTGATCTGTAGCACCGGGAGGCCGGTTGCCATCCCTTCGAGCATTGAGATCGAGTTGGTGTCCGAGGTGGACGCTGTGATATAGAAATCACAGGCTGCAAAGTATGGGGGAATCTCATCATGCAGAATTTTTCCCGCAAAGGTAACCATATCGGAAATTCCGAGATCCCTGCTGAGTGCCTCCAGTTCCTCCTTACACGGCCCGTCCCCAACGATCAAAAGCCGAATCTGCTCCTCTGGCTGGATGGTTTCCTTCCAGTGGTGCAGCAGAAGATCAACACTTTTTTCGCGCCCCAGCCGCCCCACAAAGATGCCGATCATCATCTGTTCGGTATATCCGAACCGCTCCCGGAATGCCTCTTTTTTAACCGGGTCGATCTTTTCGGGATTAAATGCCTCAAGATCAACCGGATTGGGGATCACGTTCACCGTTTTATAGACCCCCTCTTTGCGGAAATACTCCTCACATTTTTTCGAGGGACCGGTCAGAGCCTGTGCAGATTTTGCAAACAGCTTTGTATACTTGTGTGAGAGCCTGGTCGCCATTGGTGCAAGGGGTTGCGGCGCAACATAATAGATGTATTCGTCATACATCGTATGCAGGGTATAAACCAGTGCGATCCGCAGCACGCGTGCAATCATGATCCCGGAAAGCCCGATTCCAAATTCATTGTGGACATGGATCACATCCGGCTGAAACCGGCTGACCATCTTGAGACGGGTGGTTGAGAGCGGCATGGCAACCCCATAACCGTAAAAGCGTTCGGAGGTGTGGGCCGGGCAATGAAGCCCCCCGTCCGCGATATAATGCCGATAGGCGTCGGCATCCGCCGTTACGACCAGCACCTCATGCCCAAGCTGCTCAAGGCCGTCCTTTAAAGATTTTACATGGGTGACAACCCCATTGATATGGGGAAGATAGGTTTCGGTAAACAATGCAATTTTCATACGTTCTACTCCCGAACAGGTAAAGTCAATCAATATATAGTATAACACACTCCCGCAGCAATTCCAAGTAGGAGCCGGAAACTTGCATAAATTTGTTGCCATTTTCAGAAAAAAGGTGTAAACTGTCTTTAAAAGTCTGCGCAAAAGAACGTAGCACCGAAAGAAGCAATCCGTTTCCCAAGAATAACAGGCGGATATTGATATATCGCCAAAACATGTAAGGAAGTGTGAACAATGTCCATCGACATGAAACGAAATCTGACCATGCTTACCGATTTTTATGAAATTACCATGTCAAACGGTTATTTCCAACACGGATTTCAGGATCGGGAGGCCGTATTCGATATGTTCTTCCGCCGGATTCCGGATGATGGCGGCTTTGCGATTTTCGCAGGGCTGGAGCAGCTGATTGAATACCTGCAAAATCTCAGCTTCACGTCAGATGATATTGACTATCTTCGGTCGAAAGGTCAGTTCAGCGAAGCGTTTCTTGACTATCTGAAGCATTTTTCGTTCCAGTGCGACATCTGGTCGATGCGGGAGGGTACGCCGATCTTCCCATATGAGCCGGTTGTGATCGTGCGCGGCCCGATCATTCAGGCACAGCTCGTCGAAACGATGGTCCTGCTCACCATCAACCATCAATCCCTGGTGGCTACCAAAGCGAACCGCATTGCGCGCGCAGCGGCCGGTCGGCCGGTCTCCGAATTTGGCTCACGCCGGGCGCAGAGCTACGATGCAGCGATTCTTGGCGCGCGCGCAACCTACATTGGCGGATGCTCCTCGACCGCCTGCGTCATTGCCGACCGTGAGTATGGAATCCCAGCAGTCGGCACGATGGCACATAGCTGGGTTCAGGTGTTCGACAGCGAATATGAAGCCTTTAAAAATTATGCCGAGCTCTACCCGGACAACAGCGTTTTTCTGGTCGATACCTATAATGTACTGAAATCCGGCGTCCCCAATACCATCCGGGTAGCCAACGAGGTGCTCAAGCCGCTGGGATTTCGGCCCAAAGCGATCCGGATCGACAGCGGAGACATTGCCTATCTGTCGAAAAAGGCCCGGAAAATGCTAGATGATGCAGGGTATCCAGACTGCAAGATCATGGCATCCAACTCGCTCGACGAATATCTGATCCGGGACCTTCTGGTTCAGGGTGCGCAGCTTGACCTGTTTGGCGTAGGCGAAAACCTGATTACCAGCAAATCCGATCCTGTGTTTGGGGGGGTCTATAAGCTGGTTGCGGTCGAGCAGAACGGGACCCTCGTTCCAAAGATCAAGGTGAGCGAGAGCATCGAGAAGATCACCACCCCTTGTTTCAAAAATCTCTACCGGTTCTATAACCGGGATACCGGGCGCGCAATCGCCGACTATGTCACCATGCACGATGAAACCGTGGACGATACCCGCCCGGTTACCATCTTTGACCCGGTTGCAACCTGGAAGAAAAAGACGATCAGCAATTTCCGAGCCGAGTGCCTGTTGGTGCAGGTGTTCGAGCGCGGTAAATGTATCTATCATTCGCCCACGCTGGAACAGATTAAGCAGTATTGCGCCGCTCAGATGGAGACTCTTTGGGATGAGGTCAAACGGTTCGAGCACCCGCACCGCTACTATGTGGACCTTTCCGACAAGCTATGGAAAGAACGAAACGACCTGCTGGAAAAAATCAACGCTGACTGATTTAAAAATCCCCCGCTGTGTTGCAGCGGGGGATTTTTTATTCGACCGAAATCACAAAGTAGTAAACCGGCTGTCCGCCATTGATGAGCGCAACCTCCACATCCTCCGGCATCTTCGCGCTTACCGCGCGGTAGACTGCCTCGGCTTCCTCTTCAATCACGTCTTCGCCAAATAACAGGGTCACAAAGCTGCTGTCCCGGCGCACCAAAGACTTGGTCAGACGGACAACCGCCTTGGTCAGGTCGTGCTCGGTGAAAGCCAGCTTCCCGTTTTCCAATGCAAGCAGTTCGCCTTCCTTGATTTTATGCCCATCAAAATCACTGTCCCGAGCTGCAAAGGTAATCTGCCCGGTCCCAACCCGTTCATACGCTTTCTGCATGGTGAGCTGGTTGGACTTGACATCTGCATCTGCATCGAACGCGAGCATTGCCGCCAATCCCTGCGGGATCGTCCGGGTCTGCAGCACCACCACATTCCGATCCGCGAGCTTGGTCGCCTGCTCCGCTGCCATAATGATGTTCTTGTTGTTGGGCAGCACGAACACTGTTTTTGCCGGGGTCGCGTGCACCGCCGAAAGGATGTCGTCGGTCGACGGATTCATCGTCTGACCGCCCGAGACGATGTTATCCGCTCCGAGGTCCTCGAAAAGCTGGTGCATCCCCTTGCCTGCCGCAACTGCAACAAACCCATATTCCCGTGAGGGATCGACCACCGCATACCGGAACCCCTGGTCTGAAACCGGTTCCACGATCTTTTTCTTCTGGTTTTCAAACTGCTCCCGCATATTTTCAATCTTCATATTGGTGAGCTGTCCATTTTCAAGCGCTTTCTGAAGGGCAAGGCCCGGATTGTCGGTATGCACATGGGTCTTGATGATCTCATCATCGTCAACCACTACAACGCAGTCACCAATCGTCTCAAGATAGGTGCGCAGCGGCTGCGGGTCTACTGTCCGCTCCTTTTTCAAAATGATAAACTCGGTACAATAGGTGAAGGTGATTTCCCCTTCGTACTCCCCTGCTGCGTTTTTATCCGGGTGTATCGAATCCGAGTCGTTTTTCGCGCTCTCTTCGGCAAGCTCTATGATCCCGTTGCCGTCGAATACCGACGCCATCCCCTGGAAGATCGCCAGCAGGCCCTGTCCGCCCGCATCGACCACGCCTGCCTTTTTGAGAACCGGCAGCAGCTCGGGGGTTTGGTCCAGCGCTTCCTGTGCCGCAGAAACCACTACCCTCCAGATCTCAGCGGGGGTAACCTCGTCGGTGAGTACCTCCCGCGCCGCAACAGCCGCCAGACGGGCAACCGTGAGAATCGTCCCTTCGGTCGGCTTCATTACCGCCTTATAAGCTGCCTCCACGCCCTTTTCGAGAGCCGCCACGAGATGCTCCGCATCCGCCTGTTTCTGATCTTTCAGCCCGCGGGAAAATCCACGGAAAAGCAGCGAAAGGATCACGCCGGAATTCCCGCGCGCTCCCCGCAGGAGCGCAGATGCGCAGACATCCGCCGCCTTGGAGACGTCCGATCCGTCCGGGAGCCGGATCAGCTCCCGTTTTGCCGCCGACGCGGTCATCGACATATTGGTTCCGGTATCGCCGTCCGGCACCGGGAAAACGTTCAATGCATCTACTGCCTGCCGTTTGTTCGTGATGTGGTTTGCTCCCGAGATAAACGCGTCCCTGAGCATCTGTCCTGTAATCACAATGTTTGACCCCCATATATCCAGTATTATCGGTTCAGAAAGGATGCATCAGACGCCCTCGGTCTTCATCGCGTCGACAAAAACATTGACTTTTGACACGTCCAGATTGGTTGCCTGTTCGACGGTATAACGCACCTTATTGACAATGCTTTTGACAATCGCAGAAATGTTCACCCCATAAACAACGGTGATGTGCAGATCAATCACCAGGCCGCCGCCCGAAGCACGCACACGGACACCGGTATCCTGCGTCTGCCTGCCAGCGATTGCCGAGCGAAGTCCCTGCGCCGCAGTACCGACCATCCCAGCCACTCCAAAACACTCGGAAGCCGCCTTGCCTACCAGGTTAGAGAAATACTCCTGGGAAATTTCTATTTTTCCATACTGATTTTCTATGCTGACCAAATCTTGAGTCCCCCTTTTCTTTCCGTTTCTAATCAAACAATTTTGCTGGAAGTGCTTGGTTCTATAGCAGTTTGAAAACAGGACGATTTTTCAGGCAATCATCCAAATACCCGTATAAAACTACCATTCAACTATATTATAAAATAAATCCTGCTCTGTTGCAATCATTTCTGCCTGAAATTCCCGATTAAACGAAATTTGTCCTTGACGGTAGAGCAATGGCAAAAACAGGCATTCGGCCTCAAACGCCTCACAAAAGGCTTCCAACCCTTCCCCTGTCCCCTTATAGGCAGCGTAAAGTGTCTCAAGCTGTTCGCTGTACCCCACCGAATAAGCAAGTGCCCCTCCGCTCATCAGCGGCGAAATATCCATATTCTCAAACAGGCGGACCTCTCCCAAATACAGGTCATAGCCGCCTCGGGCGAGGCTCTCCTCGTACTGGGAAAACGACTGTGAGACCACCTCTACACGAATTCCGATCTGGGAAAGCTGTTCGACAATCAGGGTTGCAGCAGCGGTGCGGGCCGCGTTCTCGCTGTTGGTCAACAGGCGCAGCCGAATTGGTTCCCCTAAAATGCCGAGCCGATAACCATATTCATCCGTCTGTGTCAGCCCCAGCCGGTCAAGCAGGGCATCTGCCTGTGTAAGCTGGCGGGGCGCTGAACGGTTGAGGGCTCCGAGCCGGTAGAACGATGGATGAAACGGATAGCGGGAAACTTCAGCGCAGGACATATAAGCAGTTGAGACCAGCTCGTCCCGGTTCAGCGCCAAATCAAGCGCACGCCGGAACGCCGGCTCGGCCAGCACCCCCTGCTGCCTGCCGTTTATTCCAAGAAATACCATACGGTTTTGGGACACCACACGCCCGGAAGTGGACAGATTGTTTGTCTCTGAGCCGCTCAAGTCAGAGTAATGCAGGTCGATCTCCCCTGATTTCAACGAGAAAGCCAGTGCGGACGGATCGGTGGAGGAAACCAACCGGATTGTTTCAATCGAGCCTTTCTCACCATAATAAAGCGGGTTCGCCGAAAGCATAACACCGGTATTTCCCCAAGTCCCGGAAACATAGTACCGGCTGATTCCGGTCGGGAAGTCGGCATCCGCATGCCCTTCCTTGATGATTGGAAAAGAAAGCAGCGCAGCAAAATCTGCGTCCGGTTGAGAAAGGGTAAATATGACGTTCCCTTCTTGATCGACCTCACATCGCTCGACATTCTGCAAACGCATTGCAATGCTCTGCCCTGAAGCGACCGCCGTACGGAACGAATAGACCACATCTGCCCCCTGCAACAGTGATCCATCCGAAAAAAGGATGTTCCTTCGCAGCTTGACAGTACAAATATTCCCATTATAGGTCACTGACTCCGCAAGCCGGTTTTCAGGCCGGTAGGAAGGGTCGACCCGTGTCAGGCTGTCATAAAGCAGAGGGATCAGCTGGCGGTTCAGTTCGGTCTTCATCTTATATGGGTTGAGCGAGTCCGAAGCGCTGTACGCCAACCGCAGTTCACTGACCGGCTGCACCTGCTCCGGCTGCGAAGTAACCGGAGCAGGCACCGGTATCTGCTCCGGAGAAATATCCTCTGGTTCAGGTTCGGAGACCGCACAACCGGAAACTGCGACTGCAACCGCCAACAGAAGCGCATAATATCTTTGTTTCATCTGGTTCTCCATCTGGTTCAAAATCGGGCAGCCCACCCATAGACGGAACATATAAGCCATCTATACAGCAATATTGGGGTCCATGGACCTGTGAATAAACCGAATAGCGGTTTACCTGCCAGAATCTATTATACCCGATAAAGGTTCCATTTTCAATGAAGATTTGGAAAGTATCCCGTAAAATCTCGTGATCATAGCGAAAGCACTGGCTATATCCCGCCATCTCCAAGCAACTTGGTGTCACGATGCAGCCGCTGCTTTACAGCTATTGCACCACAATTCGTTCGATTGATTCAACCTTCCCTGCCTTCCCAAACCGCAGCAGGACTCCATGCAGCTCGATCCGGTCAGGGTCGTTGGCAAACCGCTTGGGCAGGCCGGTGCGGAGTTTTTCAATCGCGCGTTCCCGTTCAACCCCCAGGATCGAATCTCGCCCGCCGCACATCCCTGCATCTGTGATGTAGGCAGTCCCGTTTGGAAGCAGGCGCTCATCTGCGGTCTGAACATGCGTATGGGTGCCAACTACCGCTGAAACGCGGCCATCCAGATAGTATCCCATTGCCAGCTTTTCGGCGGTCGCTTCCGCATGAAAATCTACCAGAATATTTGGGCAGTCGATCTGCTTCAAAAGGAGATCGACTGCATCAAACGGACTTTGGTGCACCGGTTCCATATAAACCCTTCCCTGCAGATTGATAACACAGAGGGAAAAAGCGGGATGATCGTAGAGGAACACCCCTGAACCAGGCGCGGAAGGGTGGTAGTTTGCCGGACGAAGCACGCCGGTCTGCTCCTCCAGCAGATCGTATATCTCCCGCCGGCGCAGGCTGTGGTTTCCGGTCGTAATGATATCAACGCCGCTGTCGAACAGATGGCGTGCACTATGCGGAAGAATCCCGTTTCCCTCTGCTGAATTTTCTCCATTCGCAACCACCACCCCCGCCTGGCAGACCTGTTTCAGACGCGGAAGTTCCCGGCGCAGACGCTCACATCCCGCCTGCCCCACAACATCCCCGAAAAACAATACATTCATCCAATCACCATCCAGTCCCTGTATTCTGGTTTTTAACAGGCTTGAGGGACATATTCCATGTCCCCAAATTTTACTCGATTTCCTTTGTTTGATTCAAAACCCACCTTCAGCGGCTACACTCTGAAAGGTTCGCCGGCCATTGGGAAGGATGCGGTTTCCAAAGGCTTCCATATTTGACCGCACTCCACAGAATACAGCGTCCCCAAAAGATTCTAAAATGTAGGAAGGAGCCTTTTTATCAAAAAAGGCTCCCTGTTCTTCCTCAAAGCACTTTTGAAAGAAAATCCTTGAGGCGCGGATTCTGTGGATTGCCAAAAAAGACATCCGGAGGGTTCTGCTCGAGGATCTGTCCCCCATCCATAAACAGAACACGGGTTCCCACCTCACGCGCAAATCCCATCTCATGGGTGACGACGACCATGGTCATTCCCTCAGACGCAAGCTGCTTCATCAGCTCCAACACCTCGCCAACCATCTCCGGATCGAGCGCGGAGGTCGGCTCATCAAACAGCATGACCTCTGGGTTCATCGCCAACGCCCGCACAATCGCGATCCGCTGCTGCTGGCCTCCCGAAAGCTGGTTCGGATAGGAATTGGCTTTTTCCGCCAGTCCAATCCGGCTCAGAAGCTGCATCGCTTTTTGATCCGCCTCCGCCTGTGTCATCAGCCCCAGCTTAACCGGTGCAAGGGTGATGTTTTCGCGCACGCTCAAATGCGCAAATAAGTTGAACTGCTGGAACACCATTCCCATCTTCTGGCGCAGCTTATTGATGTCACATTTTTTATCCACAATATTGACGCCATCGAACCAGATCTCCCCGCTGGTCGGTTCCTCGAGCCGGTTCAGGCAGCGCAGAAAGGTCGATTTCCCGGAGCCAGACGGCCCGATGACAACCACCTTTTCGCCTTTTTCAATCTTCTCGTCAATCCCCTGAAGGACGCAGTGCCCATGAAAGGATTTTTTCAGGTTTTTAACGTCGATCACCTTTCGCCAGTCTCCTTTCGAGTTGTTTCTGAATCTGGGTCATGCCAACCACCAGTACCAGATAGATGACCGCCGCAATGAAAAGCGGCTCCCCAACAAACGCCCGGCCTTTGATCCCGTCCGCCACCTTAGTCAGGTCACGTACCGCGATATAGCCGGCAACCGAAGTTTCTTTCAGCAGAGTAATGAACTCGTTGAAGAGGGCAGGCAGAATGTTTTTGATCGCCTGCGGAAGAACAATCAGACGCATCGTCATCCAGGAGGTCAAGCCGAGTGAACGCCCCGCTTCGGTCTGCCCGCGGCTGATCGAAAGGATGCCGGAGCGGAAAATTTCTGCAACATAAGCACCCGAATTCAGGCCAAATCCCACGATTGCAACCGGGGTGCCGTTGGTCATGGAGGTAAAGACCGCAGTATACAGGATCAGGAGCTGCACCACCACTGGCGTGCCGCGGATTACCGTCAGATAGAGATTGCAGATCGCCTCGAGCGGCCATAATTTACGGTTGTTCACCGCCGAAACCTTGATGACTGCTACGACCAGCCCGATCAGAATACCCATCACAGTTGCACATGCAGCGATCAGCAGCGTGCGCCCCAGTCCTTCCAGGTATTGTTTCCATCTGTCTGCCTCAATCAGCGCGACATACAGATTATAGTAGTGCGCCTGTAAAAATTCCGCCATCACTTTCTCCAGCCTTTCCATGTCCGAAGGAAGGGACTCTGTGTCCCCTCTGTGCACCGCTTCCAAACCGTATCATCATAATTATACATGAATATTGATTAAATGCAAGGAAAACGCTCCCGATTGCGGGTGAATCGGTAAACTTCAGGGAAAAAACAGGGCGGAGGTATCGGAAATACCCCCGCCTGTCGTATCCAGCATTCTGATTACGCTGCGGTCATGTGCTTTGTGACCAGCTCATCGATTTCTCCATTGGCGACCATCTGCTCCAGCACCTTGTTCACCGCATCCAACAGATCCGGGCACTCTTTCTTGACCGCAATCGCATAGCTCTCTTCGGTCAGGGAGTCCGGCAGAACCTCCAGTGCACCGTTGCTGTTGGCAGCAATCGACTCGGCGGGCAGCTTGTCGATGATAACCGCGTCGCACTTGCCTGCCGACAGTGCCGCACCAGCGTCAATGCCGCTCTTGAACCGCAGGACTTCCTTTGCCGCAACCTCATCGGTCGCATAAAAATCACCAGTGGTCAGTTCCTGCACCGCAATGGTCAGGCCATCAAGCGCATCAGCAGTGACGCCGCTGCCCGCTTTGACAATGACATACTGCGCAGATTTTACATATTCGATCGAGAAGTCGACCTGTTCCGCACGTTCCGGCTTGATGGTCATACCTGCTGCCGCAATGTCGCCCTTGTCGGTTTTCAGCGAGTCGATCAGAAGATCGAAGTTCATGTCGAGAATCTCCAGCTCAACCCCCAGATCATCTGCGATCGCCTGTGCGACATCCACATCAACCCCGGCCGGCTTCCCATCGTCCCCGATATACTCGAACGGAGGGAACGAAGCATTGGTCATCATCACCAGTTTCCCAGCGGATTTGATCCGGTCGATGTTCGGGGTGCTGTCCGACGCTTCGGACGAGCTGCTCTCGGCGGGGGCCGATGCCTCGGCCGAGGAGGACGGTGCTGCGGAAGATGCAGGAGCCGCCGAAGAAGAAGGTGCGCTGCTGCCGCCACAGGCTGCGAGCGAGGCCGCCATGGTCATTGCAAGAATGCCTGCCAAAATCTTTTTCATTTCGAATTTCCTCCCTAACCATTCTATACATTTTCAGAATGTTGTTTGCATGTGATGACATTATTATACATGCATTTCGGAGAAAATCAAGCTTTTTTATGAAAAAATATTCAAAATGCAGATTTTTTATGCATCTTCACTATGATTTCTCACAGCGATCCAATAAGTTTTGCATATCTTGAGGGAAAGGCGCGTCAACCACAAGCGGATTCCCGCCCACCGGATGGACAAATGAGAGGCTTGCGCAATGCAGAGCCTGACGTACAATCCATTCCTGCGGCCCTCCATAAAGCAGGTCGCCAAGCAGCGGGCATCCAATCTGCGACAGATGCACCCGGATCTGGTGTGTACGCCCGGTCTGTAACCGGCAGCGTACCACGCTGCACCCTTCCCCGCGTGCGATAACGGTATATTCTGTCACCGCGCGCTGCCCGTCCGGCAACACCATCCGATGCGGATCGGAGCGGTCAGGCTGGCCAATCGGCAGGTCGATGATCCCGGAGACAGGGTCCGGAGTCCCGGAGGCCACCGCAATATAGCACTTTTCCACCCGTCCGGTCAGTGCCGCAGCTGCAAACGCATTGCGGGCGATCAGCACTGCGCCGGTCGTATCCCGATCTAACCGGTTGAGGATATGGCAGGTCTGCGCGATGCCCTGTTCCGCGCAGTGGTGCGCAAACACATTGGCAAGCGTCCCCTGCTGGAGGCTGCGCACTGGGTGGCACGCCATCCCGGATGGCTTGTTGTAGACGATCAGGTCGTCATCCTCGTAGAGGATAGCCACCGGCAGGCTGCACTGCTCCAGCGGCTTTGGCGTATCGTGCAGGGTAATTTTTATCTGATCCCCAGTGTGCACCCGGTCAATCGTACGGACCTGCTGCCCGTTGCGGAGAATCCCGCCTGGGCAGGTCTTGAGCGACCGGACGAGCGAATAGGAGCATCCCGCCCCTCCCCGCAGAAAATGCAGCAGTTTTCGCCCATCATACTCCGGAGGGACCGTATAATTGAGAACCCTCAAAACGGGAGTGCGTCCTCGTCCTCTTCTTCATCGTCGTATCCCCAGCCGCCGTAAGAATTTCCATTGTTGTTGCCGCAGTAGATTCCCTTCTTGACCGGTGCGAGCAAAAAGCCGACGATAACCCCTGCCAGCAGGCAGACCAGACCGATTAAAGTTGTCATTTTCCGATCCATATACAGGCCCCTTTCCTCTTTTCAACTATGTAAATTTTGACGCAAAAACGCAGCCGTAGTGGCTACGGCTGCGCAGTTGATCCGCAGAAATTACTTATCCATGCCAAAACGCTTTTTGAATCTGTCAACACGCCCGCCGGTATCAACCAGCTTCTGACGGCCGGTGAAGAACGGATGGCACTTGGAGCAGATTTCGACGCGGATATTCTCCTTAGTCGAACGGGTATGGATCACTTCGCCGCAGGCGCAGGTAATCGTAGTCTCCTTGTAGTTCGGATGAATGCCCTGTTTCATGATTGTTTCACCTCTCTCTGACATCTATATTGGATGTCATAAATGTAACATATGAATATTACCACAAGTATATCCCGAAAGCAAGTCTTTTTTTCAGATTTCCGCTTTTTCTGCCAAACTCTGCCGGATCAGACCCCCAAAAGCTGTTTCATCGAGCTGCCAATCGCTTCCGAGCGGGCGCCGATCTCCGCTTCTCCGCTGCCAACAAGCGACAGGTAGAGCTTGATCTTCGGTTCGGTGCCGGACGGACGGACAATCGCAGTGCAGCCGTTTTCCAGTCGGTACTCCAGCACATTGGATTTGGGCAGATCAATCGTGCTGACGCCCGCCGCACTGGTTGCGGTCGAGAGTTGGTAATCGAGCACCTCGGATACCGGCGAGCCAGCGATTTCCTTGGGCGGATTGCCGCGCATGGTGGACATGATCTCATCCATCTTCTTCATGCCCTGTGCACCCTCAAACTGGAAATTCGCGACACTTTCAACATACCGTCCGCATTTCTCATAGATCGCATTGAGCGCATCAATCAGGGTCATCCCCTTCTGCTTGTACCAGGAGGCCATCTCGACAATCAGCATCGAGCCGACAACCGCATCCTTGTCTCGGACATGGGTGCCCGCGAGATACCCATAACTCTCCTCAAAGCCGAATACGAACCGCTCGGGATGTCCCGCCGCTTCCGCAATCGCGATCTGCTCGCCGATGTACTTGAAGCCGGTCAGGACATTTTTGACCTCAACCCCATACATTTTACCAATCGCGTTGGTCAGCTTGGTAGAAACGATGGTGGTCACTGCAAACGGGTCTTTCGGCATGGTACCGTTTGCCATCCGGTTCTGACAGATATAGTCAAACAGAAGTGCTCCGACGTGGTTTCCGGTCAGCAGATGGTATCCGTCCTCCGCCTTTACTGCGATACCCACCCGATCGCAGTCAGGATCGGTTGCGAGAAGCAGATCGGCGCCGGTCTTTTCGGAGAGCTCCAGGCCCTTTTGCAGTGCCTCCTTAATCTCGGGATTGGGGAACGGGCAGGTCGGGAAGTTACCATCCGGCATCTCCTGCTCGGGGACGACAGTAACATCCGCCACGCCGATCTCCTTGAGTACCCGGCGAACCGGCTTATTGCCCGAGCCGTTAAGCGGCGAATAGACCAGCTTCAGGCCCGCCTGTGCACAGACGCCCGGATTGACCTGCTGAGCCAGCGTCGCCTGAATGAAACTGTCAATCAGTTCGTTGGTGATATAGGAAATACTTCCATCCGCAAGTCCCTGCTCGAAGGCGACTCGTTTGATCCCATCGAAATAGTCAAGCGCATTGATTTCTGCAAGCACCGCATCCGCTGCAACTTCAGTAAGCTGTCCGCCGTCGCTTCCATAAACCTTGTAACCGTTGTATTTTGCGGGATTGTGGGAGGCTGTAACCATAATCCCCGCCTCGCAATGCAGCTCACGGGTTGCAAACGAAAGGGTCGGGACCGGCATCAGTTCCTGGTAGATATGTACCTTGATCCCATTTGCCGCGAGCACCCCTGCCGCCTCTTTCGAGAACAGGTCGGACTTGATCCGGCTGTCGTACGAGATTGCAACTGTCGCGTGTTCAAATTTCTGGTTCAGATAGTTGGCGAGTCCCTGAGTCGCACGCCGGATGGTGTAAATGTTCATCCGGTTGGTCCCTGCACCGATAATACCGCGCAGTCCAGCGGTTCCAAAAGCCAGGTCTCTGTAAAACCGCTCAAAAATTTCTTCCTCCTGCCCTTTGATAGATTCCAGCTCTACAGACAGGTCAGCATCCTCAAGGTTGGTTCCCAGCCAGCGTTGATACAGATCGTTATGGTTCATAAACTACCCCTCCAATAATTCCGGAAATTTAGGCAAATTGCTATTCTTATGATATCCTTTTCCTGCCTCAAAGTCAATCAATCTGACCAAAAAAATCCTGTTTTGCACAAAAAATCCCTCTGATGGCCAAACAACAGAGGGATTCCTGACTTCTATTGATCTTTCTTATCGTCCAACGCAGCTAACGCGACATCGAATATCTTGTTGACCCGTGTTTTCAGTTCGAACAGCTTCCTTTTCAGGAACTCATTCTGACGCTTGATTTCTACCACCTGGATATAACGGCGCACCTTAATCTTCATCAGCTCCGCATTTACCGGCTTCTGGAGATAATCCACTGCGCCAAGCTGGAGACACTCCAATTCAAAGTTGCGCCCTTCCATGCTTGTAAGAAAAATCACAGGAATATTGCACAATTTCGGGTCCTGTTGGAGAATCTTCAACACATCCTGCCCGCTTTTGGTCGGCATAACCATATCCATCAGGATCAGATCAGGGCTGTCGTACTCTTTCAGATAGCCCAGCGCCTGCAAGCCCGATTTCATCGTCAGCACCTCATATTCACCGCTCAGAAGCGCTTTGCCGATCGCCAAGCTGGTTGGATCGTCATCCACAATCATTATTTTATACATAGCGCTCCCCCTACGATGCCTTTCTATCCTTCCTCTATACATAGAGAAACCTACACTTTTCCTGATGAAGTATCCGCCCCATCCAAAAAGTGTAGATTTTTGGGTGTCGACAGTTGAGGTCGAACTGACACAATATCACTATCGACCAATTTTGTGTGCCGCCATTGAAAACAAATTACTCTGAATTTTATATAACCTGACAAACCTTCCTTGTGAGGCCATTTAAACACTGTTTTTTTCTGCCCTCAAAAACAAAAAAATGTTTTTTCTAAATTATAACAGACAGCAATCTCATTGTCAAGTGGCGTTTCCATAAAGGTGTGAGAATACGCAACAGAAACGGTTGGAATACCTGGGTTATTCTGGAACTCTATCCCCAAATGGCATGCAAAGCTTTAAGACAGCAGCCCACTGGTATTAGATGATTTTCTCCAGCTCTTTTTTCAACTTTTTGATGATCCGCTTTTCCAGACGCGAAATATACGACTGCGAGATCCCGATGATGTCTGCTACCTCCTTCTGGATCTTTTCCTCCTGCCCCATCAGCCCAAACCGCAGATACATAATCGTACGTTCCCGCTCCCCGAGATGGCTGATCGCGTTGAGCAGCAGATTTTTTTCCGCTTCGTCTTCAATCGGACGGTTGATGCTGTCTGGATCGGTTCCAAGAATGTCCGAAAGCAGCAGCTCATTTCCATCCCAGTCGATATTCAGCGGTTCATCAATCGAAACCTCGTTTTTGTGCGACTGATTCTTCCGAAGGTGCATCAGAATTTCATTTTCGATACAGCGGGATGCATAGGTCGCCAGCTTGATGTTCTTCTGTGGGCGGAAGGTATTGACCGCCTTAATCAAACCGATCGTCCCAATCGAAATCAAATCTTCCACATTGATCCCTGTCGATTCAAATTTTTTCGCGATGTAAACCACCAACCGCAGGTTATGTACGGTCAGAATTTCGCGTGCAGCCTCATCGTTCCGCTCCAGACGCAGAAATACCTCCTTCTCCTCTTCCCTGGAAAGCGGAGCAGGCAGTGTCTCCGGTCCGTTGATATAGTAAATTCCCCGCAGTAATCCCAGTCTGCCAAGCAGGCGTTCCCACCAGAGGGCGACCCTCTTATTCCGCATTGCCATTTTCATCATTGCTACACCCTTTCCCTTCTCAATCAAAATTACTTAACATTCACGGAGCGCTTCTATATGGACCTGCTCAGGGATTCGCCGACCAGACAGGGATTCATCACAGCTTGATATTCCCCGCCAATCGGCTGCCTGCTCACTGCTATGTATACATCGGAAGTCTGTATCTGTGCCCCCTCTCCACTGATTCGGACCTCGTCCGGACGGAATGCCTCCAGCGCACCGTCCCCTGTCACGGTCACACAGGGAATAATCCGGAAACGGGTCTGCTCCTGCGGGCGGATGCGCTCTGCAAGTCCCCGGTCGCAGACGATCACCGGTGCACCCGAAAATGGCTCCTTCAGGTTGCTGCCGGTATCCGCAAGTCCTTTGAGCGAAATCTGTTTCCCTTCGGAGGTGATTACAAGGTCATAGAGATGCTTCGGGGCAGACCGGCTGAAAAACAGCCGGTCAACCAGCCAGAGCACCAGATATGCCCCTGTACAGCAGCCGACCAGAAGCAGCATCGGAAGATCGAAGTAAACGACGCCATTGTAAAAAAACATCCCAACCGGCTCTGCCAAAAACGAAAGCAGAAACAGAAGCCCCCCCATCCCGACCGCAGAAACGGCGACGGCCAGCAGAAGTTTTAAAAATCTTCGCCGGTTCTGCCAGCCAAATGCCGCCAATACCATCACACAGGAAAGCAGCAGTTTGTAACCTGCCTGAAACCACCAGCCGATATAGGGCAAAAAGATAACCAATGCCCCCAGCGCACCCGTCAGAGCGCCCAGACCGAGCCTCCCGCGGCGGGTGACCACCCCCGCCAGCTTTGCAGCTGCCATCAGCACCAGCAGGTTGATGACATAATTCACCACTACCAGAACATCTGCATAGACTTCCATAAGACGCCCCCTCAAGCCGGACGATCGTTTTCCGGCATCCGGGTTTGAAACAAACCCGCTTCTTTTTTATCTGCTGACTCTATTATAGGGAGCGGACAAGTCTTGATTCTGTCGAAAGCGGGTGGACAGGAAGATATTTCCCGGACAATCGCAAGAACTGCACAGCCTGCATACTATGGGAAAGAGCGGCATAAGCACCTGTTCTGTACCATCCATCGTCAGCTTCTGATCCCTGCTCTCCCATATCAGAAAGTATGGCGCAGGTGCCAGATGAACTGCCGCCCAACTGCTGCATTTTATTTTATACAAAAGGTGTGATTATGAATGGCTTTCTGCTACAACAATGGAGGATGCTGCTGTAATTGCTGTGGTTGTTGCAACTGCTGCAGTTGTTGTAACTGTTGCTGTTGCTGCTGCGAGAAAAAGCGGCCAACAGTCAAAAACGACTGCAAAATCCAGCCGGTCAGCGGCTGCACCGGGAAAGACTGCGAATGGTATCCGGTCGAGGAAAACTGCCCTGATTCCCGGGAAATGCGCATCTGCCGCGACCAGAACGGCTTCTGCGGCATGTACCCTGCCGATTGCAGAAACAGATTCTGGCCAGATTTTGCCCATCCACGCTGGCTCTGCTGCCAGGACCTCTATTGCGCTCGGTAATGTCCGGAACAAAACATATCAAAAAGCGGCTTGAACCTGTACGGTTCAAGCCGCTTTTTTCCCTTATTCAC
>Ga0137306_101661_pt1 | contig 21601 bp, 34 predicted proteins | sample Inofroosms_March_FD_97187 | JGI IMG/M metagenome (GOLD analysis project Ga0137306, IMG submission 97187) | Mouse cecal microbial communities from Vienna, Austria - N-Acetylneuraminic and N-Acetylglucosamine D2O microcosms_March | ecosystem: Host-associated > Mammals > Digestive system > Large...
CCCTTGCGCTGCGCCGCCATCAGACGGCCATGGCCTTTAGTAATGAAGCCGCTGCGCTTGCTGATGGTGATGGGCTGCCGCCAGCCGGTGGCCTGGATGATGTTGCCCAGCACGTCAGCCTGCTGCTCACTGTGCTGGTTCGGGTTCCGGGGATTCGGCACCGCTTCCTCGATGGCGATCAGCGCATCGTGGGAGCAGAACACCGGAATGCCGTCAGCGGTGACGGCCCGTGGCTCCGCCTGGGTACTGTAGTCCAGCTTGGCAGGCGGCTCTTGTGGTTTGCGTTTTGCCATTTGTTCAGTCCTCCATAGTAACATTTTAGCACTCTTGAAATGCCCTGTCAGTGCCCGGTTTTTGTCCTGCGGGGTTTTTACGTCATGTTAGTCAATGCGGAGTCCATCAATACCGAAGATAAGGGCGGTTAGGTGCTTCATGGCGATATTGATGTCCCGATAGATGGTGCGCCGCTCAATGCCGAAGGTTTCAGCAATCTCCTGGGGGGTAGGTTTGGGATCGTTGATATAGCTGGCCATCACCACCTTGTAGCGGCGGGTGGCCTCCTCGGTACCGTTCAGGTCACAATCGATCCGGTAGTATTCCATCATCTTATCGATGTGCCGGAGGATGATGGCGGTCCGCTCTTGGCTACGCTTGATGCTCTCAATATAGAGCCCGTCGCGGTAGCTGAACTCATCCAAGTCATCCAAAATACTGATTGCGCTCTCGGTGGGCCGCTTGCCGCTGGGTTTCTTCTCAGAACTGACACCCTCGTTGACGTGAGCCCGGAAGCGGCGATAGTTCTTCAGGAGGAGGCGGGTGTTATGGAGCCGCCGGTCGTACCGGTCCTTTTTGGCTTGGCGCCTTTGGCCCTCAATGTACTCCGCCCCCGCCTTTACACCGGCCTCCACGCCCTGCTGGATGGCCTGCTCCATGATTCTGGAAGCGACACTGGCATACATAAAGCCGGCGGCCCCTGCGTTGTCTGTGCTCTTCATTGCGCTCCTCCTTGAAACTGGTCTCTTACCCCTGACCGCCCCCACAGGCGGCCTGTGGGGGCTCTTGCGGCTGGGGTGGGGTTATTCCCCAGCCGCATCACCTGGGGCCGTCAGTGCCGCCGACAGCCCCGGAAATGCCCATGATTTTATTCCACTTGCAATCCGCTTTCTGCGCTTCCCTCATGGCAGCATCCGCTTTTTCAAGTACCGAGGCGGGGATATCAACCAGCCGTTTCCCCTCATAGGGTGCCAGCAAGTCAATGTACTCCTGCCGCTTTTGGTATGCGTAAGCAGATACCTTCTTAGCCTCTTCGAATTTCTTTTCCTCCCGCCGCATTTCCACATCGTTCAAGGCACGCTGGACAAAGTGCTTTTGAGAGGGGTTGTAGATCTGGAGCCGCTCAATGACGAAGATCAACTCTTCCTTGGTGCAGTTTATTAGCGTCATAAATCATCATCCATTCCCATCTTCCGAAGCCGCTCCTGGTGGAGAGCCTCGGCCTTTGCGCTCTTGGCCCTGGCAATCTCCGAGTTATGAAAATCGCAGTAATCGGTGTCCGGCTCGACATGGTTGGCGCAGGCATCGCACATGGGGCGGTCGCAGGTGTTCAGCCGCGGCACCCACTTCTTCAGAATCCGCCGGCCGTTCAGAGTTCCATAGATGGGCTCCATGGCCCGGTGATCGCACAGCTTGGTGGAGGGCCTGCCGCATTTATAGCAGGGCGGGGGCTTGGTTTTCCCCCGGCCCCTGCTGCAAATGAAGCCCACCATCTTCCCCTTGTTGAAAAAAGGTTCGCAGGGCATGGTAGTCACCGCCCCCTGAAGAAGTCCACGATCCGCCGGAGGATGCTCCGATCCTTGGCGGGGGTGTAGGGGGCATCTACCACGCTCTCAGCGGGCTGAATATGTATCTGCCACATCCTTTCAGCCTCCCGCTGCCTGGCGGCAGCCTGATTCTCCAGGGCTGTCACCCGGCGCTCCAGCTGCCGGAGCTGTTTCTCTTTGCGCTGACTCATTGGCCTTTTCCTCCATTCGTTTTAGTCGTTCAACGATATGCTCCATGCTCTGCCGGACGCTGGAAATATCCTCCGGGCACTTTCTGGTGAGAGCTGCGTCCAGCTCTCCGGCAATGCCCTTTCCCGAGTATCCCCAAATCCCGTGTTTCTCCAAGACCTGCATGATCGCCTTGTGCGCCTCGTACTGCTGCTGGAATCCGCGCAACTGCTCAAGTTCTTTTTCAAGCCTGGCGTTGTCCTGGACCATTTTCGCCTTGATAGAATTAGCAAGGTGCCTGTTTTCCCGCTTCCCAGCGAGATATTCCTCGAAATACTGCCGCTTTTCGGAAAAAAACGGGTAGCGGTCGCTGTCGAGGCGGGAGAAGATGATGTAGAGCAGCATCTCCGGGCTGTACTCGATTTTTCGGAAGATGGCCTTTTTCCTTGTGGTGATGGTCTTTTTCTCCGGATCGTAGTACATGAGGCCGACGCTCTCTGGAAGCTCCGTCCTATCTATCATCCACTTGGGGCATACGATGTAAAGGCAGTTGCACAGCTCCTCATAGGTGTAGAATTTAGCGTCCCGCAGGAAATCGCTCCGGCTGATTTTCACCTCGTAGCCAGTGAAGCATGGGTTGGTCCAGCTTTTGCGGACGGCCAAGCCATCGAGGATTTTCAGGCCGCCGGGCATGGCAAGCTGGGTGGGTCCGCTCTTGACCTCTGTCAGAAAGAAGTCCTTCCAGTGCTTCTCAGCCAGGGCAATCTTGATGGCGGTGGCAGTTACCTTTTCCAGCATGACTACTCCGCCCCCTCCCGTAGCCATGTGGCAATGCATTCCCCACACGGGACTGTGCAGTCCGCTTCTTTCCTCCAGTACGCTTTGGGACAAAAGCGGCGGCTGTTCGCATTGAGCTCCACCACCATCTCCTCCGGGGTTTGACAGGCCCTGATCTTGTCAAAGCGTGTGACCGTTTCTGGCCGTGGCACATACGCACCACATGGCCATGTGAGGCCACTGCCGCTGGAGCAGTCCACATATTTTTGGCAGCTCTCGCACTTGTTCATGTCACCCTCCCTCCAATGCAAGCTGATTATTCCGATACGCCTCGAAAACGGTCTGCCCGGTATTGTTAAGCATATAGGGAAGGAATATCTCATCCATCTGCACCATCTCGCTCTCCAAGATGGCCATCTGGGCTTCCACCCAATCCTTGACGATTCGCCAGGCCACGCGCTCGGCCTGCTCCCGATCACACTTGACCTTCTGCCGAATCAGGACGGCGTGTACAGCGTCAACATTGGCGGGGAGGCGAATCCCCCGCGGCCCCGCAGGTGTATCCACCATGAACGCCAGTGCCGTGATATGGCCTTCATCGTCGTAGTCCTGCATGATTTTTTTTGCGCCATGCTTTACGAGCTGGCCCTGGATGGCGCCCAGGGTGGTGTAGACATCGACCTTTGTCGTATAGTTTAGCAACGGCATTACTCACACCTCCCAGGTCCAAAGACCCTGCTTCCCTTTGGTGGGCACCGGGTCGATGGGCTTCATATCAGAGAATTCCCAGGCGTAGCGCCCCGGCGTCCAGTCCCCAAATGATACCTCTTGGTCGGTGGCATCAATCCAGGTTCCGGGCCGGTTGCAGTCCCAGCAGCCTGTTTCCTGCGGAGCGCAGCGTATTTCCCGGATTCGGTCAATTTCGTGGCATCCGATCAAAGTCGCGGTGGCGATGACCACGCCAGTGGGCAGGTCTTTCCACTCAGCTCCGATAACCTCTTTCATCTTGAGGGCAAGCGGAACAGGGAGCATACGCAGGGCATCGAACGTCTCTTTCTTGGCAGCGTGGATTGCGATGGGCCCGCGATAGGTCGTCGCCCATGATCGGGTTTCAAACCGTTTCCCGCCGCAGGCCAACAGCGAGGCCCAGGGCTGCCAGATGGTGAGTGCTTTCATCCCATCCATATTTTCCACCCTTTCTTCTCGGCCAGCTGGTCAAGGTCGGCCTGGGCTGCCTCACGGGTTTCCCGCCACGGAACGGCGGCCAGCCCCTTCCAACCGATATCGCCATTTTTCTCCGGCCGCTGGTACCGGGCCTTGAAAGTGTTCTCACCGAGGCCGCTCATGACCCGGTATTTCCAGCCCCGGTCATCAATGTACTTTTTCTCGCTCATGACTCCCCTCCAGTTTTAGAAAAGGCTCTCTTGCCCATTGGGTTGAAAATTCATCCATAGGACCTCCTGCCGTACCCGGCTGGTTTGATCCGTAGTTGTTGTGGTTTCTCTGCGCCACCCATCCAGCTCCGAGTCATACATCTCACTGGCGTACCCACTGATTAACACAGGCCCTTGATGAGCCTTCAGAGCACCCAGCAACTCCTTATGGTCCTCATCCGTCATCTCATGCCGATACTGCTTTTTCATGTGGCGGGTTGAGCGCAGATAGGGAGGATCGCAATAAATCAGCACATTGGGGAAGTTGAACCTCCGAATCAACTCTACCGCCGGGGTGTGTTCAATCTGTACGCCTCGTAACCGCTCTGCCGCCTGCAAGATAGTATCCGGCATATCCACCCACGCTTTGGCGGCATAGGCCCGTTCGCGGCCCTGGACATCATTCTTCCATCCTACCTTCTCACCTGTGGTGCGAAAACCGTGGCCCTGCATCATGCGGGCGCAAAAATCAGCTGCCCGGCGTAACGGATCTGTTTCTGCGTATTGCATCTCAAAAGCCCTGTCGTAGACCTTGCGGGCATATGGAGTCCAGCGGATTAGCCGCGCCAGTCGCTCCGGTTCCTCTCGAATCCAGTAGAACAGGTTTACTATATCGCCGTCCAGGTCATTGACTGTTTCAATGTTGGAGCGAGGCTTGGTGAACAGCACCGCCCCGCTGCCGAAGAAGGGTTCCAGATAACTGTGGTGCGGAGGAAAATGGGAAATGATCCAGTTCGCTAAGGACCATTTTGAACCTGGATATTTAATGACTGCGTTCATCTGCCCCTCCTCCGAAATATCAGCATGGGCCCCCTTCAGCCCCATGAAAGGCACCTGTTGGCATAATCCATTCCGACTTTTCCACATCATCTACAGAGAAATCGCCGCTGGTTAGCTGGTGGATGGCCTGCGGATCATCATGGCAGACGCAACTTTGTGCAGTCCCTACATACTCTGCAAGGGTCTTTGAATTGTCCAAGGTGAAGCCCAGGATGCGCTCATCTTCCTCGACTTCTGCGAACCGCTCTGGGAACAGTTCCCGGATTCCAGCCCAATGAGTGGGCAGGCTGAAGATACACATCATGCAGGAGCAGCGGTTCCAGCCTACGGTATAGCATGGGTGAGGAGCGATTCGGTATCGCCGGATGATGTCCCATACCTGTGCCTCATCCCAATCAATCACGCTGCGCCATTGATGAACCAGCCGATGAGCTTTTGCCGTGGCGTTGGTGCGGTGGATTTCCATCTCATTGTACTTGGCCCGTCCGGTGCTCTCCTGACGGCGCTCACCAGAAATCACCAGAATCTTTACATCCTGGGCAAGCTCGTCAATATCGGAATAGAGCTTGCTTTCCACCTGGGCCTTGAGGGAACCGGAGCACCAGCGCCCCTGATGGCACCCGGATTTTGCTGGAAACTTCATGCGTTGGCCATCCACCTTTAGCTCATCCATATTTCGGAGCAGGCTATCAGCAACCTCGCGTTTGAGATTTGGGCTGCAGTAGCGCCCGTTGGCAATGGACCCTTTAGCCGGAAACTTCCGGCAGTCTCCCAAGGACTTTAAGTCTTCCAGTGCCATATTACGGATTACTGAGTCAGCCACGGTGATCTTCAGGATAGAACTGCACCACCGGGTAGCGAGGTCGCCGCTCTTGGCCGGAAACTTCATGCGGTGCCCCATTCCCTCCAATTCCTCTCGTTCCAGATCGTCCAAGATTTTTTCTCGGAGCTGGGCAGAGCGGACTTGCTTTTCCGACAGCCTACATTCCAAAACTTCCCCGGTGGCCGGGTCTATGTACCGGATAGGCCAGCTGGCACCGATACGGTACACCTCGCCCCAGAATCCATTCACCCGCCAAGACACCCGCAGGGTGATGCCCAGATACTCGGCCACAGCCCTGACATAGTTTTGCGTAACAGGCCAATCCATGCACCGGGTAGGGTGCCCACCATCAATGTCATGATGCCAGAGCTCTATCTTCTCCTTTGGCACCCCGCGCTCCAGAAGATCCAGTACACAGGCCAGGCTATCTTTGCCGCCGGAGAACAGAACGATGATCTTGTCGTAATCCTCCAGGGCAAGAAGCTGTTCCAGGTATATGGCATCCATGTGCGGTGTGCCGCGGCGGCCAGGCTGCCCCGGAGCCTGCTTGATGCCGCTGCCATAAGTAGAGCGGGGCGGTGGAGGAAGCGGCGGAAATAGGCTCGTCTGTTCGTCACTTCTGCCCATTCTTGGCCGGCTCCTTCCTCCGCGGGCACCAGGGCGGCGAGGACCGAGTATAGCGGCCAGGGATGTGCCGGGCCTCGGTACGATCATCGTAGCCCTCCGCCGTCCAGCCGATTTCGCAGGCGTAGGCTGTGCCGCGCTTGCCCTGCTTGATAGATGAGGCGTGTTCACACTCCCTGCAATGAGGGAGGGTGTTATCGGTGGACATAGGTTCCAGACCCTTGGGGAATTCCTGGATCAGCTTATCGCCCCAGACGTCGCGCAGCTCCTCGCTGTCCTTCAGCAGAATGGGGACGTTCTTCCGGCGGGCGTATTCCACCAGCTTCCCCAGCCATTCTTTGTAAGGTCTGGCCTTCCCCGGCCAGTTCCCGGTTTCCGCCCCGACGATGATCCACTCAACAGGCTCCAGCGCCAAGTCGAGGTTGATCTCGCCCGTTATGGGCTCAATGCTTACAAAGCGGTGGGCGGCCGGCGGGACGCTGGCGATCCGGTCTAACTCCGCCAGCCGGGTGACCGTCGTGCCATACCAGAAGTTGCTTCTGTGGGGGAGAAGCGCCACCTGTTCCAGCACCTTATATCGCTCAGGGTACTTGGTGAGGAACATATAGTTGTGCTGGGGGGCGGCTTCGCAGGCGTCGAACACGTCCACGATCCAGCGGGTGGGCACCGTGGGGGCGAAAAGGTCACCCATGCTGCAGACAAAGATGTTCGCCGGTTTCTTTTTTTGCTCTGGCATGGCCAGCCGGTAGCGGTGAAAGGTGGTGCCAAAAGCTGCTGGGAACAGGACGGGCTTTCCTGCCTCATTTTTGAACGGCTGCTCCAGAACGTGAGCTCTCCCGTTCGTGGTGGTGATGGTGGTAATCTGCTCCGAGGCCAAGTTCAGACGGACATCACCGCAAAAGCGGCGGGCCTGCCTCCTGGCATAGCAGTAATGGCAGCCTTTCGGGCATCCGGTTACCGGGTTCCAGGTGAAGTCGCACCAGTCGATTGCGCTTTTATTCATCATGGTGTTCTTCCTTCCATTCGGTAATGATACAGTCGCGGCAGTCATAGCCATGTCGCTGGCAGTAGTCGCAGAGGCTATAGCCGTCTTTCTCTGCTGCCAGGATCATGCTTTTCAGATCCGGCACGTTGAGCTGGCGGTGAGGGTGGAGAAGTTCCAACACTCTGGCGAGGTAGTGGGCGGCATCCCAATCTCCGTACAAATCCGCTGGGGCTTCAGGCTCATCTGTTTCTCCGTTTGTAGTCCAGATGGCCACCGAGCCGCCCTCCGGGTTATGATCCCAATGGGCCTTGGTCTCTTTGATTACCTTGCCATCAGGACCGTGTGTCCTGCAACCCATTACGGCATCGCCAATGCCGATACAAACAATACTCATAACTGAGCCTCCTCATAGAAAACATGGTATATCGCTTGAAATACCGGAAAAAACTGCGCTGGGACTACGGCGTTTCCGAGGCACTTAAGTCGGTCCACCCGAGAGGGAATCCCATGAGCCACTCTACCCACGTCGGGTTCAGCTGGCCACCAACCGTATCGTTCAGGTTCGCCATCCCATGACCCTCCGCCTTCTTCTTCGCAATATACTCCGGGCTGTGCGGCGGAAAATGATCCCTCGCCTGCGGGGTGGGGTACATCCGCACCGCCGTCTGCAGGTCCGGGCCGCCCTGACGTGTCTCTGCCTGCGAAGCTCCCGTCCCGCATCGACTGGTCGGGGTAGGCCAGAGCTTGACAGCATTGGCCAGCTGATCTGTATGGTTTCGCTTCCCTTCTCGTGTCAGGTGGGCGATGCTGTTGGCGCCTTTGAAATCCCTCGCTGTTGGTGTCGGCCACATTCGCGCCGCATCCACCTTGACTGCTTGTTCTAATGTTGGTCGGAAGTTGGGGCTGCTGTATCCCCCGACTTTGTTTGCTCTTGGAGTCGGCCACATCCTTACCGCTTCCGGCAGTCCCTGCTGGTGGCTGTTTGGGCCCCGACATTTCCAGTCTGATGCTGTTGGAGTAGGCCACGATGGCGCATCGGTCCCGCCGGTGCGGGGCATCGACACCGCAAGCCGGAATAATAAACGTCCTTGTTTGGTATCCCTGGTTTTCCAGGTCAGATAGCACCTGGTCGAGCGCCATGTTGACGATTCCAGCAACGTTTTCTCCAACAACCCAAGTGGGCCGGAGCTCATTGATAACTCTAAGCATTTCTGGCCAGAGATAACGGTCATCATCCTTGCCTCTACGCTTCCCGGCCACACTGAATGGCTGGCAGGGGAATCCCCCGGAAATAAGCTCAATTGTTCGTAATCCTGTCCGCTCATAAAAACTCTCCTTTGTAAGCGTTCGGATATCCTTCCAGCGTGGCACCTCCGGCCAATGTTTCTCTAATACTTTGGTTGGATAGTCCGCCCACTCGCACTGGCCCACCGTCCTGAAGCCCGCAGCCTCTGCCGCCAAGTCCAGGCCCCCTATTCCAGAAAACAGGGACAGATGGGTTGGTATGTACGAGTCCAAGGCACTTGACCCTCCTTTGTTGTGTCAAATAGGCTGTACTGGTTCTTGGCTTCCTCCCTTGCCAGTTCCTCATGGCGCACCTTCATCTTGCAGGTGTGGCCGTAGCCGTCCTTGAGGGCTTGGGAGCTGGTAAGGAGGCCGCCGCAGCGTTTACATCTCCGGGCCGGGATTCTGAATATCCCGTCATCGTGGTCGCTCATGGCCCGCACTCCTCTCTCGGCACATCTTCAACCAGCCAGCGAACGCACGCAGCTTCAGTAGAAAACTCCTCTGTCCAGGCGTCCCCATCCCTGTTGTCGATACCGACACCAGCAGCAACGGCGATCTCTCTGGGCGTTTCCGCTCGGAGTTTACCGCAGCGGTCAGGATGGTTGAGACAAGGGTTCTTGCACCGGCGCAGGTCCGGGCACAACGCGCAGCACTGGTTCATGTGCTTTTTATCGCAGTTGAAAATACTGCACCGCATGGCTATTCTCCTAAATCCAAGATTCCACAATGCAGGGATCGTCGCTCTGGTCGCGGCGGAAGCGGATTAAATCATCCGGGATGGCCTCCCGGATCGCCTCCAGCGTTCCAGCAACGGCGACATACCGGGTGGGTTTGTCGAGGTCCCAGAGCCGGGCAACGAACTGGCCGGGATAATCCGCCGGACTGTTGTAGACGCAGATAATGGGGGCCTTGACTGTGCGTCGAATCTGCCCAAGGTTGAACCGCTCCACAGTGATGTCACTCCGCTCCATGGGGTTTATCCCTCCCTGCAAAAAGGTTATTGATTATGTCCAGGTAGGGCAGGACGCATTTCCCGCCCTGCTTGATTTCCCATTCCGGGAGCAGCAGCTCCGGTGATACGCTGGCCTGCCCAGGAGTCCACCAAGAGGCCCCGTATGCCTCCACAAGCGCCTTTCCGCCCCGCCGCGGGGAGATGGCCCAGGCTTCCCTTGCCGCCCGCCAGAAAGGCCACGGTACAGCGAAGAAGCGCCTCATGCTGAAGCTGACCACCACCAAGCCGACGGCGGCAGGGCTTCGGCAGAAATCATCCAAATACTCCGCCTGATGCTGTTCCACCCGGTCAAAGCGGATGCGGCCGTTCTCGGTGTGCTTGGCTTCCACCGCCACAGGGATGCTGTAGTAGCGGCCCAGGTAGTCCACGCAGCTCTTGTGCTCCACCTTGCACCCTGTAACCCGACCACGGCGGTCCCGCAGCGGGAGAAATTCGGTGGGCACCTTATGTACACAAGCCTGGCCGCTGGCCTGGTACCGGCTGTGTGCCAAATTCAGCAGGTCCTCAAAGGGGCGGCCCCGGTTGGCGAGGCTGTTCCGCATTAGATCGCCCCTCCGAATATTCCGGCTGCGATGGCGTTCTCCAGCTCCTTGGTGATGTAGAGCACCGTCCCCTTGCCGATTCGGTTTCCGGTGCCGGTGCGGCCTTCCAGAAACTTCACGAACAGGCGGGCCCCCTCCATGCTGGGCTGCGCTGCGCCCCCCTGCCGGTCTGCCAGCTTGGCGCCTTCCTCCATGCCGCGGCCATAGGTGCTGTCGATGAAATCGCAGAGCTGGGCATCGGTCATTTTGCGGAGCCGGGTCGCCCGATCATGGACTGCCCGCTCCTCATCGGTCCGGCGGCAGTTCTTTTTTCTGTTGCTCATGTGGTCCTCCTTATTTCGTCCGCCAGTCATCCCAGATCATTTCGATGCCAGAGCACATCTCCGTAAGGCGGCTGATGGTCTTGGCTGCCGTAATGCCATCGTCCCGGTCCGGGGTCATGCGGCGGATCAGGTTCTCTCCCGAGTAATTGGTGGTGATGATGATGGGCATATAGGCTTCATACCTGGCGTTGATGATGGTGTAGATTTGGGTAATACCCCAAGTGGTGGGCTGCTCAGTTCCGATATCGTCGATGATCAGCAGGGGGACTTCCTCATAAATCCGCATGATCTCTGCCTCGGTAGCCTCGCCCGGTCGGTCGAAGGTCTGCTTGACGCGAGCCAGCAGGTCAATCATCGTCATGCAAATCACCGGAGTGCCGCCCTGGATGAGCTGATTGGCGATAGATGCCGCCAAATGGGTTTTCCCGGTTCCCTTGGTGCCGGAAATAAACAGGCCGTTGCGTTCCTTGGCCGGCGGGGTGATGTGCCCGCGCTCATCCTTGACCGGAAGCATGATGGGGAAGCTGTCGGCATACCTCTTAGCAGCACTGTAGGCTTTGCGGTTGACGTTGGTGACCTCGAAGCGGTCAAAGGTTCGGTTCAGAAAGCGTCCCCGGATGCCGCTGTCCTTGATCAGCCGCCCGATGCGGGCTTGGATACATTCCTGCTCTTTCCTGCGCTTCTCCGCCGCTTCAGCGGCCCTCTGGGCGGCCTCCTGCTGCTTCCAATACTCCTGGGCCTGGGGGCAAGTGCAATGCTCCGTTTCTTCGAACCAAGTAAAAACGTGTTTCTGCCCCGGCATAATGGCCCCATAGTGGTAGAGCATCCGACCGCAGTAGGGGCATGGTTCTGAGGCTGGGGGCTCCGAATTGTAGGTGTAGCCTTTGGCCTTCGCATCATTCGGGTGAATCTTGTACTGCTCGGGCAGGGGCTCCGGCTCATTCATCTGCGCTCTCGGCAGGGTGGAACCCGCCAATCCCAGCCCCCGCCCCCTCTGCTCCCGGCGGTCCAGTGTTCTGCCCATGGTCTGGTCCAGGACCTTTCCGATTTGCTCCATTTTTCCGTCGCTCCCTTTCTGCCTCTAATCTGTCCCAATCCGCAACGCTCCGCACCTTTTGCTTGGCGAGGTTCCGCAGAATGCCGCGGATATAATTCCAGTTTTGCTTCTCTGCGCCGCCATCTATGGCTTTATTGATGGCTTTCAAACAAACCTCCGGGCTCAGGGTTTCGACGTACCCCTTCAGCTCATCCAGGCTTGTTTGTGAGGGTGTCGGGTTAATCCTGTCCAAGAAGAGGGACATCACTGCGCCCAGACCCTCGTTAGCGGTCCCCTCTGTCTGCCCCGTACCTGAGCCGCCCTCATCCTCCACCAAGCTGGGAGGCGGAGGAATCTCGCTGGGCTTTTCCTTGATGTGTGGGTTTTGGTGCTTTTCAAATTTTGTTACCTGAATATAACTCCGGTCTTCCACCTGATAGCGGATGATGAATCCGTTGGTGTTCAGGGATTCCAGCATATTGTCCACATCAGCAACGGTCACGTCATCGTAGCCGAGGATGTTTTTCTTCAGCCGGAGCGGCCGGTCCTCAAGGCGGCCTGCCCTATCCGCCTGCCCCCATAGGCCAATGAATAGGAGGCGGGTCAAGGGAGAGAGTCCGCCCAAGAGCTCGTTGTCAAAAAAGCTGGGCTTTATGCTTCGTGTCCTTGCCATAGGCGGATAACCTCCCTGTCAGCAGACGTACACTTCTGCGCCGGTCTGCTTTTGTACCTCTTCCCGGAATCGCTGTTCTTCGCTGTTGTCGGTGCTCAGATGCAATAAATAGATCTGCTGCAGCCTCCGCAGGTCATTGGCCCGGAGCATATCCAGCAGGTGTTCCAGGCTCATGTGGCTTTTCATTAGGCGCGGCACCCGCTCAATGGGGATGTAGCCCGCCTCCACGCTGCGCTGGATGCCCTCTCGGGAGTAATTGCACTCAGCCATGATGTGGGTCAGCCCGGTAAAGCGGTACCTCACAAAATAGGTGTCTGTGAAGTAGAGCAGCTTTTCCCCGGTAGCCGTACTGGTGAGCAGAAAACCAAGGGGCTCTGGTACATCATGCTCCACATCGAAAGGTAGAACTTGAAAAGTTCCCAATTGAAATTCCTCCAGGGCTTTCACCGGGTGCATCCTGTGCCCCGCCAGGCCGCAGGCGTCTATGGTGCCTTGGCTGGTGTAGATATCCATCCCCAGCCGGGCAAGGCCCGCGGCGGCCTTGCTGTGGTCCTTGTGGGCGTGGGTGATGAGACATCCAGCAAACTGCCGCAGGCGGAAGCCGCTGCCAACCTGAAGGGCTTTTACGGGTATCCCCGCATCCAGCAGCACCGTGGTCTGCCCATCTCCGACAATGTAAGCGTTACCAGTGCTGCCGGATGCGAGGGCCTTGATCTCCATTAGAACGAGGGCCCACTGATGGTGGTCTGACCGTCCGCCGTAGCCGCCCAGGCAGTCGGCTTGGGAGCCTCGGCACCAGCGGCGGCAGGGGCAGGCTCCTTGGTGATCTCCCCGGTGCCGGTGTCCACCTCAAAGCCCTGGGGCGGCACAGGCAGCTCCGGGGCGGGAGCACCAGGCAGGGCCTGGGGCGTGGTGTCAATAATCTCGCCGTTGGCGTAGACGTCGATCACATCCTGGGCTTCCAACTCTGCGATTTTGGCCTCCCGGAGCTTCATATACTGGTAGCTGTCGTCCACCTTCTTGGGATCGACCGGCATATACTTGGTGCTGTAGACCTCCCGCTTGATGGTTTTGAGGCACATCTCCTCAAACCAGCCCTCGGTTTCCTGCTCGACCTGCTTGCCGTTCTCCCAGACCTTCTGCTTGCCGCCCCAGAAGTTGGCGGAGGCATATCGGGGCTTGCGCTTCTCGATATCCCGCAGGGTCATAATGACCAGCTTGTTCTTCAGCGGGTCCTGATACTCGATGTAGCCGAAGCCGCCGACGATTTCGCCCCGGTTGAAGGCATCGTTGATGGCGAACTCGTAGCTCTCCACTCGGACACCCGCAGTTTTCTTGATGGGGCGGAAGGTGTCGGTGGAGTAGACCAGCTCAATGGTGACCGCAACCGGCTTCTCCAGGGCGTACTTCTCAGCGATATACTGGATGCCGTTGTAGCCGGGCATCAGGTTCACGTCGTACTTCTGCGCCTTATTGTTCTTGAAGGGGATGGCGAACAGGTGGTTCTTCTGCATCATGTCAAGCCCCATGCGGGCGTAGTGGACAACATCCAGCGCCAGATCATTCAGGTTCACGTTCTCCCAGGTGACGGGGAGGGGGTTGTCGTACTTGTGGTCCCGGTTATTTTCGTTCTTCCGCAGGCGTTCTTCCTCGGCGGCCTTCAGGGCCCGGTCGATGGCGACGAAGTAGCCCTGGATCAGCTGGCGCTGGTAGTCGGTGACCTGGATGGCTCCCACGCTGCTGCCAAACTCCATCATCACCTTGCTGGTGAACCGCTCGGACATATTGGGCTTCTGCTCCCCTTGGGGCTGGAGGGCCCCGGCCTGGGGTGCGGGAGCGGGAGCAGGGGCGGTAGTGGTCTGCGTTCTCTGATTGGTTGCCATTTTCATGTCCTCCTTATTTGCTCCGCCGGGTAAAGGTGATCGGCGGCAGTTTGATGGGCTTGAGCTTCTCGGCCAGGGCAGCGGCCACCGGATCGGCCCGCTCCAGCTCGCTGGCCATGTGGCGGTAGAGGTGGATCAGGAGCGGAGCGTCCTTGACCGGGATGGTGGCGGCCACCGGCTGAAAGCGACCGAAGTAGTCGATGGCGCCATCCTGGATAATCTGCTGGGCCTCGGGGAACTTCTCAGCATCAATGGCCTCCAGGGCCCGTGTCAGGTAGGGGGCGGTGGCTTTGGGCTTCCCGAAGATCATGCCGCCGCGCCCCCCTTCGCCTCGTCCAGCTCCAGGCGGAGCTTGGAATCCTGCTCAGAAACCACCAGCCGAACCGTCTGCATGGCCGTGTGCGCCAGCCGGGTCACGCTCTCGGCGTTGTCAATAAACACCGGCATGGAAATTTGCCAGTGATAGGCCAGGGTTTCTATGATCTCCAGCCCGGCATTGATGCGGGCGGCGTTGTTGGCATCCCGGAAGGGGACCATGGAGCCCGCCTCATTGGGTACCAGGACCTCGCAGTCATCCTTGACACCGCCGTTCACCTGTTCCAAGAAAAGCCGGAATCGGACATTCTTGAACTTGCCGTTGATGCGGTCGGTAAGCATCCTGACCTTGGCCTTGGTGAACTGCTCACAAAGGTAAATCCCCTTCTCCAGCTCCTCATACTGAGCCGACAGGGCCTTTTCCTGATTCTGCAGCTCCGTGATCCGCTTCCGCTGGGCATCCGCCTGATCCGCTCTGCCTTTCTGCTGCTGGAGCTCGCGGGACTCGGCGTAGACGGCCTGAATCTGGGCGTTCAGGGCCTCCAGAGCGGCGGTGGTAGTCTGGCCCGCCCCGGCCTCCGCAGCCTTGCTGGCAGCCACCGCAGCGGCAAGGCTGGCGTATTCTTCGGCCTGCTCGAAGGGCGTGGGCGTTACCAGCTGAGCCTGCAGCGAAGCCTGCTCATCGGTGAGATTCTTCAGCTCCGCCTCGGCGGCATCGAACTCCGTCTGGAGCCCGGCGATCCGCTTCTGAAGGCCCTCGATCATTTCCTTGCTGGCCTCCCGCTGGCCCTGCTGGTCGACCGCCTGGAGACGGTTGCTCTTGCCGATGTTGAACGCCTCCCGCATCCGAGTAACATCCTCAGCAGGGAGCTCCCGGTGGCAGGTCGGGCAAACCGCCTGGCCCTCATCCCAGGTTTCGGCTTGGATGGCGGCGTATTCCTGCAGCAGATCCGCCCGGCGGCTCTGGAGCCGCTCCAGGTTCATGTTCTGGCGGTCGATTTCCGCCCGAAGGTGGTATTTCCCGCTCATGGCCGTAGAGATGCGGTTCTGGAGTACCGTAATGGCAGCTTGGGTGCCCTGGTTCGCTTCCGCCGCCCGGTTGAGGTGGGCGGTGCGGGCCTCCGCCAGCGCCGCCTCAGCGGCAGCCACCCGTTTGCGGGCCTCCGCCGTAGCGGTGTCCCCGGCCAGGAGAGCGGCCTTCTGCTCCATCAGTCCGTCCTGCTTGGCCTGGAGGGCCGAGAGCTGGGTGTCAATAGCCGAAATATCAACGGCCTCCTCCGGGATGGCCCGCTGCGCCTCATCGATGCGGCCGGGAATGCCCAGGAGCTGCTTGTTAATGTCGGCCTTTTGGGCGGCGGCGATCTTCTTGTACTCGTCCACCGTATAGTGCTGGTCGGTGGTACCCGGCATCAGGAGGTAGGTGGGCAGTTCCCCCAGCTCGGCGTTGCTGGCGATTACCTCGGTGTCGGTAACATCCCCGCAGACCTCCAGCAGAATTTTCCGGCGGGCTTCCCAGGGCATATCCTCCGGGAAGTAGTGGGGCATGGTCAGCATCTTCATCTGCTCGGCCCCACCGCAGAAGCCCAGGAGGGCGGCGGTGTACTCCTTCTCCTTGACGGGAACCCCATCGATGAAGAAGTCCACGCTGTGGCCATCGAACTCCTCCGTGGCCGAGCCGCGCTTTTTCTTGTAGTTCTCGTGAAAGACCTTCCGGAGCGTCACCAGCCGGCCGCCGTCCATTACGAACTGCGCCTCAGCGGCGTGGTCAAGGTAGTGGATATCCCCGTCCGGGCCCTTGGTCTTGGGGGTGTAGCCCTTAGCTCCGGTGCTGGGGCGGTCGAAAAGGAGCCACGTCAGCGCATTGAACAGGGTGGTCTTGCCGGTAGCGTTATCGCCATAGATGCTGGCGCTCTGGCCCTTGAAGTCGAATGTGGCGGCCTTGATGCCCTGGAAATTCTCAAGCCGCAGGGTATTGATTTTCATGCCGCATCTCCTTTCAGAATTGACATTGGGTAATTGTGGGTGGTATATTGGTAGTGGTGTGAAGGCCGTCCTCTTCGGAGGCGGTCTTTTTTTGTGCGCTCATGGCGCAGTAGGTGGACATGATGCTGAATGCGATGTGCTCCTGCACCAGTTTCCCAAGGTACCAGGGCTGGCGGCGATCCCCGCCGCTGTCCCCGTATAGCTGGATGATGCGGGACAGCTTCTGCGCCGCCGGCGGGTAGGCTTCAGCCCACTCGGAGTCCGTCAGCTCACGGCCAAGGTACCCGGAGGCTTCGTCCCTTGCATCCAGCAGGAACCGCCGTGTTTCCGGGGCTGACATAGCCTACCCCTCCATGCTGGAGAAGTGGGCGCCTTTGCACCAGAAGTAGTCCTCCGTGGGGGTATAGTCGCTGACCGGCATCTTGTGCGGATCAGCGCCGCAGATGTGGTCGCCCTCCTCGATGGCGGTGAACTCAGCGCACTCCTCGCACCGGCAGGCCGACTTGCCGATGATGGTCTTGACGGCGGGCTTGAAAGCGGCGATCTCCGCCTCCGGCACGTCCGCCTGGACCACCATGGCGCGGGCGGTGCCGTGGTTCGTCTTGATGTCCACGATGTCCCCGACGTCCACCGGCTCCGGCGTATAGTAGCTGTAGGCTTTGCCCGCCGGGGTGCCGCCCTTGAAAAACTGGACCTTGATGATGTTCGTCATGCTGATTTAGCCTCCTTTTTCTCGTCAGTGGCATCCTGCCGCTTCGGTTCCTGGTCCTTGCTCTGGCAGTCGCACCGTTCTCCAGGGTCAAGGTGGCTGCCGCAGTGAGGGCAGATGTTGTAGTAGGGCATAAGCTCAATCCTCCTTTCTCCAGGGCTTGCCGCCCCTCCGTACTTCCTGGAGGTCCGCCAACCAGTCCTGCAGGGTCTGCTTCCCGGCGTAGTAGAGCGCCGGAAGCATCAGGAGGAGGTACTCTCCGCCATAGGCGTCGTATCCCCGCTCCGCCTTTGCCGCCGCAACGCCCAGGCGAAACGCCAAGGCTGTCCCAAGGAGGACAATGACCAGCTCTAACACCGCCGAGATCTGCTTTCTGCTCAGTTTCACTGTTTTCAGCTCCTTTCCGCTAAATGTAAAGCCTCTCCATGAGGTACTTCCGCGACACCCGGCCAGCCGTGGTGACGAAGCCTTGGGCCTCCAGCTCCTTGTTGAGCTGCTGCATGATACGGTAGGCCCGGCTCTCGCTGACCTCGCACAACTGCATGACCTCCCGGACCTTGACGTATTTGGGGACTTCCTGCTCCTTCCGTTCGATATCTGCCATGGCGTGGGCCCTCCTATTGTCCGACGTACTTCTGCATCCAAAGGCGGAGCTCCATCGAGGCGCGTTCCATGGTCTCCAGGTTCTTCATCACCTGTTCCAGCTGGGGAACCTCGTCCTGGGTGATCTGGCCGTCGCCGGCAATCTCCAGAATAATCTGCTGTACACAGCTGGCCCCCTGCATGGCCGACATGACCTTGAGGGCCAGTCGGTCAATCTGGAGCAGCTCGCAGGGCGGGATCGTCTTTTTGCCCAGCGGACAGAGACTGGCGCAGTAGTGATTACAGAGCTGGGGGGCCTGGTAGGCGTGGGCCATCATCAGGACTTCCTCGGGGTAGGGAACGAGGACCCCGGCCTCGATGCGGGCCAGGCGGGTACGGTCAATGCCGGTTTCCTCCGCCGCACCCTCACGGCTTCCCAGATGGTCGTTGCACTTTTCCGCCGCTTTTCGTGCGAGATAAAACACGTTGTCAGCCGCTTTCGTGGCGTTTCTGGGCATTTATTATCCTCCTTCCTTGTGGTAAACTTTTTTCAGATTAGGCGGAACTCTCTTTTAAGGAAACTTCATCCGCAAAAAAAATCTCCTCAATGGTAAGCCCCCAGTGAAGGGATAGTTTGAAGGCTTCCTCCAGCGTTACGGGATGATAGCCGATCTCCCGCTTGCAGTAAAGGACTGCGGATTTAAGCCCCAAGAGCTCCGCCAGGTCCCGCTGCGTTTCATGGTGCTCCAGTCGTAACTCCCGCATCCTGTTTGCCATCCTTGACCCCCCTTTCTCGAAAAATTCTTTTAAGGAACTTTTGCGTAGTTCTATACTAACACTTCCTTTTAGGAATGTCAAGCCGTTTTCAAAAGAAATTTCTTTTCCGGCAAATTTCTCCTTGTGTTTCTCAAAAAGAAATAGTAAAATAAAAGGGACAATTGGAGGTGTATGTTATGAATCGAGTATCTATGCTCCGCAAAGAAGCGGGATTGAGCCAAAAGGAATTAGCTGCCCGGCTCGGGGTGCAGCCCTCGGTGGTGTCCAAATACGAAAATGGCGGCATCCAGCTCCAAGAGGATACGCTCCGTCAGCTCGTCATCATCTTCGATGGAGTGTCAGCGGATTTTATTTTGGGGCTGTCCGATGACCGAAAGCGCGGTACATCCCGCGCCACACCACAAATCGTCTGGGATGCGGTCGCCCTGGTGGAAGGAGCCGACACACTTTCGGAGGAAAACCGCACCCTGCTCCTGGACTGTATTAAGGACCCCGAGATTCTGGCGCTGGCTGGCCGGTTCCAACGTCTGTCCAAGAAATCAAAGCGCCGGGTGGTGGAGTATGTGGACCTGCTGAAGCTGGCCGATGAGCAGGCCAAGGCCGAGCATCAGGAGCCGTCCGAGGAATAAAAAAGCGCCCCGGCTGGTGGCCAGGGCGATCTTGCAAAGGGGGTGGCTTCGTGCCTGCTTATAAATACACGACCAAGGACGGAGCCGTCCGCTGGATGGCGTCGTTCTGGTACTTGGACTGGACCGGGAATCGGAAAAAGAAAAAGAAGGAGGGCTTCGAGCGGAAGAAGGACGCCCAGGACTTTGAGCGGGAATTTCTGCTGAAGGCGGAGAAGCGGTGCGATATGTCCTTCGCCTCCTTGGTGCAGCTCTACCAGGAAGACGCTGATCACCGTGTCCGGGGAACCACCAGAGGAACCCAGGACAGCATTATCAACACCTGGCTGCTCCCGTTCTTCGGCAAGCTGCAGGTGGACAAGATCGATGCTGTCACCGTTCGCAAATGGCAGAACGAGATGATGTCCGCCATCAATCCGCACAACGGGCGCAAGTATGCCCCCTCATACCTCCGCACCGTCAACAGCCGTCTGTCCGCCATATTCAACTATGCGGTGATGTACTATGGTCTGCGCCAGAATCCTTGCTTGCCGGCCGGTTTCATGGGGAAGAAGAAGGCCCGCAAAATGGATTTCTGGACAACCGCCGAATTTGAAACCGTGATGGAGCAAGTTACGAAGCCCGGCTTCCGAGTGGCGTTCCAGATCATGTACTGGTGCGGGCTCCGGGTGGGGGAATGCCTGGCTCTGACCCCTGCAGATATTCTCCCTTCCAAGATGGTGAGAATCAGCAAGACCCATCACAGGAAAGAGGGCAAAGATGCCCCCGGCCCGCCCAAGACCGACAACAGCGTCCGGGAGGTGCCCATGCCATCGTTCCTTTACGGCGAGGTGCAGAGCTATATTTCCGCCCTCTACGAGATAGAGCTGTGGGATCGCATTTTCTACTTCAACCATGGCACCTTGAACCGGGAGCTGGATCGTGCAGCAGAGGCGGCCGGCATCCAGCGGATCAGGATACATGACCTCCGCCACAGCCATGCCGCCCTGCTGGTGGACCTGGGATATTCCATCGTTGCCGTGGCCGAGCGCCTGGGGGACACGGTGGAGGTAGCCATGGCGACTTACTCCCATCTGTACCCCGACAAAAAGCAGGGGATGGCGGATGATCTTGACCGCCGGGCAAGGGGGAAGCCCCCGGCAGCCTCCAGCGGTATCGACTCCCTCAACGATGTGTCAGAACGGCTCGAACAGGCCGAAAAAGGGACTGTTTAAAGTAAACGGTACGTTTCCGGTACGCCCAAGAAAAAGAGTACCACGGAGCAACACAATATATAGTGTTTGCGCCGTGGTATTTTTGCGCCTTAACCGCAATATATAGGGATATTCCTGAAAATCAATTTATTCCCACTCAATCGTCCCGACCGGCTTCGGGGTCAGGTCATACAGCACCCGGCACACACCGGCCACCTCGGTCAAAATCCGCCCGGTGATCTTCTGGAGCACCGCCCAGGGAATCTCAGGCACAGTGGCGCTCATGGCATCCACTGTGTTGACCGCCCGGATAATCACCGGCCAATCGTAGGCCCGCTTGCCGTCCCGCACGCCGGTGGAACGGAAATCCGGCACCACAGTGAAGAACTGCCAGACCTGCTGCGCCAGCCCGGCGGCGGCGAACTCCTCCCGCAGGATGGCGTCGGACTCCCGCAGAGCGGCCAGACGGTCCCGGGTGATGGCGCCCAGGCACCGCACGCCCAGACCGGGGCCGGGGAAGGGCTGGCGCTCCACCATGGTCTCTGGCAGACCCAGAGCCTTGCCTACCACACGCACCTCGTCCTTGAACAGCAGGCGCACAGGCTCCACCAGCTCAAACTGCAGGTCCTCCGGCAGACCGCCCACGTTGTGGTGGGCCTTTACGCCGTCGCTCTCCAGGATATCGGGATAGATGGTCCCCTGGGCCAGGAAGGTGATGCCCTCCAGCTTGCGGGCCTCCTCGTCAAAGACCTTGATGAACTCGCCGCCGATGATCTTACGCTTGCGCTCCGGCTCGTCCACCCCGGCCAGCAAATCCAGAAAGCGGTCCGTGGCGTCCACATAGATCAGGTTGGCGTCCAGCTGGTTTTTGAACACCTCGATGACCTGCTCACTCTCGCCCTTGCGCATGAGTCCGTGGTTCACGTGGACGCACACCAGCTGCTTGCCGATGGCCTTGATCAGCAGGGCGGCCACCACCGAGGAGTCCACGCCGCCGCTGAGGGCCAGCAGCACTTTTTTGTCTCCTACCTGGGCGCGGACCGTTTCCACCTGCTGGGCAATGAACGCGTTGGCCAGCTCCGGCGTGTTGATCCGCTGCATATCTGCGGGGCGCATGTTGTTTTCCATATTCCATCCTCCATCTGTAAAATTGAAGTTTTCTGGAATTTTTTATACCATAATATAAGGCCAAAATCAATAAAAATCTGAGGGACCGGGGCCATTGCGGCTCCGGTCCCTGCAAATCTCTC
>Ga0137306_101662_pt1 | contig 21589 bp, 41 predicted proteins | sample Inofroosms_March_FD_97187 | JGI IMG/M metagenome (GOLD analysis project Ga0137306, IMG submission 97187) | Mouse cecal microbial communities from Vienna, Austria - N-Acetylneuraminic and N-Acetylglucosamine D2O microcosms_March | ecosystem: Host-associated > Mammals > Digestive system > Large...
ATTTCTGTTCCTAATTTTGATGTGGCGTTTAACTTGTTTCCGATACTTGGAAAGCATATTCAAAGTGATAATGACGAACTCTCCATCCTGCACTGTGTTCAAATCAGCAAGGTTACGGATCATTCGATAGTTGGTCATGCCATAATTCTTGAATACCAAATCCCAGTTATTCTTGATGGAGATAGCTGTTGATACTACCCAGACATTCCTTGCCCCTTGGTGTTCCATCCGATACCGGCCAGTAGAGATACCAGCCAGCGTCTTACCGCCACCCTGTTCCCACTGCAGCAGGTGATAGTGCTTTTGAAGTACAAGGTTCAAATCGTGGCGTTGGATTTCATTGAGGTATATCCATTCTTCGTTTTCCTGATCGTAAACGGTAAACTCCGACAGAAAACGGGCAATCTCAGCGTTCTCCTCCATATCCGCAAAAGGCTTTGTTTCCCGTTCATAATTTCTCTGCTTACGCCGAATGAGGCGGGCAAAAGGCTCCAATCCCGTATTTTCTACCTGTCCCGAAGCGAGAGCGTAAAAAGGGATAGGCTCTTTCATATCTGGGGTCATGGTCTGCCGAGCTTTTTTACTGTATCCTTTGTGGATCAGTCCGCTGTCCTGCTTGACCAGCCGCACGATATCACGGTCGGGCTTTCTGTTCTGAGAGCGGATAACTCGACGAAGGTAGGCCAAAACCTTGGGCTGGGTAATGCGGATTTTTGCCCACTCTTCATACTTCATTCCGTCTGGCTGTTTCTGATTTTCAAAACGGTAAAGATATTCCTGGCATTTCGCATATTTGTCTACCAGTTTGGGATTGTTCTTAATGTGGTACAACATTTTCTGTACCTGATAATGAAAATCATCTTCGTTTTCACCACGAGATACCAGCTTAACACGGGTGCGCTCTGAAGACATCCGCTCCTTTGCTTGTTTGATAATTGCCTCCTGAACCACATCGAGCAGGTCGCTGGCGTGCTCCATACTGGAAATGTTGAACCAATTAGCGGTATTCAGCTCATATTGGTTTCCAGTCTCCTCATCGGTCAGCTTGCGCTGCCAAAAGAGAATTTTAGTGGCATAGTCCTCTACACCCAAGGACTTAAAAGCGTCTTTCTGGACTGAAACCTGCCCTAAGAAGCTGAACAACTTCTCCAGTTCATTCCGCTTGGCGCTGTCCAAATAATCATCAGCCAGAAAAGAGGCAGGAACGACGATAGCCATAATCCCCAAGGGCTTTAACAGCTGGGCGGCTTTCAGGCAGTAGTACATCTGAGAAATGATTTCCCCCTGTGGTGTGTCCCATTTCAGATTAAACGGCGGATTTCCCACGATGTAGTCAAAACGCATATCTGGCTCGTAGAAACGGATATCCTTGTGTTCCAGATTTGCGGTAGGGTAGAGGTAATGCGCTACCTTGTGAGATTTGATATCCAGCTCGCACCCATAGAAGTTTGCCTCTACTGGCATATAGTTACAAAAGTTAGCAATTCCAGAAGTGAGATCAGCCACAGTCTCTCCCATTCCAACGCCCAGCACATTCATGATGAACTGGCACAGAACTGGAGGGGTAAAAAATTGGCCGTTTTCGATTTCTTTCTTAGCCTCAGAGAACTCGTAATAGTTGGCGAAATCAGAACGCTTCAGGCCATGCAGCCCACCGTCCCCAGTGTAGGCGTTGAAAATATCCTCACGGGTAATTCCCTCACGCTCCGCCAGATCCTGATCGACAAGGTAGAGAATCTTTTCATTCAGTTCCTGACGGGCCTCCTGTGGGATTCTCTCATTGTGAAACGTGTATTTCATACAGTCACCACCTTGATTTTGTTCGTTATTATAAAAAGTTGTGGATGGAGGCTTTTGAGTAGAGTCCTCCAAGAACCACGCCCCTATCGTCTTGTGCTCATCCGCGCTGGCAAGCATTTTCATGAAAGAGTAATTTTATTCGTCCTGATACATTCCGCGTTCTTTATATAACTTGTTGCACTCACGGAAGTGGATGATATAGAGAATACTAATTTTATCCCCGACTTCAAGCTCAGGGAAGAATTTGGAGTCCAACTCGCATGAGGTTTTAACATTCATCATCCTAACGTGAGGAACACTTATCCTGCCTCCACATTTATCAACTGCATATTTTTCAATACAGTCAAAACCAAGTGTATTGGCAGCTTCCGCTGCCTTGACAGACTTTTCAGAAAACTCTTTAAGTTTCACGCTAACACCTCCATAAAAGGACTGTTTTGTCTGTCTTTTCAGGCATCATCTCGGCATAATTTCCAATATGCCTCAAAATCGTCACCCTCCTCGTTCTCCCAAGAATCTCCTACCTGCCCATTGCGATATTGGCACACATCGAACATATTGTAATCCACATCGTCGTTAAGTAAATCACTGTCTGCGATAGCGTCCGCAAGACGCACGGCCTGGTCAATATCCTTAACAGGGAAAATAGTCTCATGCCCGTTCCGGATATAGATAAGAGTAAGCTGAACATTCATATCAATACCTCCATTTTTAATACAAAGCAAAGCGGAACTTTGCTAACCAATCTCACTGGTATATTTTTGAGTGACCTTTGCAACTGCCTCTAAAAAGCGCTCCCACTCCAGATTATACTCTTCAGTGGCCCAATGGTGATACTGCCGAATCATAGGCCAGACCGTAGTAGCAACTTGGGTGCTGTTCAGATGCTTTACCAACTGAACAAAATTAGTGATCTGCAACCACGCTCTATTCCTTATTACAATAGCACCCCAAGAATCCGCATAGATGAACTTTTCCGGTCTTAGAACGCCAAAATATTTCTTCATGTAGTACGACGTTGGCTTCCCAATATCATCCGCTGGTGGCCTCCACATCTGACTGAAATAGTCACTGTGGTTAATGTAAAGATCGTCACCACTTAAAAACAGTTGACACTGGCTTTTCCCATCGAAAGGAACAGATGCAAATTTCCATATCCCTTTCAGTTCCTGCGGCTTTTGTACCTTCTTGCCAGAGCAAAGCACTGTATACTCCGATGTTGGGAAAATGAACTCTTTACAGAAGTTATCGGGAGTGGTCAATGTGAATGTGACCGGCACAACAAGCGCCCCGTTTTTCCATAGTTGGTACTTACAGAAGTCGTAAACCGTAGCACATGGACGATGGAACCTTTACGTTCCATCGTCTTGTGCTCATCCGCGCTGGCAAGCATTTTGTTGATGTACTCTATATGGGATTGATCGTGACACTCGGAGATTTTGGCGTTCGGATAATGCTCCTGAGCCACCTCCATAGTGGGGTAATATAGCTTCAGAAACGTACCGTCTTCCGCCATAATTGTGAACCGTTTCAAAATAAACACCTCCAATTCTTATTCCTATTTACAGGCAGAAAACGGAGTTTGCTAACCTATTTCCAGATAGAAAGTTCCTCGTCCAGAAAAATCCCAAGCGTTCCCTCCGTAATCCCATAGGTCTGATCTTTCATGCCTACCTCCGCATGGGTATGAGCAATCCGCAATCTGGTAGGCGGACGGTCGAATCCGAGGGAAGAATGGTATATCCCGTTAAGTCGGGCCAGTGCCTGAAGAAAATCTCCCATCCCAGCGACATTTTTCAAGCTGTCCAGAATTTCCTCCCAGGTGTTTTCACAGTAGTCGCTTGATCCCATCCGTTCCAACTCGGTCTTGTCACCATTGATTTCCTCAGAGACATAATATTTGCCACTTTGCGGGGAGTAAAAGTAAATCTGCCGTCGTGTCATGATAAAACCTCCATTATTGCCGAATCGAAAGTAGGAACCCAATCCTATCTGGGTTATGCTCCATCCAGTCCTTTGGGTACACGAACAGAGAGGGAAACTTGCTAAACTGAACGCTATACCCAATGTAAACCAAGGCGTTCGTGCCCACAGCCTCCACGACATTTACCAGATACCAAGGATTGTAGTATCCAGTCACGGCACGTCCATCCTCCATACGGGCGGTGATCTCCACCGGCGTTGCGCCGGTCTTGCTGTCCTTGCCCTGTTTCCACGGCTTTACCAGAGCTTTCCATTCTTTGATTTTTTCCACAGTAGCGGTACAGGCCAGCACAGAATCTCCACGCTTGACCTCCCGCTCCACCATCTCATAAATCTTCCGCATCTCCTCGCCCTCCGGCAACCCATCCGGCTTTTCGGCAAGCAGCACTGCCGAGATCCCATCGGTAACGATCCACTTATCCCATGCGGCATGAATGCCGGGTTTTACTGCCGACTTTCGCTCCTCAAGGCGTGCATTTTCATTGGCAATAATATTGCTCAGTGCCGCAATTTGCTTCTTTGTCATACAGATCTCCTCCTCATGCACTGCTCCACAAACTCCTGGACATAGGCGGCGCTTCTGAATTTGATATCTACACGACCATTTTTGAACAGTTTGATAAATTTGACCTTGCTCATATTACAAGTGTCGAACTCATTTACCTTGGTCGTGTATTTGCACAACTCAGGAAACCACAGCGCGGCTTCACCCATGCGTCCACACTGATACCACGCCAACGCATCCAGTAAGGTATGAAGATTCTCGTTCGGCTTCCACTCCGGCCCCCAGCTCCACTGGTCATCACAGTAACACCAACCACTGGTCAGCCGAAGCGTGTCGTTCTTGATTTCAAACTTTTCTTTCCCGTCCCAGTTCTGGTGACAGCAATTCCATGTGCGCTCCAGGAACTCGTTCATAGCCTGCTCCTGGAAAGAGAAACCTCCCAGCTGGACGAAAATCTCATCCACGATCTGTTCATAACGAAGGGGGAGCGTTCTCATAGCCTCGCTATACTTGCTTTCTTCCTGATGGTAGATCTCCATCTGTTCCTTAAACTGGTCGATTTGCTCATCACTCATCTCACGATATCCACCCCAAGGCAGCTGCGGTTCTTTTGGTGGGGTAGGGATAAGATGTTCCAGAATTATTGAGCTATCCAGCTCCACGGTATATTTCCGGCTAAAGTAGTCCACGATTGCCTTAATAAATCGCTTATTTCGTTTTTGCATCATCTCGTAGATGTGCTCATCATCACACTTAAAGCTGTTACAAGTGATGTATGTTCCATAACTATCGTTCCCAAGGATCTGCCGCTGCTCATATCTCGTGTCGGATATGACATTCGCAATTTTTTGGAGTGCCGGCCCAGATTTGTCAAACGCATCCTGGTGTCGCAGACAAAACGCCTTGTCCTCCTCAGAAATTCTGTTATCCGCCTTGATCTCCACGGACGCGAACTTATTAAGCAGACTCATCTAAATTCTCCTCACTTTCAATGTTTTGTACTCCACTTAACACCTTGTCCAGATTAGCGGAGGTAATGGTGTTAAAAAGCTCCTCCAGAATGCGCGGCGTATATGTCCGTGTTTCCAAATGCTCATGGTATTTTGTCATCTCATTCTGCAGGTTCATCAAACTGGATACCGTGCCAGAACGATGAATAGTTCCAAGCATATCGCAGACATCCTTGCACTGACGGCGGCGCTGACGAATTTCCTGCAATGCCTTGTAGAGTTTGAACCCGTCCACTACATTGGCGTTAGTGAACTCGATCTTGTGAAGCATATCCTCCTGCGCTTTGTCCGCTACACGGACTTGATCTGAATAGTAGGAGAGAAGTACCCGCATAATGCGTCCTGTTTCGTACATCTGTCCGATCATATCGGGTAGCGTATCCAGATACACATTGGCCTGTTCCTCGGTAATTTCAGCCCTAAGAGTACCTGAACTATCGAAAGGCATATGTGCTGTATCACAAGGAAGAATCTTCACCTCCGACTTTCTGATCTGCCCCTTGACCGCATTATTGAAATTCATACGCATGAAGTTATCCACTTTCTGTCGGTCGCTAAAACGATGAGCTTTATCCAGATCAACCCACACAGCCTCATTCCGTAGCTTTACAAGACTGAGATATTTCCCAGACTCGCAGTGTCGAATTACATATTCCAATAGAACTCACTCCTCCTTGTAGCGTCGCACCACCATATCGGCGTACCTGTTAGCCTCTTTTTCTTGGAAAGCCTCGCAAATCAGTTTGACTGCCGTGATAATCACGCCTATCAGAATCTCCATATCGCCGCCTCCTTGATTTTGTTTGTCGCTATGATAAGGCTTGTTAGGTGCTTCGTGCTTACGGCACCCATTCTATATAACTGAATGAAACCATTGTTTGCTAACCTTTGCTACTTTACGGTTTGTACATCTGGCATTTCCATCAGACCAATTACAACACTGTGCAAAAAGTTTTTAATTTTCGGTTCTTCCGATAAAGGAAGCAAGAAACTCTTTTCCCGTGCCGGTGGCCTGGAAAGTGACGCGCCAGGATGGTAATACTCAATGTGGAGATAGATGTTCTTCCCGTCAATCCAGTCAAATGCACGGACTTTGTATCCTCCCGCCATCCAAGTATTGATTTCTGTCATATGACCACTCCTCCCATTACTATTACAGAAAAAGGGGAGAGGTCTGCTAACCTCTCCCCAAAACTTTTTGTTAGTCGTACTTGAAGTTCTCACGTCCGATATACTCACCATTCGCATAGTCCTCATCGACATAGCCGGAGTACCAGACCAGCTCACCGTGCTGCTCCGTCAGCTCGCCCAGCTTTTCCATGCAGTCGCTCTCATCGTTACTGCCGACTGTTACCTCGAAGTCATCCACGAACCGCCCACACATTCTGAACGGCTCCAGGATTGCGCTCTTGATGTCGGAAATGGTGTTATAATAAATCATCAGTTGTATCCTCCTAAATTTCACTTCTGTAAACAGTGAAGTCGTAGCTGTTGTCCGTCACCTCCTCCACCCACAACTGGCAGGTGGCGTCGTTGCCGTACTTATCCCAGGCGGTGTGCTCCGCTTCCTCCTGGCTGTCGGCCAACACCACACCGCAACGTTTCCCGATATGCTCATCGGTACGGCGGTGGCACACAGTCATACAGAAGAAGAAAATCTTTTTACCGCTCATTCTGCCGTCCTTCCTCCCCGTATAGCCGATAGGACAGCCTCATTGTATCAAACATCCAACTCATTTGCAAGGGTGCAGGCTCCTATTATATTTACGAATCGTTCTAAAATCTTGCTAACCAAAAATTACAGGCGAGGTGGAGAAAATCTGCCTCGCCTGTTTTATTTTACTTTGTGCCCACCCCTGCCAACAGAGAGGCCATCTTGTCCATCATAGCGTGACCATCCATGATACGGCCCCAGTTGTTCTCCCGATAGTTGGCCGTCTGGCGGCGCGGTGCGTTGTGGCTGACCATATCGCTCATGGCATTCAGTGCTCCCCATGCAGTCCCCATGAACTTGGCGATGTCAGGAGCGAAGTAGCAGACCATGTACTCGTCCTTGACCTTTTTGGCGTTCCGCTTCTCGCGGTCGCTCATATCTTCCGTCACGGGGAACATCTCGTCCAGAATGGCCTTGATCCGCTCGTCGGTGACGGTGGTGTTCGCCATCTGATCGGCATACTCACCCAGCCCGTCCATGTACTTATTCGCCATGTCCAAACAGACTCGCGCCTCATGGAGCTTGGCCTGAATGTCACCAGTGTGACGGACAGCCCAAGCGCGTTTCGCACTGTTCAGCGCGAAGTTGAGTGTGTTGTTGCAGACCACCCGAATAGGTGTCATACAGACCCTAATAGCGCCGCTCCCGTCATGGGTGTTGGTGAAGCACAGGTAAGGCTCCGTCTTGTCTCCCACAATCTCCGTCTCCGGCAGCTTCGCCAGCAGCCAGATCTTCTTGCCACCCTGCAAACTGCCCGCCGTCTCGTAGTGAACCTCACCGTCAATCAGGGAGTCCGTAAAGGCGAATGCCTCCGCATTCTGAACAATACGATAGCGGTCGGTCACGACACCCAGCACAGCGCCGTCACTGCTCCGCACATTGGCCTTGTAGTTGACGATCTTCGCCCCACCACAGACCTGGATGTTCTTCTTGTCCACAGTCCAGTCCAGACCAGCCAGCCGCAGAGCGTCGGCGCTGGTGGGCGCTTCCTCAACCATCGTGCCCAGACCGTGCCAGGGCTTCTCACGAACGTACATCATAGTTTCAACATTAGCTGCCATTTTGCAAACCTCCTAAATTTTGTAGTGTGGTGAACAGGTACATTCTTATAGCAGTCAGAAAATCAGTTTTGCTAACCACAAAGAAAAATTTACTCCTCCAATTTATTTGTTGCTCTCGTATACTGCCAGCACTTTCGGAAACAACTCCTGACGCCACTTGTAGAAATCTTCCACCAGGGCAAGCGCATCCTCCCTGCACAGCTCCAAAAACTCGTTGTTAATTCCGGCCTCACTGTCATCATTGCGTACTGCTTGGATGTACAGCTCCAGATTGTCCACATCCTCACAGAAGCGGCGCTCATTGCACAGCTTGCATACCTCATCCAGTGTCCAGCCGTTTTCCTTGCAGGCCAGCCAGTCATCCTCGGTGAAATCCATCACAGATCCCACGCTCCCGTGGTAGTCCTGAATTGCCCAGGGTAGCCCCTCATCGGTGTACCGCCAATCCAGCCTGCCATAGCGCTTGGTATACTCGGCCTTGGTATCTTCAATCTTCTTGCGCAGCGTGTTCTTCTCCATGGTTGAACCTCCTTTTGCAGTAGGCTTGCCGCCTCCTATTCTTTTGACAGCAAAAATGTGTCGTTTGCTAACCGTTCAGAAAAATTATTCTGTCCAGCAATTTTCTACACAGAAAGAAAACCGTGTACAGCTACCGCCAACTGTACTAACCACCATCCGATCTGCCTTGTTCATAATGGCGGTCAGCATAGCCGTCTCATCCTTGTTAAACGCAGCTACACTACTCACATCCAAAAAGAGAATAGCGTTCTTTTCGTACTGGTTGGGCTTAATCTCTTCCAGCTTTCGCACATCACCACAGCGTTGAAGAAACTTGGTCAGCCCCGCCTTGATCTCCTGGAACAGCCGCAGCTTGTCAAAATCAGCCCGCTTTCCATTGAAATTTTCGTTTCGCTGATACATCGCCTCAATCTCCTCTGGGGAGTAGGCCAGCGTTCTCCGCAGTTCCGTTACACCAATACGATCTAACGCCTCATCCTCGGCACAGTTGAGTTGATGCGCCACATCAGCGGTAGAAATCTCTCCGGCCAGATAGCCCAGCCGGAGAGAGTCAATGTCAACACGTTTCTGCAAATCCCATTTCTTTTTCACTGCGTCTTCCTCCTCATATCCATGTACTCTTTATAGCTCACTCCCATGAGGTCAGCGGCAGCGTGGAGCGCCGTTTTCTTGTCGGCCAGCGGGCCGGCGGCTACCTTGGGAGACTCGACTTTATGGGGATACCAGCGAGAGCTACCCTTCTGTTTGGACACATCATAGGTAATCTGCATTTTACACTCCTTAATTCCGATGAAGCTCCGTCAGAGCCTCGTTATATTTTCCGGCCCGAAGCAAAGCACATTCTTTGTGAAAATTGCAGTCGGTCAGCCGATACTCCACCTGTTCCATTTTCCTAATGTCTCCACACTTATAGGCTTGCCGGTGCTCAGAGAACAGCCGCTCCGCAGTTGCATATGAGATACCCCAGTTGTTACGGGCGTTCAGTCGGTCAATGCGTAACACATCGCCCACCGTCAGCGCCTTATAAGCGCCACTCCAGATCTCATTCTTATCCCGTTCCATGTTGTTCCTCCTCACCAAACATTCCGCCAGCCGGGAGACTTGACCAGCTCCTCCAGCTCCACCTCTTTCTTGTCGGCCTCGTCCTGCTCACCATCGTCAGGAAAGTCGGACACGTCCAGATCGTACACCTCGACGCTCACATCGGCGTTGGCGTGAACCTCCTCCACCAAGCCGCCCTTAACCCGCACAGCTATCTGCACATCCAGCTCCTGTTCCTCAATTCGCCAACTCTCCACGTCGCTGTCATCACGGATAACCGCCGTGCTCTCACAGCACTCGCACTCATCCTCATCCTTGTGCTCTTTTGCGTCGTATTCCCACGCCTTGACTGTGCTCTCCCAGCTCTCCCGCATTGCGTTCTGCGCAGACAGCTTATCAGTGAACGACCGTACATCGCAGCCCCAAGCGGCGTCGGTATCCTGCTCGTGAATCAGATTGTAGATTTTCATTGTGTAGCCTCCTCATAATTTTTAGTGCCTCTATTCTATTTACAGGGGATAAACAGGAATTGCTAACCATTGAAATAAAAAAAGCCCACCGATTTTTCGGTGGGCTTTGCAGTGTCAGGATACGGCGGCGTACAGGCGGGCACGGGGATTGGAGATGGGCTGAAAAATTGCCTCACCATTGGAAAACCGTGCGATACAGACCACTTCCTGAAATCCCCAGCGTTTTCCCAGCTCAGTCAGCTTCCGGTTAATCTTCCGCTTTTCAGCCTCATACTTCCGATACGCTACACTTCGGCAGCAATCAAAGTAGTAGTGGCACTCGTCGTTGTCGTAGTCATACTCGTCCAGGTCGTGCTCGGTTTCCACATAGAACTGAACCCCAGAGTAGTACCCGCTCCGCAGGCTGATTTTATGGAACATCAAATCATAGTTGAGATCGTCCAGCTCACGCTCAATCTCACGCCGGTCACACTCCCATGCCACCTCGTCGGAGAAGTAGTAATCTTCCAGTTCCTCACAGCCGCAGAGGTCGCAAGCAGTAGCATCTGCATCCATGATAGCGCCGCACTCAGGGCAGCGCTTGGCCTCATCTTGATCTTCCCTCACAAACAGGGAGAAGTTATCCATTGTACGGTAGTTAGCAGTGCTCATCACTCATACCTCCTAATTATTTTTCGTGGTACTCTCCACATTCTTATTACAGAGGGAAAATACGATTTGCTAACCATTTAGAAAAAACTATAAAAAACGGGAAAGCTACATCAGCAGCTTTCCCGTCCATTCAGAAATTCAAGTCCACATTGCCTGTCCGCTTCTGATGACGATACCAGTTGAGCATCATCACAAAATCCCCAGGCGTGATGGTGTACTCGTCCTCACAGTCAGTATAATCGTCATGGGGTGCTCCCCAGGCGGTGACTTTCACCGGGCCGTCTGGCTCGGCCTGCTCCAACTCGATCTTCCGTCCATTGTTCACAAAAAATTCCATGTTGCCCTCCCGTTAAGAAATAATATCCTCGTCCAGCAGAATCTCGCTGATATGCACGGCGGTCACTCCGTTCATACCGGATTCTCCCAGGTGCTTCAGCAGCTTTTCCATAGCCTCATTGGTGCCATGGGCGGCAATCTGATAGCCCCTTGTCATGTTTCCGAATGTCACTACGACGGCGTACTTGGGAATGAAATGCTCGTCCTCGAACTCCTCCTTTGTAAGACCCTCCACGATGTCTTTGCCGCAGTTAGGACACTCGCAGAAAGAATCACCACAAACTTCTTCATCGTGGAGAACGTCAGTGGAGAAATACTCGCCACAGGCTTCACACTGAAGCACCTTGCCGTTGTCCATGTCGCTGGTATGGCACGGCCAGCACTGAACAAACTCCTCCGGCATCCCGGAATTGACCAGCGTATAGTCTTCATCGTCCTTAATGATTTTGCCACAGGTCTTGCAGATTTTTTTCATAGGATTTTCCTCCCATTTTTCCATCGCCTCACTCAAAGAGGCGTAGCGATTTTTGATAGCAACATTCTCGTTAAACTCGTTGAAAATATGGAGAAACGCCTGCTCCATACTGGTGTAGCGGCGATTTTTCGTATCCTTTGTGCCTAAGCGTTTTCCAGTCACATGGAACAGATAGGGAGCATAAGAATCATCTTCACGCTCCAATTTCAGCTCCCAGCCATTGAAAGTGAAAGCGCTACTCTCACCAGGCTTCCACAACCTTTCCTCCGCCAGTGTCCGGCTGATGTATTCTTTGTCAAATGCCATAACTCGCACCTTCTATTATATTTACAGTTAGAAAACCGTGCTTGCTAACCACGTTTGAAATAAAATAGGGGAGAGGTATCGTCCTCTCCCCTCGTAGGCCAACTTTATTCAAGGCCAGTGATTGCCAGCAGCACATTGTACAAAACCCGCCAGTAGTCGGAGTTGTAGGGATTCTGCGCCGTGGCTTTGACCTGATACAGCGCGTTCAGCAGTTCTTCTCCTAACTTCCCATCGTCCTCCATGTTTGCCAGCTCGATCAGTTTTTCAGCGATGTCGTTGCAGTCGTAGTACGATGCTTCATTGTACTTTTTCAGATTTTCCAGCAGTTCCATGTATCTGCACCTCCTATTATAATTACAGGCAATAGAAAATGTTTTGCTAACCTATTCCGAAAATATTCAGCTTGCCGCCTCCACTACCGTATAATCGGACGGGATACGTTTTGCGGGAATGTAGGTGCCGTCAGCCGAATTGAACCAGAACGGACGCTTGAATTGATAGGCGGGCGCGTGCTTGACAACTGTTTTTACACCGTCACCCCATCTGAATTGAATCTGCGCTCCGATAGGGAGATTGGATAGGGCGGTAGGGGACTTTTTCTTTTCCGTTGCTTTCTTGCAGTTCTCCCGCCATTCCAGCGCTCCCTTATAATCCGTAGGGGACAGCAGTTTAAGGATAGACTGCGGGCAGTCGTAGTAGAACGGGTGCATATCCTCGGACATATCCTTGTAATAGAAATTGTAGTAGTCTTTCATGTCCGTCTGCGTCAAAACCACCAGTCCGTAAACATGACCTTTCGGATGATGCACCGCCGCATAGTAGACAGCACCCACCATCGAAGATTTCACCAGTTTGTGTCCGTCCTCTCCCTCATGGCAGAACAGCTCATAGTCAAGCTCCGCTTTCCGATCAATCGAACCGTTGCGCTTGTAATGCGTTGCGTGATAACTTGTCCAGCCCATTTTACGCCTCCTTAATAAATCACGATCTCTTTGGTGAACAGCATATATAGCGACAGGGGAAACAGTAGCACCAGCGCCGTGGCGTCCTGATCTTCCGGCGTTGTACCAGTGGAACACAGCCACAACACAAAGGCACATACGACCAATAGCCCCAGCCCCATCAGCTTTTGCTCAATCATCTTCCTCCGGTACAGCCGACACTGATTTCTTGTCGTTTGATAGCTTTTCATGTAGTAGAACCACCTCCTATTCTTATAACAGCTTGATTTTGTTGTTTGCTAACCACTAAAGCGAAAAAAAAGGTGGAGAGGGAAAATCCTCTCCACCTTGCATTTACACCGTGTCATCCACCTTAAAAGTGACCATGTTACGTTTGTTGTCGCCAGCTTCAAACTCGCCAGATTTTTCATCTTCCAGCGTGATACGGTTTACCACTGTCAACAGCGCATCCCGAATAACCGCATCATCCTGGATGCCGTCTGCCTCTTTGCCCGTAGGCATACAAATCACAATACGCATTTCGCTCCTCCTCAATATTTGATCTCTATACGCTTGTTTTTGTTTTCGATTGCCTCGGCCAGCCGTGACTTGACGCTCTGATAATTTTCCCACATATGTGCAGCCAGCGCCTGTTCCATAGATGTAGCCCCGTCAGCCGTCATAGTGGCATCCAATCTGCGGGATTCTTCTTCCAGCAAATTGATTAGCCACGACACCTCCGTTTTTGTAAATGTTTTCACGATCTCGCCTCCAACTCTTTCCGGTCATTGCTTCCACGCTCAATCTCCCATCCGTCCGCTATCCGATCTCCACCAGGGAAACGATAGACAGGGAACTCCCCGAAGTCCAGGTACTGGAATGTCCCGATATATCCGTCCGTCGTCTTGATGTACTTGGGATATAGCTGTTTGACCAGCTCATAATTCTTGGCCTGCTGCTCTGTCAGCGGCTTCTCATAGTCGATATAACCCCATGCGTCCCGCTGAATATCGTAACAGGGCTTCCGCTCGTCGAAGTTTTCCCATCCCAGCACTTTGTTGTCTTTTGACATAGGAAAAGTCATGGGAGAAATAGGACGCTGTGTTGAATAGTATCTGTAGCTCATGGAATGCACCTCCTATTTATATAACAGCTTTAATTTTCCTTGTGCTAACCACTAAAGCAAAAAAAGCGGGCAGGGACAAACCCCACCCGCAAAAAAATCACTCCTCATCGTCACTGGCCGGCTCATATGTGTCGCACCCGTCAGCAGAAATATTGATTGCCTCTCCACCATAGCCACATTTTCCACACCAGAAAAACTCGCAATCAGTACGGCTACACATAACTTCTTGCATTTTTACACCTCCATTCCACGATTAAACTTTTCCTGGTCAATTACACAGCAGATCGCGCTCATAGCGTCCATAAGTTCCATGACACAACTGTCTCCCACCTCTTTCTCTCGCATTCTTTCAGACCAGCGGCTATACAGCATCACCGTCATATCCCGCACATTCTGAAGCTCAATGTCATTGCGGGACTTGATTTCCAGCGTGGACATGATCTTCTCTGCCTCCGCTCCGCTCACGATGCCTCTCTGTGTCGGCCTATACGCCTCTTTCAATTCCATGATGGCGTGAAAATCGGTCTTTGTTGTCATATTCGACACCTCCTAAAAGTTTTCACATCGTTTGGCGTTACATCCCAGCCACAGCGCGGCCTGCTTCCAGATTGCGTCATGTCCGTGGTTTTTGTTATGCACCTTTGTGACATAAAGATGAGCGTATTCGTGCCGAATAACATTGATTATATGTTCCACCGCTCCATGCTCCATCAGCCGCTCCGCAAACACAAGCTCCTTGATGTAATACTTCTGACCTTTTCGTTGCCAGCAGCACTTGCCCCATGTTCTCGTCATTCTGGACGATATGCGAATTGGTACTTCACTGGTATCCAGGCCAGAAATTTTATCCAGCCGGTTCATTTCTTCACGAATGATACTTGTGTCCATGCCGACACCTCCCATTGATATAACATCCAGATTTATGTATCTGCTAACCGAACACAAAAAAAACGGGGAGAAAGTTTTATCTCTCTCCCCGTTGTCCGTTCTACACCGCAGCCTGCTCCTGCCGCAGCTTCCAGTTGTTCATACGCTCCCGCTCCATCTTCATCGCCTCCACGTGGCCCGCCGCAGCCCTCGCAGCCCACCTCGCAGCCCGCTTGGGGTTGCGGGACTGCGCCTTGGCGTTGACCGTCTGTGCCTCTCCCCAAGACGGGATGCCAGCCGCACGATGACGGCGATACTCCGCCTTGGTGATCTCCACCGCACCGTCCAGGATGTCCAGCCGCGTCGCATGGGCAACAAACTTCTGCCCGTTCTTCTCGCCGATCATGTACTGCTTCTTCATGTTGTGTTCCTCCGTTTTATTTTTTTTGTTGGGATGTCTCCCATTCTTTTTTACAGGTGAATAAATCCGCTTGCTAACCTATCACATAAAAAAAGCGGGCCAGCTTTTCGCCAGCCCGCTCACATCATTCACACCACGCCTTTTTCCGTCCGGTACTTGAATACCAGGGATGATAGTCAAACTCGCCCCGCTTATTGGAGAGAAACCGGCGCAGCCGCTCTTTATCTTCCCGCCCCATCCAGCAAGTCAAGTTCGGATTGTCCCATCTCCCATTGTGCCGCTCCTTGCGTAGACCTCTGGGTTTCAACGCTGGGAGGCTCTGAGGCGTATCGGCTGGGCGAATTGGCCGAGCGCTCCAGGCAGATCGGCTGGAGTCTGGCTACTGTCTGTGATATGCTGGATATTAACCAAGATTGGTTGATTGCCGCTGTAAAGTCCATGCTACATCAGGGGAATACCCCTTGTTTTTCCGAACTTCCAAATTATACTTCTTACCCTCTGCCTCAGCATCGAAAAGCTCACATACGAGAGACACCAATTTTTCAACATCGTACATACCAATACCTCCATTATTATATAGCAGTTTTGTGTTGGCTTCTATTACTATTACAGAGAATTTTCAGGTTTTGCTAACCGTCAAAATAAAAAAGTTTTGGCCGGGAGAAATCCCGGCCTCCACCTTATCAGCTATTCGCTTCCCGCATATATTCCCGTCTCGCGGCCCAATATGCTTTCCTTTGCGTCTCCGTGAAATGCAGCTCGTCAAAATACTGCTCAACCTCGTTTTCATCGTGGCCGTGGTACTGAATATTGCCGAACGCGCTCAGGGTATCCCAGTCCGCCTGCCAGTTGATTGCATACTCGTGATTTGCCATCTCGTACTTAAAAGCGGACTTCCAATACTCAAAATTGTCTCCCATAGCGTCCCGCGCCGCTTCCAGCCGCTGGAAAAGTGCAATGTGTTCCCGTACAAAATCGGCGTTGGTGTAGTAGGCAAAACCGACAGGATTGAAAATCATCGTGGCGATTTTCTTCTTGCGCTCCTCTACCTCCTGCTTTGTGCCTCCGGCGTCAAATAGGGAGATGTTGTCCTCCTGCATCCCGTAGTAGTTATGGAGATATCTGCTTCGGCGCTCGTATTCAGCATAATCCAACAGGGGAGAGGCGATTTCCTCCAGCGTAAAGAGAATGTTGCCCAGCTTCTCCACATAAACCTCCCGCAGCTGCTTCTGCGTTGCTTTCCTCCACTTGTGATGTAGCTCGTAGTCGTTCGCGTAGTAAATATGGTGGCCGTTCTTGAATACCAGACAGCTATACCCGAAGTAGCCGCCGAAGTCCACCAGATAAACCGTGTGCCCCTTTACGTCCAGCTTTTCCAGCGCGATAGCGGCGGCATCCGTTTCCGTCATGGCCTGAATCATGTCGATTGTGTAGTTTTTCATTTTTAGCCCTCCTTGCGGCAAAACTCTATTGTTATTACAGAGCGTTTCCGGCGTTTGCTAACCATTCAGAAATAAAAATAGGGCGCTCCGTCTCCAGAGCGCCCACAAATTTAATCGTCATCTTCATCATGTAAAGAACAGCTGCACCAGCATTGCGTTTCTTCCTCATAATATTCACTTAAAGGATTTTCACATACTCCAGCCGTTACATCCCACTCCCGTTCTCTGTTCCAGCATGGACAGTCTCTACATAGCATAAAAATCCTCCTTTACTATGACAAACTGAATTTTCAAAAGCTCCTCAATCGTTCCGTTCCTCAGAACCTTCCGATTTTTCGCCTCGATCTCCTTGGCCTCCGCCTCAGTAATCTCTTTATCGCCGATGAAGTATTGCTTCAATCTTTCGCCTCCATTACTATTACAGGATGAAATGGGTATTTGCTAACCGTTTCTAAAAAATAGCCGGGGAATTTTCTCCCCGGCCAGCGCTCACAGATAGATTGCCAGCATAGTTTCAGCCTCTGCAATCTCCTTTCTCGTGCGCTCCAATGCGTTCCGTTCACACTCTATACCGTGAATCCATCCCTCAGACTCCGACTCGGCCAGGTCTGCTAAAATATCCTCTAACGCCTCTTGCAAATCGGCAATCTTTGCGCGGTAACGGCGGATACGCTGCTCCAGCTTCTCCGGCGCATTCTCCCGCGCCCACGCCGCCCATTTGCGCTTGCGCTCCATGCGCTCCTCAGCTTCCTGACGCTTCTCCTCAGCGTGGCGACGACCTGCATCCTCAGCCTCAGCCGGTGTAAATCCAAAAGTAATCTGCCCGCAGCCATTCAGTTTGGAGTAATTCAAGAAAACTTTCCTCCCGCTCCACTCCAATGTATAGTAATTGTGGCGGTAATAGTCTCCCTGAAACTGAGCAACCATCGTGGTATGTTTTTCCATCTTTTCGATGCAGATGGCCGTCTGCTTCCGTGACAGCCACATACCCTTATTTGTGCCGGCTCGCTCCAAGAGTGAAGGAAGAAATGTGTCATAAAACCAATTCATTATGTATGCCTCCTGATTTGAAATTTTGTGTCCTCTATTCTTATTACAGCGCTAAAATATGTTTTGCTAACCATGAAAAAGAAAAAGCGGCGGGAAAATTACCGCCGCTACCGTTCACACTGCCAGACTAACCCGAATTGCCTGATTGACCTGCTCCTGCGTGTCCGTATCAATCCGTCCCAGATGTCTACCCAGACGGCGCTTGTCAATCGTTCTGATCTGTTCCAGCTCCACAAAAGACGGGCGCTGGAGACAGTGCAAATTTACGTGCGTGGGGAACCTGGACTTGCGCATCTGGCTACTAATCGGCGCAATAATCACCGTGGGCGAATAGGTGTTCCCTGTGTTGTTTTGGATAACCAGCACTGGCCTAACTCCGCCTTGCTCACTGCCCCCCGATACCGTCAAATCCGCCATGTAGATTTCTCCGCGTTTGACTTCCATTATTGTAGCCTCCTTCCGTCCCAAATGACATTAAATTGAACCCGTGGCCGCTCGATCATGTAGCACCAGCTATCCGCGTGCGCCTCATCCGCCGCCTGCATTTTGGGGATATACATTCCATCATCCACCTCGAAAATAGCGATCCAGCCGTCGTTCATTGTGGCGAACGCATAGTCAATCCCGTTGAAATGCTTGCGGACTACATGACCCGTTCCGTTTTCGGCTACCCACTTTTCAAAGCCGTTCCTATCCAGCATGATTGCACCTCCGATTGTTTCAGGCTTATCACCCGTTCTATTCTTATTACAGGCGATTTTCCGCTTTTGCTAACCATTCCGACAAAAAAATAACGGCGGGAAAATTCCCGCCGTTCAGTCGTTCCGCTATCATACCTCCCGATATACGCAACCCGTCCAGACCTGTTCCGTAGTACCAGGGCATCCGTCCACCGCACGACCAAGCCGCTTGCACCTCCAGCAAATGCTGTTGAGCTTTTCCAGGCCACCCAGCCAATCCACAGAGCGGATATAATCGCAGATGTCCGGGTTATAGTCCTGCTCCAAAATGTACTTGCACAGCGCGGCCTGTACTTGAGCGTTGTTTCTGGCATTCATCGCCCGTGTAATCTCTCCGCCTATGTAATATCCAAAAATTCTCTGCTCCTCCATGCAGTAGTTATAGAAGTCTTTCGCGTCATACGGTTCGCCGTCCTTACGGTCAAGAATCCTGTCAACGATCATTTTGTGTTCCTCCTTGAATTTTGTTTTGGCCTCTGTTATAATTACAGAAAGATTTTCCGCTTTGCTAACCAATCCATCAAATTTTCCAGGGGACAAAAAAATGAGATTATACGATAATCCATGGATGGCCGTTACCTATCTATTAGGTGCAAGCGCTAAAGGCTTAAAGAATTGCCTCCAAAATGCCATTGATAAAAGAGATGATAGAAAAGAATCCGAATCCAGAGCGAACCTTCCCACAAATGACCAGGAGCGCAAACGATATAACGCAACACACAAACGACGGGAAAGGGGGGCCACAATTTCCCTTGTGGCATCCGTTTTTGGTATCCTCTTGCTTTTCGTTTTTATGTTCGTTCCGTGTGTAGCCTTTGTAATCGTCGGTACGTTCCTTTTAATACCATCCATTCTTTACGGCCTCTGGTATTCCTTTTTTTGGCAAATACTGAAATGAAAAAAGGCGGGGAATTTCCCCGCCTCCGTTCCTTTATGCGCAAAATGTCAACAGCTTTTTCATGTTATACCGGCCTGCGACCTCCAGTTTTTCCTCCGTCCGTCCTCCTACAACCTGCCACGCTTCACCGTTCTTTTTCCGTGTGAACGTCTCCGCGATATACTCGCCCGTTCCATCATAGTGCTTGAAGTAGTAAACGCGGCGGATTGTCTGCTCCGTCTCCGTCTCCGCTATAACCTTTTGAAAGGCCGGGTACTCGTTCCCGTAGGCGGGATTGTAGAGGTAGTTTGCGATGTCGAACTTGTAGCCGTTCGGCGCTTCCAGCTTCCGGATTTTGTTTATGTATTCCGGTTTGAGATTTCTTGCCATGTTCGTAACCTCCAAAAATTTGTTGTGGGCGTTGCCTCTATTCTTATTACAGCCCCTTTTCCCGTTCTGCTAACCGTTCCAAAAAATCTTTTTGAGATGACAAAAGGCCGGGGAATTATCCCCGGCCCGCCGTCTTTATGCCTCCAGAATCGCCTTGATTGTCTCATCCGTCGTGATGATCTCCCGATTGTAGAGACTGAGCGCCCGCGCCACGTTGCGGAATTTTTCGGCCTTGTGTTCCTCTTTCATCAGAGTATTTCCCGCTATCCGCTCCATAACATCGGCGGCATAGTCCAGCACAAACTTTTTCATGTGTTCAACTCCTTCCATGTTCAGCGGACGGACACCTCGCAGCATCCGCCCGCCGTTTCTGTTCTGTTAGATGAAGTACATCTCGCCGTTGATTTCCAGCGCGACGGCCTCTTGTCCCATCTCCTGCTTCAGCGCCTCGCAGTGATCGACCACGGCGGCGATCCCGTTCTGCAAATCCGCATCGCTGGCGTAGGCGAAAACAACGGTGGTATTCTCAGCGACCAGGCCGGCCACGGGAGAGAGCCAATAGCCCAGCGCGGCGGTAGAGGTGGAGCCGCCGAAAAGATCGGCCAGCAGCGCGGCGGTTTTCTTCACCTGTTCCGTATTGTCGGCGGCGTCGGCCACTCCGTTTGTGGCGGGCACGTAAACGGTAACTTTGCTGGAGAGCTTGATGCAGGCTTTCAGTTTGGCGTTGTTGATGGTCATGATATGTAACCCCTTTCAATTTTTGGGGGAGCCGGTGGTGGTGATTTCCACCGGCCCGCCCTTTATTCTAATTACAGCTTGATTTTGTTCGTTGCTAACCTAAATTTGAAATTTTTTCAGGCAATCCCGACGTTCTGGAGAGCCGCCCGGATTTTCACAATCCGCTTGTGTACGGCCACATTGGAGATTTTGACAACATCGGCGATCTGGCGTTCCGTATAATTCTCTTGCACAAGCTCGATGATCTTCCGGTCGATCTCATCCCGTCCAGCCGTGAACCGTTCCAGATCGGCCCGGATGATGGCGCTTGTCTCCGTGTTATATCCAGCAGCCGCAACCCGTGTTTCCGTCCAGCTTTCGGCCTCTCCGTTATCGTTCACGACCTCCGGGTCTTGCACCGCCCGCCCGTGTTTCCGGTCATCCTCCCAGATTTTCATGATGGCGGCTTTTGCGGCGTTGTAGACAAGGGACTTCAGAGAGCGCGGACGCAACCCTTTAGCGGCGCGGCGCTCATTGGTGATGGGCAGACGGTCAAAGGCATCGAACAGCCTGCAGTATGCCTCATCGGTGAACTCGTCGAACTGGTGCCCACGCAGCCCCCAGGCGGCGCACTCGTTGAACTGGTGATAGTGATCTTCAGTGCTGTAGCCGATAACGTCTTTCGCGGCCCGCACGACACAGCGCTGGAGCCATTCAACTTGCTTTTCGGGAGTGGTAGCGGCCCACTCAGCGACCACGGCGGCGGCGTTGATCTCAGCGTTGACGCCTTCAGCCTCGGCCCACGCCTGCTTCAGACACAGAGAAAAAACGACCTCGGAAACCTTGCAACCCATTTCAGCGGCGGCGCTTTTGCGGATAGCCCAGGCACGGCCCATAATGGCGGAGAGATTGAAAGACTTTTTCATAATATGTATACCCCTTTGCAATGATTTTATTCGCCCTTAAAGGGAAGGAGCACGACGGCAAAAGCCGCCCGGACTGCCCACCCCCCTTTTGGGTATACCCTATTATACCATATCCTTTTCCAGTTTGTCAACGATTTTGTTCGTCATTAAGATATTTTAAGGGGTGAAAAATAGCCAAAGATACAGCCTTGTATTTGTGTATTTTGCCATGTGCCCGCCTG
>Ga0137306_101668_pt1 | contig 21533 bp, 20 predicted proteins | sample Inofroosms_March_FD_97187 | JGI IMG/M metagenome (GOLD analysis project Ga0137306, IMG submission 97187) | Mouse cecal microbial communities from Vienna, Austria - N-Acetylneuraminic and N-Acetylglucosamine D2O microcosms_March | ecosystem: Host-associated > Mammals > Digestive system > Large...
AGGATGTGCGGGGGCACCGGGGATACCGGCGGCCTGCAGCGGCAGATTATAGGAGATGATGCATATGAAGTCTTCAAATATAGGCGGACAGGCAGTGCTCGAAGGCATTATGATGAAGAACGGCGACCGCTATGCGGTGGGGGTGCGCAGGCCGGATCAGGAGATTGAGGTCCGTGTGCAGGAGCACAAAAGCTTTGTGCCCGGGGCAATCCGCAAGATCCCGTTTATCCGCGGAGTATTTAATTTTATAGATTCTCTGGTACTGGGAATGAAGGCGCTGATGTTTTCGGCGGAATTTATAGCGGATGAAGAAGAGGAAGCAAGGGAGCTGACGGCGGACGAAGCAGCCAGGGAAGAGAAAAAGGAATCCCTGGTCATGTCCATTGTCCTGGTGTTTTCCATCCTGCTTGCAGTGGGGATATTCATGGTTCTGCCTTATTTCTTAAGCGGGCTGTTAAAGAGGTTTATTATGTCGAGAAGCGTGCTCACCGTACTGGAAGGACTGATCCGTGTGCTGATCTTTTTGGGCTACATTACCCTGGTATCCCGTATGAAGGACATTCAGAGGACGTTTATGTATCACGGGGCGGAGCACAAGTGCATTAACTGCATCGAACACGGACTGGATCTGAATGTGGAGAATGTCCGGGCCAGTTCCAGGCAGCATAAGCGATGCGGGACCAGCTTCCTGTTTTTTGTCATGATCGTCAGTATCATTTTCTGTTTCTTTATTACGGCCGAATCCCAGGTTATGCGCGTCCTGCTGCGTATCGCGCTGATGCCTCTGATCGCGGGGGTGTCCTACGAGATCATCCGTCTGGCCGGGAACAGTGACAATCCGGTAGTGAATCTGTTGAGCCAGCCGGGATTGTGGGTGCAGAACATGACCACCAAGGAACCCGACGACAGCATGATCGAAGTGGCCATTCAGGCGGTGGAAGCCGTGTTTGACTGGAAAGAGTATCAGGCGGAGAATTTTAAGGCCGCAGCCGGCAGGGCAGGGCATGCCCAGGGCGTATCATGACGGTTCGGGATGCCTGTGTAAAGGGGACAAAGCTTTTGGAGCGGCAGGGGATACCGGAGGCGGCGCTGGACGCCTGGTATCTGCTGGAGCATATAACCGGCATCAGCCGGGCCAGGTATCTTTCAGACGGCGGACAGGCGTTGGAGGAAGCCCTGGAAGCCAGGTATTTTGCCCTCATCGAAAAAAGAGGGCGGCGGATTCCGCTGCAGCATCTGACCGGGGTACAGGAATTCATGGGATATTCCTTTCTGGTCAGCAGGCATGTGCTGATCCCCCGCCAGGATACGGAGACGCTGGTGGAAGAGGCGCTGTCCGTCCTGAAAAAGGAAGCAGGGCCGTTGCGTGTGCTTGACATGTGCACCGGTTCAGGCTGTATCCTGCTCAGTGTCCTGAAATGGATGTGTCAGGAACAAGGATATGTGATCGAAAGCCGGAAGGATTTTGATCCCGTCGCCGGGCAGGCTGTTTCAAGCGGAGAGGGCGGGCTGTCCATATGCGGAGTGGGGGCGGATATTTCCGCTCCGGCATTGGAGGTGGCCGCTGGGAATGCGAAGCGTCTGGGTGTGGAAGCCGAGTTCTGCCAGGGCGACCTGTTTGAGAATGTAAAGGGCCGGTTTTCCATGATCCTCTCCAATCCGCCCTATATCCGGACTTCAGAGATCGAAACGCTTCAGGAGGAGGTGCGGCTGCACGATCCGATTTCTGCGCTGGACGGCGGAGCGGACGGGCTGGATTTTTACCGGAGGATTATCCGGGAGAGCAGAGAGTATCTGCTCCCCAAGGGACATTTGATGTTTGAGATCGGATATGACGAGGCCGGGGCAGTGGCGGAATGGATGAAAGAGGCAGGATTTGGGAATATTTCTGTAAAAAAGGACCTGGCAGGGCTTGACCGGGTCGTATCCGGTGTATATCAATAGCTGGGAGGATGGAGTAGATTATGTTTGACAGGTTAGAGGATTTACTGATTCGTTATGAGGAGGTCATGGGCGAACTGCAGGAACCGGACGTTGCCAATGACACGGATCGTTTCAGGCGGCTGATGAAGGAGCAGAGCGATCTGGCCCCCATCGTGGAAGCGTATAAGGAATATAAGCAGTGCAGGCAGGATGTGGAAGACAGCCTGGCCATGCTGGAAGAGGAATCGGATGAAGAGCTTAGGGATCTGGCCAAGGAAGAGTTAAACGGCGCCAAGGCGCGCATTGAGGAGCTGGAGCGTGAGATGAAGATCCTGCTTCTGCCGAAGGATCCCAATGATGATAAGAATGTCATCGTGGAGATCCGGGCAGGCGCAGGAGGGGACGAGGCGGCCCTGTTCGCGGCCGAGATCTACCGCATGTACGTGCATTATGCTGAAGGGCGACGCTGGCGGCCGGAGATGATTTCCCTGAATGAAAACGGGATCGGCGGCTTCAAGGAATGCGTCTTTATGCTAACCGGACAGGGGGCGTTCTCCCGTTTAAAATATGAGAGCGGGGTGCACCGTGTGCAGCGCGTGCCGGAGACGGAGAGCGGCGGGCGTATCCATACATCCACGATCACGGTGGCCATCATGCCGGAAGCGGAAGAGGTGGATGTGGAGCTGGATATGAATGACTGCAAATTCGACGTGTTCCGGGCGTCCGGAAACGGAGGGCAGTGTGTCAATACGACGGATTCCGCGGTGCGTCTGACCCACATTCCGACAGGAATCGTGATCTCCTGCCAGGACGAGAAGTCCCAGCTCAAGAACAAGGACAAGGCGCTCAAAGTGCTTCGGGCCAGACTTTACGAGCTGGAGCTGGCAAAGCAGCATGACGCGGAGGCGGAAGCCAGGAAGAGCCAGGTGGGAACCGGGGACCGTTCGGAAAAGATCCGAACCTACAACTTCCCCCAGGGACGGGTGACAGACCACAGGATCAAGCTGACCCTGCACAAGCTGGACACCGTTTTAGGCGGGGATCTGGACGAGATCATCGACAGCCTGATCGCCGCGGACCAAAGCGCCAAGCTGGCAAAGATGAATGAACAATAAGACGAAATCAAAAAAGACAGGCCCTTTCAGTGTCTGTCTTTTTTTGATTCCATTGTATGCAGAAACGCTGCCAGCGGCATGTTTTCTGTATTCCATGTATGCAGAAATGCTTACGGCAGTCTCTATTTCACTTCCGCGATATCCACCAGCGTCAGCTTCTTGATATCCGTATTCTCCAGGCTGGTGATCAGCGCCCGGGCCGTGTCCATTGCAGTCAGGACGTTGACCCCTGTCTCTATGGCGTTTCTGCGGATCACGAAGCCGTCTTTTGCGTGCTCCGCCCCCTGGGCCGGGGTGTCGATGACCAGGTCGATCTCATGGCCTAAGATCAGATCCAGCAGGTTGGGGGATTCCTGTTCGATCTTGCGGACCGCGATGGCCTTCACCCCTCCGGCCTTTAATGCGGCGGCGGTGCCTGCGGTGGCAAAAATCCGATAGCCGATCTTCGCGAACCTGCGGCCGATTTCTACCGCTTCCTCCTTGTCCTCATCCCGCACCGTGAGGATCATATTCTTAAACCGGGGCAGCTTGATCCCCGCCCCCAGAAAGGCTTTGTACAGGGCTTCGTCGAAGGTGGATGCGATGCCTAAGCATTCTCCGGTGGATTTCATCTCCGGCCCCAGGCTGATGTCCGCACCCCGGATCTTTTCAAAGGAGAATACCGGCATCTTGACTGCAAAGTATTCGGCTTCCCTCTGCAGGCCCGGCGTATATCCCAGCTCCCGGATCTTACTGCCTGTGATCACACGGGAGGCCAGGGGCACGATGGGGATTCCGGTGACCTTGCTGATATAGGGCACGGTCCGGCTGGAACGGGGATTGACCTCGATCACATAGACGTCCTCCTCCCCGCAGACAATGAACTGGATGTTGATCAGCCCTACCACATGAAGGGCTTTTGCCAGCCGCCGGGTATACTCCGCGATCTTTTCCTTGGCCGCCTTTGTCAGGCTCTGGGCCGGATACACGGAGATGCTGTCCCCGGAATGGATACCGGCCCGTTCGATATGCTCCATGATTCCCGGGATCAGGATTTCCTCGCCGTCGCAGACCGCGTCCACCTCGATTTCTTTTCCGCTGAGGTACTTGTCCACCAGGATCGGATGATCCTGGGCGATCCGGTTGATGATGCCGATGAACTCATCGATATCGTGGTCGTTGATGGCGATCTGCATGCCCTGTCCGCCCAGCACGTAGGAGGGCCTTACCAGGACCGGATAGCCCAGACGGTTTGCCACCTCCTTGGCCTCCTCCGCGGTGTAGACGGTGCCGCCCGAGGGACGGGGGATCCCGCATTCCTCCAGGATCTGGTCGAACAGCTCCCGGTCCTCCGCCTTGTCCACATTTTCTGCCGAGGTTCCCAGGATCGGAACCCCCATATTCATCAGGCTTTCCGTCAGCTTGATGGCGGTCTGTCCGCCGAACTGCACCACCGCGCCGTCGGGCTGTTCCAGATCCACGATGCTCTCCACATCTTCGGGAGTCAGGGGTTCGAAATAGAGCTTGTCCGCAATGTCAAAATCCGTGCTGACGGTCTCCGGATTGTTGTTCACGATGATGGTCTCATAGCCCTCCCGGGAAAATGCCCAGGTACAGTGCACGGAGCAGAAGTCAAACTCGATGCCCTGGCCGATCCGGATGGGGCCGGAGCCCAGAACCAGAACCTTCTTCCGGTCATTGGTTTTTGCCGCCTCATTTTCACTGCCGAATACGGAGTAGTAGTAGGGGGTCTCGGCGGCAAATTCTGCGGCGCAGGTGTCCACCATCTTATAGGCCGCCACAATGCCGTTTGCATGGCGCATATCGTGGATCTCCCGTTCAGGTCTCCCGGTGAGCCTGCCGATCACGGCATCCGGAAATTCCATCCGCTTCGCCTCCTTTAAAAGCTCCGGCGTCAGCTCGCTTGTCTGAAGGGACTGCTCCATCTCCACCAGGATGGCAAGCTTGTCGATGAACCATGGATCAATCATGGTCCGCTCGTGGATCGTATCATACTCAAACCCTCTGCGGAGGGCCTCCGCGATCCGCCAGATCCGCATGTCGTCCACGATGGAAAGCTGTTCGGTCAGTTCTTCCCGGTCCAGGCCGGTGAAATCATAGGACAAAAGGCAGTCCACATGCTGCTCCAGGGAACGGATGGCCTTCATCAGGGCGCCTTCGAAATTGTCGCAGATGCTCATCACCTCCCCGGTGGCCTTCATCTGGGTGGTCAGCGTCCGCTTGGCGCTGATGAATTTGTCAAAGGGAAGCCTGGGGATTTTCACCACGCAGTAGTCCAGCATGGGCTCGAAGCTGGCATAGGTCTTGTGGGTGATGGCGTTTTTGATCTCATCCAGCGTATACCCCAGGGCGATCTTTGCCGCCACCTTGGCGATGGGGTATCCGGTGGCCTTGGAAGCCAGGGCAGAAGAGCGGCTCACCCGGGGATTGACCTCGATGACGCAGTACTCGAAGGATTCCGGATGGAGGGCGTACTGCACGTTGCAGCCTCCCGTGATCTTCAGCTCGTCGATGATTTTGAGTGCGGAGGTCCGCAGCATCTGGTACTCCTTGTCACCCAAAGTCTGGGAGGGCGCAACAACGATGCTGTCCCCGGTATGGACGCCTACAGGGTCGATATTTTCCATATTACATACGGTGATGCAGTTGCCCCGGCCGTCCCGCATCACCTCGTACTCGATCTCTTTCCAGCCGGCAATGCAGCGCTCCACCAAAACCTGCCCTACACGGGAGAGGCGCAGGCCGTTTTCCAAAATCTCCATGAGCTGGCCGGAATTGCGGGCAATCCCTCCGCCGCTTCCGCCCAGGGTATAGGCAGGGCGTAAGACCACCGGATAGCCGATCTCCCGTGCAAAGGCCAGTCCGTCCTCCACGGACTCCACCACCAGGGAGGCGGCAACGGGCTCGCTGATGCGCTCCATGGCAGCCTTGAACTCCAGCCGGTCCTCCGCTTTTTTGATGGTCTCGGAGGTGGTTCCGATGAGACGCACATGGTGCTCACGCAGAAAACCGGACTCCTCCAGCTCCATGGCCAGGTTTAAGCCCGCCTGTCCCCCCAGGGTGGGAAGGATGCTGTCCGGCTGTTCCTTTAAAATCAACTGCTCCACCACTTCCGGCGTCAGGGGCTCGATATAGACTTTGTCCGCAATGTCCTTGTCGGTCATGATCGTGGCCGGGTTGGAATTTAAAAGTACCACCTCCAGGTTTTCTTCCTTCAAGGAACGGCATGCCTGGGTTCCTGCATAGTCAAACTCTGCGGCCTGGCCGATGACGATGGGGCCGGAGCCGATAACCAGTACTTTTTTGATGCTCATATCTCTAGGCATTGTTTGATCCCTCCATCATTTCCAAAAATCTGTCAAACAGGTATCCTGAATCCTGGGGCCCCGGACACGCCTCCGGATGGAACTGGACCGTAAAAATCGGTTTGCCCACATATTCCAGCCCTTCATTGGTGCCGTCGTTGACATTGACAAAGGCAGGAACGGCAACGGACGAATCCATCTGGTCGGTATCCACCACATAGCCGTGGTTCTGGGAGGAAATGTAGACCCGTCCGGTTCTCAGATCCTTGACCGGGTGGTTTCCGCCCCGGTGCCCGTATTTGAGCTTGTGGGTCTTAGCGCCTGCGGCAAGGGCCATGAGCTGGTGGCCGAGGCAGATCGCAAATACAGGAATATTCGACTGATATATTTTTTTGATTTCTTCGATAATAGAAACACAGTCCGCCGGGTCTCCAGGCCCGTTGGAAAGCATGATACCGTCCGGATTAGCGGAAATGATTTCCTCCGCGGCGGTGTGCGCCGGATAGATGGTCACCTCGCAGCCGCGTTCGTGTAAAGATCTGGCAATGTTCTGTTTTGCCCCTAGATCAAGAAGTGCTACCTTTTTGCCGTCCCCCGGAAGAACCTGTTTTTTGCGGCAGGTCGCCCTGGAAACAACGTCCCCGATATGGTATGACTTTAACAGAGGAAGAATCTCCTCACGGTTGTAATTCAGATTGGTGGTGATCATACCGTTCATGGTTCCCTTTTCCCGCAGAATCCTGGTCAGCGCGCGGGTGTCGATGCCTGCGATCCCCGGGATATCCTGCCGCGCCAGAAAATCCTGAATGGTGCCTTCACAGCGGAAATTGCTGGGCCTGCGGGACAGCTCCCGCACAATATAGCCGTCCGGCCATGCCTTCCGGGATTCCATATCCGGTGTGATTCCGTAATTGCCGATTAAAGGATAGGTCATCACAACGGCCTGTCCCGCGTAAGAAGGGTCTGTCAGCACCTCTAAATATCCTGTCATAGACGTATTGAATACGATTTCGCTGATCATGTCTCTTGTGGAACCGATGCTTGTACCTGTAAACACAGTTCCGTCTTCTAAAATGAGAAACGCTTTCATCCATTCACCTTTCCCTTCGTGTGTATTCGTCTTGTAGTAGCAAGCAACTGCCGGCGGCTCCCGGCGGGAGAGGGCAGCAGTATCCGGGAACTATCGGTGTCCGCATTCCCAAATTGTAAAGATTATACTACAACTCTTTTGATAATTCAACTTGTTTTTTTCAGAGGGATTATTTATGGATTATCTGCGGGTTTAGAAAAGTTTAGAGGTTTATTTTGGGAGAAAGACCTTTCTTCCTGCCGCTGTTCCAGATACGATTCTGTACAGAACAGCGGCAGGTTTTCTTATGGTATTTTTAATATTCCTTCTTCTTCATAACATGCAGGGAGACCAGAATGGAGATCCCTAGTATTCCGGCCGAGGCCAGACAAAGGAGCAGTGTCAGGACTGCCGTGTCCATTCGGGAAACAAGACTCCTGAATAACCCGGGAACATCAATATGGAAATGCCTTGCCAGCGCAATCCCACCAAAAAAGACTGCGTACGCTATTCCGATGATTACGGCAAATGCAATCCGGCTTTTTTCGGCTTCAAATATTAGCTGGATGGGGATCATCAGCGCATGGACTAACGCCGACCAAAGGGCGCATGACAGCAGAGCCCGCAGCATAAGTCCCGGATCAAAGGGGATACGGTTTGTGCAAACCGCGGCCAGGAGAAGCACGGAGGACACAGCCAGTGATCCGGCCATCGTAACGAGCATCAGGACATATTTTTCCATTGCATAGCCCCTGCGGCTGACCGGAAGCGTCAGAAGGAAGCTCATCCCGTTGGAGTGCTGGTCGTAGGAGATCGTAGACGTAGATGCCAAAGAAAACATGATGGTGATATAGCCGATGATGAAGGGAATGCCGCTGGTGCCGAATAACAAAAACGCAAACGAGATCACCATGGATAAAACAACCAGCATCTTTTGCTTCTTTAATAATTGAAAATCTTTAATCAATAATCCTTTCATAGCTTATAATCCTTTCATTCTATTCTTTCTATTGATTGATTCAGAGTCCATATTCCTGGTTTGTTCCTTTATCCGAGGGCTTTCCCGCAGATCATCATCACGATCAGCTCGTCAATGCTGCCTTTTTCCACCGTAATCTCCGGGTGGTTTTCCAGATAGAACTGCTTCTGGTTCGTCAGGCAACTATACCCGAAGGTTTCCTTTTTATACCGGAGGACGTAAGATTTGTCCAGGGCGTCGTATTGCTCCTTTGTCATCTTGAGAAGGGCGTAGCTATCCAGCAGCACATCTGTGTCCTCGTGGAGGATGATCTTTCCCTCATGGATCATATACAGGTCGTCGCAGAAGCCTTCCAGATCCGCGGAAATGTGGGAGCTGATCAGGATGGAACGGTCTCCCGGCTCCATGTATTCCCGCAGCAGATCCAGCAGATGGTCTCTTGCGATCACGTCCAGTCCGGCGGTGGGTTCGTCCAGGACGAGCAGACGGGCATTGTGGGAAATGGCTGTCAGGACCTGCAGCTTCTGCTTCATCCCGGTGGAAAATTCCTGCAGCTTCTTCTTTGTGGGAATGGAAAACTCTTCACATTTTTTCAGGAAGTTATCCTTTTGAAAATCGGGATACATGGCGCGGAGTATGGGAATCAGCTCCTGAACCGTCAGAGAGCCGCTAAAGCCGGAATCCGACAGGACCACGCCGATCCGGGCCTTATCCTGCAGATCCAGGTCTTGGGCCGGTTTTCCAAAGACCTGTAAGGAGCCGCCCTCCGGGGAGATCAGCCCCAGGATCGCTTTAAACGTAGTGCTTTTTCCGGCCCCGTTCTTCCCCACCAGGCCGGTGACACAGCCCTTGCGGACCTCCATGGAACACTCCAGATCAAATCCTTTATAGTGCTTGGTTACGTGTTCTAATCTTAACATCTTATTGATCCTCCAATACAATCTGAAATAAATCTGTAATCTCCTGGTTGCTCATACCGCAGCTTCGGCCTTTCCGGATCGCCATCTCCAGGTCGGCCTCCACTTCTTTTTTCTTCTCCTCCAGCATCAGCTCCTGGCTGGCCAGCGTGACAAAGCTGCCTTTCCCATGTACGGTGACGACAAAGCCCTCCGCGTCCAGCGCGTCGTAGGCTTTCTTTACGGTCAGCGCGCTGACTTTCAGCTCCTTGGAGAGGGTGCGCACCGATGGGAGCATGGCCCCCTCCTGCAGATCCCCGCTCATGATGAACTTCTTGATCTGCGAGACGATCTGTTCGTAGATGGGCTGCATGGAAGAATTGTTGATGATCAATTTCACTGTCATCCCTCCTTCTGTACAAACAGTATATAACAGCAATAAACAGTTGTCAACTGTTTTATACTGTTTATCGAAAAATAATTTTGTTTCACTGTGGACAGTTTTATGATATAATGAAATAGTTGACAAAAACTGGAAGCGGTATTACATTCATAATACGCGGATGAGCAAGGATTTTGTTTCCAATGTCATCCATCCGTTGATTTTTTGGATAAAGCGACAGGAAAAGGAGCTGCTATGATTAAAGGTGCGATATTTGACGTAGACGGTACACTGCTGAATTCCATGCCCGTCTGGGAAAATTTAGGCGAGCTTTACCTGAAATCCGTCGGGGTCGAGGCGGAGCCGGGGCTGGGCGAGGAACTGTCTGCCATGAGCCTGCCGCAGGGGGCGGATTATCTGATCCAGCACTATCATCTGGGGAAGACGCGGAACAAGGTTCTGGACGGCATCAACCAGCAGGTTCGGGATTTTTATGCCCAGAAGGTTCCCTTAAAGCCGGGAGTCCGGGATTTTCTGGAGGGTCTGAGGGAATATCGGATTCCGATGGTCATCGTGACCTCCAGCGACCGGGGAAATGTAGAGGCCGCGCTGAAACGGCTGGGCGTGATGAACTTTTTCGACGGGATGCTGACCTGCACGGAGATGGGAACCGACAAGAACCGGCCGGACATCTATCTGGCCGCGTCCCTGCAGCTGGATACGGAGCCATGGGAGACCCTTGTCTTTGAGGATGCTTACCACGCCGTCCTGACCGCAAAAAAATACGGCTTCCGGACGGTGGCCGTATACGACGAGGCCAACGACGGGAAACTTGGCAAGATCTGGAATACGGCGGACATCTATCTGTCCGAATATGCGGACTTTGATCTGTTTTGGAGGAGAGTGTCAAAATTGTGAAAGAAAAGAAGAAAGCTATTGCAGTCATTTACATCCTGCTTTCCGCACTGTTCTTTTCGCTGATGAATATGTTTGTGCGACTGTCCGGAGACCTGCCGTCGGTGCAGAAAAGCTTTTTCCGCAACCTGGTATCCCTTGCCTTTGCCGCTGCGATCTTAAAACGGGAGGGCGCGTGGTTTTCGGGAAAGCGGGAGAATATCCGGTATCTGCTTCTGCGCTCTGCGGCGGGAACATTGGGAATCCTCTGCAACTTTTATGCGGTGGACCATCTGGTGCTGGCGGACGCATCCATGCTGAATAAGATGTCGCCGTTTTTCGCGATCGTGTTCAGCTACCTGATCCTGAAAGAGAAGATCCGGCTTCCCCAGGCGCTGATCGTGGGATGCGCCTTTGCGGGGAGCCTTCTGATCATCAAACCGACGGAAGCTGTGTTCCATTCCCCTGCGGCCCTGATCGGGCTGCTGGGCGGCCTGGGGGCCGGAATCGCATATACCTATGTCCGGGTGCTGGGGACGAAGGGGGAAAAAGGGCCTTTTGTCGTATTTGTATTTTCCGCTTTTTCCTGCGCGGTGACGCTGCCTTACCTCCTGCTGTATTTTCAGCCTATGTCAAGAGGGCAGCTTTTGAGTCTTCTGCTGGCGGGGCTTTCGGCGGCGGGCGGGCAGTTCAGTATTACCGCGGCGTATTTCCACGCCCCTGCAAAAGAAATATCCGTATATGATTATTCCCAGATCCTTTTTTCGGCTGTCCTGGGTTTTTTCGTGTTCGGGCAGATACCGGACGCGCTGAGCTGGATTGGGTACGGGATCATTTGTTCCATGGCCGTTGCCATGTTTTTATATAACCGGAAACGGACCTTGTGAAACGAAATCAGTCAAAGAGTGAGGGTGAAATCCATGAGCAGTGAGAATAATAGTAATGATATTGCGGTGAAGCGGGCAGCCGCCGAGATGCTCCGGAAGGCAGAGGCGGTCTACATGATCCTGTCCCTTTGCACCAGAATGCCTTATGTGGTCTGCGACGAGACCACTTACGATGATGAGATCCTTCTTTATTTTGAGGAAGAAGCGGCAAAGGCGGCGGTGAAAAAGCTGCTGGAGAAAAAGGAGCCTGTGCAGGCGGTGAAGATTGAGAAAAAGGATCTGCTGGCATTCTATGTCAGCCTGATGCCTCTGGGGGTCAACTGCATCCTTGTGAATCGGGATACGCCGGTGGAGATCTCCATCCAGCTCCATGAGATCATCCGCAGGAAGGAGCCGGAAGAGGAGGGGAAGGTCCTGATTGAGAATCCCCAGCTCCATTTGACGGCCCTTTATTTTATGCAGTCGGTGCGGAAAGCGCAGAAAGTGGAGCTGACAGAGGAATTAAAAGAGCTCCATGAGGAAATGATGGTACATTATCAGCGCGGGAAATACATCATCCCGGTCAAAGAAAACGCCGGAACGCTGGTGATGAAACAAAAAAACGGACAGGTCTTCCAGCCTGTTTTTACGGATATTCAGGAGTATAAAAAGTTTTTGAGCATGCAGCAGGAGAAGGAGATCAAGTCCGCGGTGCTTCCGGCGGATCAGATTCCGGGACTCCTTGCGCCGGAGACATCGGGCGTGGTGGTCAATCCCTTCGGCGTGAACCTGCAGCTTCAGATCAAACGTGGGAAGCAGGTAAAGAACGGATAGCGCCTGCCGGATGACAGGAATGTGTCTGCCCGGGGAACGGCCGGAGGGAATGTCAGAAAAAAGCGGACTGGATGCACGCAACCGCTATTTTACTGGCCGGATGCCTTGCAGCAGGGTGCAAGGCACCGTGAACAGTAATACAGGCTGCAGAACTGATTTTCGGGCATACTCAGGCATATACTTTACTATCATCAAAAAAGGAGCATGATATGAATCAACATGAAACGATGTCAATGGAACAGGTTGCGATGCGGGTGTCAAAAACCAGCATCCTTGTGAATACGCTTCTGTCCCTGGCGAAGCTGGCTGCGGGAATCCTGGCTTCATCGGAGGCCATGGTCTCCGACGCGGTTCATTCCGCGTCCGATGTGTTCAGTACCTTTGTGGTCATCATCGGAATCAAGATGGCCGGAAAAAAGGCGGATAAGGAGCATCCTTACGGGCATGAGCGTATGGAGTGCGTGGCAGCCATCCTTTTGTCCGCGGTGCTGGCCCTCACGGGGGCGGGGATCGGCTTTTCCGGCCTGCGCAAGATCGCGGGCGGTTCCTTTGAGAACCTTGCGGTTCCGGGAATCCTTGCCATGGGGGCGGCAGTCCTGTCTATTGTGGTGAAGGAGTGGATGTTCTGGTACACCCGGGCAAATGCGAAAAAAATCAATTCCGGGGCGCTGATGGCGGATGCCTGGCATCACCGTTCGGATTCCCTGTCTTCCATCGGCGCCCTGGCGGGCATCATCGGGGCCAGGCTGGGATTTCCGGTGATGGATCCTCTGGCAAGCGTGATCATCTGCCTGTTCATTTTCCAGGCGGCCTATGAGATCTTCAAGGACGCGGTGGATAAGATGGTGGATAAAGCCTGCGACGAGGAGACCGTGGAGAAGATCCGCACCCTGGCAAAGCGGCAGCGCGGCGTGATGCGGGTGGATTCCCTGCAGACAAGGGAATTTGGAAATAAAATCTATGTGGATCTGGAGATCGCGGCGGACGGCCATCTGTCGCTGAATGAATCCCATGAGATCGCGGAGGATGTCCATGACGAGATTGAGAAGGCATTTCCGCAGATCAAGCATATCATGATCCATGTCAACCCTTATATCAACCGCAAGACGGTGTATGCCCTTCTCGGGGAAGTGGATAACGGGGATCTGGAAGAGGTGTATCAGCTTCTTCTTGGCTACCTGGAGAAACGAAAGCAGGGCCGGCCGGATTAGGAAGTACAAAGGAGGAGGCATATGGAGAGCCGAAAACAGCCGATAGGATTTCTTGTGAAGCAGATCAATAATGTATTTGAAAAGGAGCTCAACGGGAGGCTTCGGACGATCGGCGTCACTTCCTCCCAGTGCGCGGTGCTGGACTATCTGTTCCATTCCAATAAGGAAGCGGTGAACCAGCGGGACGTGGAGCGGAACCTGAACCTGAAAAATCCGACGGTGACCGGGATCTTAAAGCGTCTGGACGAAAAGGGCTACATCCTCTGCGTACCCAACGAAGAGGATAAGCGGAGGAAAAATATCTATCTGACGGAAAAAGCGTACGATATCCAGAAGCGGATGGAAACAGACCGGAAAAAGCTGGATAAGCGGCTGACCATGGGGATGACGAAGAAGGAGGTCGCGGCAGTGACCCGGGCGCTTGAGAAAATGCTGTACAACATTGCAGACCCGTGAAGGAGGAAATCACAATGAGCTACGCAGATAAAGTATTTATAGACATGTGCAGGGATATCATCGACAACGGCACCAGCACGGAAGGGGAGAAGGTACGCCCCGTGTGGGAGGACGGAACTTCCGCCTATACGGTGAAGCGGTTCGGGGTGGTGAACCGGTACGACCTGTCCAGGGAATTTCCGGCATTGACGCTTCGGCGCACCGGGATCAAAAGCTGTACCGATGAAATGCTGTGGATCTGGCAGAAGAAGTCCAGCAATATCCACGACCTGAACAGCCACATCTGGGACAGCTGGGCGGATGCCGACGGTTCCATCGGAAAAGCCTACGGATACCAGATGCAGGTGAAGCACCAATACAAAGAGGGCATGATGGACCAGGTGGACCGGGTGATCTACGACTTGAAGCACAACCCTTACAGCCGGAGGATCATGACGAACATCTATGTGCACCAGGACCTCCATGAGATGAATCTGTACCCCTGCGCCTACAGTATGACGTTTAACGTGACGAAAAACAGGGACAGTGAGGATCTGACCTTAAACGGGATTTTGAACCAGCGCTCCCAGGATGTGCTGACGGCCAACAACTGGAATGTATGCCAGTACGCAGTACTGCTGCACATGCTGGCCCAGGTCTGCGGTATGCAGGCCGGGGAGCTGGTGCATGTGATTGCGGACGCCCACATTTACGACCGCCATATCCCACTGGTGGAGGAGCTGATCTCCCGGGAGCCGCTTCCCGCGCCAAAATTCTGGCTGAATCCGGAGGTGACGGATTTTTACCGGTTCACCCCGGAGGATGTGCGCCTGGATCACTACGAAACCCACCCCCAAATCAAAAATATACCGGTTGCTGTTTAGAGGAGGAAGGCAAATGCGAAGCATTTCTTTCATGCCTTCCGACGACTTGCCCTCGAACCGCAGGTGAGGGGGCGTTACCTTAACAGGGGGAGTCAAATGCGAAGCATTGAAGGAGGAAACACAGAATGAATATCATTGTTGCGGTAGATAAAAACTGGGCGATTGGGAAGAATAATAAGATGATGTGGAGCATTCCGGCGGATATGCGGTTTTTTCGGGAAAAAACAACCGGACATGTGGTGGTGATGGGCCGGAAGACTCTGGAAAGCTTTCCAAACGGCCTCCCTCTGAAACAGCGGACGAATATCGTACTCAGCAGAGACAAAAATTATCAGGTAAAAGGGACGTTGGTCATGCATACCACAGAGGAGCTTTTGGAGCATCTGAAAGGCTATGCTCCCGAGGAGATCTTCATCATCGGCGGGGAAAGCATTTACCGGCAGTTTTTGCCCTATTGTGATACGGCATATGTCACAAAGATCGACCACGCCTACGATGCGGACACCCATTTCCCCAATCTGGATGAGATGCCGGAATGGGAGATGACAGAGGCCGGCGAGGAGCAGACAAGCTTTGACCTGGAATTTGTATTTACAAAATATGAGCGCAAAAGCGGCACAAAAGGCTTTGAGTAAAACGAACAGTGGTGAGTATGATGCATGATCCGGCAGCGGAGAAAAAACGGAAAACCTGGTATAGATGTTCCATGGCAGTGTTGCTGGCAGCGGCCCTGCTTCTGTCCGGCTGTACGGGCGGAGGCGGTATTTTGTCCGGGCCTGTTCGGGAAACGGATTCCAAGGGCAGGGATGGTTCTGCTCTTAAGATCGTCACGACCATCTTTCCCCAGTATGATTTTGTACGGCAGATCGCCGGAGAACGGGTTTCCCTTCAGATGCTGCTGAAACCGGGGGAGGAGACCCATTCCTACGAGCCCACGCCCCGGGATATCATTGCCATCCAGAATGCGGATCTGTTCATCTACGTGGGCGGGGAAAATGATGCGTGGGTGGAAGACATCCTGGATGCCCCGGAGATGAAGCAGGTGCGAAGGCTCCGCCTGGTGGACTGCACAGCGCTTCTAAAGGAAGAGCATGTGGAAGGGATGCGGCATAAGGGGCAGCTATGCCCGGGGACCGAGGAAGAAGAGGAGGAGAACGACGAGCATGTCTGGACCTCCCCGAAAAATGCCATGGAGATCACGAAGCGGATCGCGGAGGAGCTTTCCGCGTTGGATCCGGAAGGCCGGGAAGAATATAAGGCCAATCTGGACGCCTATCTGGAAGAGCTTGCAGCGCTGGACCGTCAGTTCCGGGAAATCACACAAAAGGCTGCGGCCAGGGGACAGGACCTGCTGTTGTTCGGAGACCGGTTTCCCTTCCGCTATCTTGCACAGGAGTACGGACTGCAATATTACGCGGCATTTCCAGGGTGCGCGGCGGATACGGAGCCAAGCGCGGCGATGATGGCGTTTCTGATCCGAAAGGCGAGGGAGGAGCAGGTTCCCGTGATCCTGAAAATGGAGCTGAGCTCTGAACAGATCGCCCGGGCGGTGGCAGAGGCTTCCGGGGCAGAGGTCCGGGTGCTCTATAGCTGCCACAACCTGACTGCAGAGCAGTTTGAAGCCGGGGAGAGTTATCTCTCCATGATGCGTAAAAATGCGGAAACCCTGCAGGCGGCGCTGGGACAATGACAAGAGAAATTGACAAGAGAAGCGCCGGTGAGGGAAAATAAAGAGAGAATCGGGTCAGGGAGGATGGACGGATTATGGCACTGGTACAGTGTGAGGAGCTTACAATCGCATATGAGGGACAGGTAGTGGTCCGGGATCTGTCGTTTCAGATCCATCCCGGAGATTACCTCTGTATTGTGGGAGAAAACGGTTCCGGCAAGAGCACCCTGGTGAAAAGCCTTCTCGGACTGAAAGCCCCCTTGAAGGGGCGGATCGTGCTGGGGGACGGGTTAAAGCAAAAGGAGATCGGTTATCTGCCCCAGCAGACGGACGTCCAGAAGGATTTTCCGGCCAGCGTCCAGGAGGTGGTTCTCTCGGGCCGTCTGAACAGCCGGGGGATGAAGCCTTTTTACACCTCAAGAGACAGGGAACAGGCAAAGGCCATGATGGGTCTTCTGGGGATCGAAGGGCTGAGACGGAGCTGTTTCAGGGATCTGTCCGGAGGGCAGAAGCAGCGGGTTCTCTTAGCCCGGGCGCTTTGCGCGACGAAAAAGATGCTGCTTCTGGACGAGCCGGTGACGGGGCTGGATCCCCTTGTGACAGCAGAGTTTTACCAGCTCATCAAGGAAGTAAACCAAAGGTCCGGGATCGCGGTGGTGATGGTTTCCCATGACATCGAGAGCGCCGTGCGGGATGCCTCCCACATCCTCCACCTGCAGGAAACCGCGCTGTTTTACGGAAAAGCGGAAGAGTACAGGGAAAGCCTGGTGGGCCGGATGTTTCTGGAGCGTACGAAAGCGCCCGGAGAAATGGCCGGAGGGAGTCAGGAGCCTGCGGGAAATGCAGAAATAACAGGCGGCGGGATGCCTGCGTATACAGAAACTTCTGAAAAGAGAGGTACAGATTTTGATTGATACGGTGTTTGAAATGCTTTCCTATCCATTTATGGTACGGGCCTTTGTGGTGGGAATCCTGGTGTCTTTGTGCAGCGCGCTGCTTGGGGTCAGCCTGGTGCTCAAACGGTATTCCATGATCGGGGACGGGCTTTCCCATGTGGGGTTCGGCGCTCTGGCAGTTGCCGCCGCGCTGAATGCCGCGCCGCTGACGGTGGCCATCCCGGTGGTGGTCACGGCGGCGGTATTGCTTCTGCGGGTCAGCGCAAACAGCAAGATCAAAGGGGATGCGGCTATCGCCCTGATTTCCACCAGTGCGCTGGCCGTGGGAATCATGGTCATCTCCATGACCACCGGAATGAATACGGACGTGTATAACTATATGTTTGGAAGTATCCTGGCCATGAGCAGCCAGGATGTGAAAATGAGCGTGCTGCTCTCCCTGGCCGTCCTCATCCTGTATGTATTCTTCTATCACAAGATCTTTGCCGTCACCTTTGATGAGACCTTTGCCCAGGCCACCGGAGTCAGGGCGGGGCTGTACAATACCCTGATCGCGGTGCTGACTGCGGTGACCATCGTGCTGGGCATGCGGATGATGGGAACCTTGCTGATCTCCAGCCTGATCATCTTCCCGGCCCTGACCTCCATGCGGGTATGCACAACGTTTTGCTCCGTGACGGTCAGTTCCGCCGTTGTGTCGGTGGTCTGCTTTTGCATTGGGATCACCGTGTCCTACTTTTTTGCCGCGCCTGCAGGCGCCAGCGTGGTAATTGCAAACCTTCTGATGCTGGGGGGATATGCCATAGCCGGGGCAGTGAAAAACCGGAGTGTTTTTAAACAAAATGGTTGATCCTCTCAAAAAAAACTTTGATTTACAGGCATACAAGCAGGATTTCAAGCTGAACTTACGGCCAGCCATGAAGCGCTGGCAATGATTGCAGGAAAATGGGCTGACTGGAATCCCGAATATGGGATTCGCAGCGGCCAAGCAGGAAATCGGCGCTGCCCCCGTAAAGGTCGGCCATATTTCCAAGGCTGTCTATGGATTAGGTCTTACTATAATGCTGTCTCTCTTTTCAATTTTTGTATTTTAGCTCTGTCATGTGCTAAAATACAAAAATTGTAGTGATAGCAACAATCATTAGTAATACAAGAATCGTTACTCTTCGGATGTTTCCTTTTTTTCCTGCACTTCCTTTCTGTCATTTTCGTCTTTTAGAGCTTTTTTTCGGAACAATTTCCGTCCCTTTTTCAGGAACAGCACTGCAAGGGCTGCCGCCGCCGCGAGCAATACCAGTACAGGCAGGTTGGACACCAGGAAGACGAAGGAATTTACAAAGAAGTCCCGGATCCCGTACAAGCTGTTTCGGAAGCCGCCTTTGATCCTGCTGCCGACAGTGTCGGAGGTCTCTTTTTCATATTCCACTTCCCGGATGTTGATATCGACGGTGCTGTAGTCGATCTGGTTGTCATAGGTCCGAAGCTGGGATTCGTAGCTGTTGATCTCATAGCGCAGATCCGAGAGCTTGGATTCCAGGGCAAGGATCTGCTCCAGGTCTTTTGCCTGCTCCAGCAGTTCCATCACCCGCTCATATTCGGTCCGCAGGGAATCTTTGTATGCGGTCTTATCTACATAGTCCAGCGTCACATCCTGTACGTTTTCCGACTGGTTTGTAATCGTGCCGAGCTTCCCTGCTTTGTTTACAAAGTCATCCAGATGTTCGGAGGGGATGCGCACACAGAGGTAGTAGTAGCGGTAGCTCTGGCCGCCCGGGGCGTCATAGCTGGACTGCTCGACATAGCCTCCGAAGGAAGCGATGGAGTCTTCAAGCTGCTTTTTCAGGGTATCAAAGGTTCTGGTTTCCATGGTGAGGGATACGGTTTTGATCAGTTTCCGGGAAGACAGATCCTGCCCGGATATCTCCGGGGAAGAGGAATTGCCTTCGCCTGCTCCCTCCTCCGGGATTGACGCTTCCGCATCCACGGCAGACATTTCTTTTGTTTCCCCATAGTTGTTCTGAAAACCGCTGTCCGCATCCGACACGATCTGGGCAGCCTCGGTCCCGCCGGACGCGCTGTCATAGCCCTTTGCGCCGCAGCCGGTCAAGATCAGGACTGTGATCAGAAACAGGATCAGAAGGTTGTGGGATTTTCTTTTCATAATCTTCATAAGTGTCTCCTCCTTTATATTTGTAACCAATTTGCGCGGCAAATGGATTGCGCCATATTATATCAGAGTACGAAAACGACGGTTTTGTTGCAGTAAATTCAAAAAAAATGGGAAATTTTTACAAGCCGCAGTCACATTTTGCAAAAGTTTCATTTATTTTGTAGAAAATTATAACATATTGTGATAAAATGTACCACAGAATGACTTAATTTAAGAAATGGAGGTAAAGTAATGCCTGAAAAGAAACAGACGGTTCCGTTCTCAGGAACAAAGGAACAGGAAGAAGCTTTGTTAGAAGTGATCGCCGGGCTGAAAGACGAACCGGGGGCATTGATGCCGATCCTGCAGAAGGCGCAGGATATCTATGGTTATCTTCCGATGGAAGTGCAGAAGATGATCTCCGACGGGACCGGGATTCCGCTGGAGAAGATTTACGGAGTGGTGACATTCTATTCGCAGTTCAGCTTAAGTCCCAAGGGCAAGTACCGGATCTCAGTCTGTCTCGGGACAGCCTGCTATGTAAAGGGTTCCGGGGACATTTACAATGCGCTGATGGAAAAGCTGGGCATCGTCGGCGGGGAGTGTACGCCGGACGGGAAGTTTTCCCTGGATGCCTGCCGCTGTGTGGGGGCCTGCGGACTGGCACCGGTTATGATGGTGAACGACGAGGTTTATGGACGTCTTACGGTAGATGATATTGACGATATCCTGGCAAAATATGAATAAAACATTGTTTCAGAATATCCGCAGAATTTGAGAAAAATGGAGGACATATATGAAATCTCTTGAAGAATTACGTGTGATCAGGGAAAAAGCGAAGAAGCATGCCTGCCGTTACCGTGTCCATGTGTGCGGAGGTACGGGCTGTACTTCTTCGGGAAGCCTGAGGATCATTGAAAGGCTGGAACAGGAAATCAAGGCCAACGGCCTGGAGGAGGATGTAGAGATCGTAAAGACCGGATGCTTCGGCCTGTGCGCCCTGGGGCCGATCATGATCGTACATCCGGAAGGCTCTTTTTATTCCATGGTAAAGGAAGAGGATATTCCGGAGATCGTTTCCGAGCATCTCAAAAACGGCAATGTGGTCAAACGGCTTTTGTATGAGGAGACCACCAAGACCGAACACATCCTGCCTCTGGAGGAGACCAATTTCTATAAGAAGCAGCACAGGGTGGCTCTGCGCAACTGCGGGGAGATCAGTCCGGAGCATATCGAAGAATACATAGGGGTGGGCGGCTATGAAGCGCTGGGCAAGGTGCTCACCGAGATGACCCCGGAGCAGGTCATCCAGCTCATCACGGACAGCGGCCTGCGGGGACGCGGCGGCGCGGGATTCCCCACAGGACTGAAGTGGAAGTTCGCGGCTGCCAACCAGGCAGATCAGAAGTATGTCTGCTGCAACGCGGACGAAGGCGACCCGGGCGCGTTCATGGACCGTTCCGTTTTGGAAGGCGATCCCCATGCGGTTCTGGAAGCCATGACCATTGCCGGCTACGCCATCGGAGCGACACAGGGGTACATCTATGTACGCGCGGAGTATCCCATTGCGGTGCGGCGTCTGGAAATAGCCATCAGCCAGTCCAGGGAACTGGGCCTTCTGGGGGATGACATTTTCGGAACCGGCTTCAAATTTGACATCGGGCTCCGTCTCGGTGCCGGCGCGTTTGTATGCGGGGAGGAGACGGCGCTGATGACGTCCATCGAAGGAAACCGCGGGGAACCCCGTCCGCGTCCGCCGTTCCCGGCGCTCAAAGGCTTGTTCCAGAAGCCTACCATCCTGAACAATGTGGAGACCTACGCCAACATTCCCCAGATCATCCTCAACGGCCCGGAGTGGTTCGCTTCCATGGGAACCGAGAAGTCCAAGGGGACCAAGGTCTTTGCCCTGGGCGGCAAGATCCACAACACGGGGCTGGTGGAGATCCCCATGGGGACGACGCTGCGGGAGATCGTGGAAGAGATCGGCGGAGGCGTGCCCGGCGGCAAGAAATTTAAGGCGGCGCAG
>Ga0137306_101669_pt1 | contig 21520 bp, 20 predicted proteins | sample Inofroosms_March_FD_97187 | JGI IMG/M metagenome (GOLD analysis project Ga0137306, IMG submission 97187) | Mouse cecal microbial communities from Vienna, Austria - N-Acetylneuraminic and N-Acetylglucosamine D2O microcosms_March | ecosystem: Host-associated > Mammals > Digestive system > Large...
GATTCCAAGCTCCTCCCCCACCTGCGTCTGCGTGCGGTTTGCAAAATACCGCAGGTAAATAAGCTGGCGCTCCTTTGCATCCAGGGACATGAGAAGTTTTCCCAGCACCATATGGTCTACGATCCTGTCCTCCTGCCGCTCCTGCCCCGGAAGCTTGTCCATCAGCCGGATCTCCTGCCCGTCATTCTGGTAAATGGATTTCTGCAGCGACTCTATGTCGCCGCTGGCCTCCATCGCCATGGTAAGCTCCTCTGTAGTTACCGAAAGCTCCTGGGCTATCTCCGTGACAGACGGCTCCCTTCCCAGGGTTTCCGTAAGCTTCTCCTGGCACAGATATGCCTTGTAGGAAAGCTCCTTTAACGAGCGGCTGACCTTGATCATCCCGTCATCCCGCAAAAATCTCTTGATCTCCCCGGAGATCATCGGAACGGCATAGGTAGAGAACTTTACGTTGTAATCCAGATTGAACTTATCGATCGCCTTAAGAAGCCCGATGCAGCCGATCTGGAACAGATCCTCAGATTCCGTCCCGCGGTTCATAAAACGCTTCACGATACACCATACAAGCCCCGCATTCTCTTCTACCAGCTGTGCCCTTGCTTCTTCATCCCCTTCGTGAGATTTCTGAATTAAAGCGATTGTGCGGTCCATAATCTCCGTCCTTTACCGATTGTTTTTTCCATCTTCACAACAGTTCCTGCTCCCGGCTCAGACTCTACCTCCAGCTTATCCATGAACGCCTCCATAAAGGAAAAGCCCATGCCCGAACGCTCAAGCTCCGGTTTGCTGGTAAACAAAGGCTCCATCGCCTGTTTGATATCCTCGATGCCCTTCCCCTCGTCCCGGACCTCAAGATAAAGGGTCTGCCCCGATGTGCGGCAGCGGATGTAGATATTATGTATTTCATTTTCATAGCCATGGATAATGGCATTGGTCACCGCCTCCGACACTGCGGTCTTTACATCTGACACCTCCTCCACCGTCGGGTTTAGGGACGTCATAAACGAGGCGACCGTCACCCGGGCAAATGACTCGTTGGATGATCGGCTGTCAAAGATTACCTGCATTTCATTCGTGTTTTCCATCTAATTATCCTCCTCATAGATCTGCATTATTTTTGTCACTCCGGACATCGTTAATATTTTTTTCATTCTCTCGCCTACATGTACTGCGCACACTTCCCCGCCCAGCATAAAGATCCTCCGGTATCTTCCCATGATGACCCCGATTCCCGAACTGTCCATAAAATCTGTCTCCTTAAAATCAAAAATGACGTAGCGGATATGGTTTCTCTCTATCAAATGGTCCGACTCCTTCCTTAATTCCTCCGCATTGTGATGGTCGATCTCACGGGGCAGAAAGATCGTCAGGCAATTCTCCTGTACCTGATACTTCATATACTTCCTCCTTCATATTTTTAGATATAGAAAAAGGATATGCTCTCTTTGCATACCCTTTTCTTTCGTAAAATATACCTGTTATGAATCTTTATTATCGTCCTGGCCGCCCTCATCATCCTGATCATCCTGGTTGTCCTGACCGTCCCGGCCGTCTTTATCCTTCGTATCCTTCTTTTCATTCTGTCCGTCCAGCGCCTTCTGCGCCTTCTGGGACGCCTCTTTGCCCTTATACTTCTCCACAAGCTTCTGATAACGGATGTTGGCCTTATCCTGCTCGCCCTTTTTTTCAAAGGTCTGAGCAAGCAAAAGCAGCGCATTGCCGTCCTGATAGCCCTCGTCCATCTTCACGACCTTCTCAAGGCTGCTGAGGGCTTCGTCGTAATCACCGGCCTCATACTCCTCCCTGGCCGTCTTATAAAGCTTCTCGCACATCCTGGGAAACAGCGTATCCGCCACCTCGTCATACCTCTGCCTGCCGGTCTTCCCAAGAGAATCCGGCGAGACTTTAAGCATCTGCTCCATCATCTCCTTATCGCCCATATCCTCCGCCGACAGATGCCTGGCCACCTCGAGGACGATCTCGTAGCTCTCCTGAGTGGACGCTGACTGCGCCTTCAGATCCTCGCTCTCCTCGCTGTTCGCCCGGTAATCATCAAGCTCCGTCTTAAGGGCGCTGATCTGTGCCTCCTGGGTCGCGATCCGGTCACTGAAGGAGACGACCTGCTCATTCAGCTTCTTCTGCCTGCCCACCGACACCGCAGGCATGATCAGAAACCACATGACCGCTGCGCCCACGAGCACGCCGACCGCAATATTTAAAAATGTATGAAGCCCCGAATTCTCCTTAAACACCGAAGAAGCCGGCTGGATGATCGTCTCATTTCCAATATTGTAAGTGACGGTCTGCTCCTGCTTTTCCTCCCCGCCCTTGCCTCTGTCCCTGGCCCTGCTGGGCCTGGACTTCCGGATCTGGGTGATCTCGTGCATATACCGGAGCGTGATCTCATCTGTCGTGTCCAGCTTATGAGCCGTCCGCAGCTCCTTCCTCGCCGCCGAGAACTGCCCCGTCTGTATATACAGAAGCGCCAGAAGCTGATGGGCCTTGACGTAGGACGGGTGGGCAGCGATGGCCTTCTTTAGCTGGATGATCGCCAGATCCTCACCATTCTGCCCGGCAAGCTCAATACTCTGATTAAAAAGCTTTACCGCCTGATTAATGCTTTCAAGCTCCCCCGGCACCTCCTGTATCCTGCCGATATAATAATCTGCGATATTATCCTCCGACTGGAAATTCTTGCTGAGGATCCACTCCACCAGCGCCTCAACCACATCGCCCCTGCCGTAATAGACAAGCCCCAGGAGGTTCCTCGCAGCCACATTCTCCCGGTTATACTGCAGACTTCGCCGAAGGGACGTTACCGCCCCGCTCATGTCGCGGATATTCGCTTTCTTCAGACCGTCATTGTACCAGTAATTGGACTGATACATCAGCTTTGTTGTATATTCCATAGACTGTATAACCTCTTTTTATCTCCGCTACTTCGTCTGCTCTATCATCTCGCGCAGGATATCCGTCATATCCGTAAGATCCTCCTGATAAACCGCGCCTTCAATATCCTCTACCTCCAGACTCGGCTGGAATTTCTTCAGTTCTTCCGCAAAATCTAACATTGCCCGTTACCTCCTGCCAGATATTTTTTCACCGCGCCCACAAGATAAAGAGAGCCGAGACAATAGATCTCACTGTCTCCTCTCACCTCGCGGGCTGTCTCAACTGCTTCCCCGATATCGCCTCTTTCATATACCGGAGAAGACGTATATTTCCGAAAAAGAGCAGACAGCTCATCTAAAGCCACTCCCCGCCTGTCGCCGATCTCTGTCACAATATATGCCTTCGCCCTGATCTCCTGGGCAAGATACACGATCATCTGCTCATATTTCTTATCCGACACTGCCGAAAATATGATGACCGGAAGCACGCTGTCCCTTTCCGGAAGCATACGTATACTCTGTACAAATGCAGCAAGCGCTCCGGGATTATGCGCCCCGTCCACCGTCAGATGAGGTGCGATAAGCTCCATGCGCCCCTCCCACCGGACGGACGCAATAGCCCGGGCCCACCTCTCCCAGCGGATCTTACCGCCCCGGAACACATATTCCAGCGCCTCTATGGCAAGACCTGCGTTCATCACCTGATAAAGTCCGCAGATGGGGACACGCCACGTAATACCCTTATCATACGCATTCTTTCTCGAAAATGCAATACCGTTCCGGCTCACTTCCCGGATTTCGTACGCAGATTCCGAGATTTCTCTACAAAAAACCTGCTTTTGCGACGCCGTCCGCCTTATGACCGCTGAAGCCTCGGGGCAACTCCCGTCGAAGAACAACGGAACATCTCCTTTTATGATCCCCGCCTTCTCAGCGGCAATCTGCTCAAGGCTGTCGCCGAGGATCTCCGTATGGTCCAGGCTTATGGAGGTGATCACTGTCAGATAGGGATGCTCAGGCGCATTGGTCGCGTCAAGCCTTCCCCCAAGCCCTGTCTCCAGAATGATATACTCCACATCCGAATCAGCAAAGGCCGTCATCCCCATGCCGAATAAAAATTCAAAATAAGAAGGATGAGAAAGCCCCTCCTTCTCCATCCCGCGCACAACCTCAAGGGTTCTTAAGAACACGCGGTAAAATAAATCGTCATCCACCGGGATACGGTCAAGCTGGATCCGCTCGTTGATCTTCACCAGATGAGGGGAAGTAAAGAATCCTGTCCGCTTCCCCTCCGCCGCCAGGACCGCCTGCATATACGCGCATACGGAGCCTTTCCCGTTTGTCCCCGCCACATGGATGATCTTCCGGTCAAGCCCGGGATTCCCCAGCCGCTCAAGGAACTGCCTTGTGTGCCAAAGGGTATGCTTCTTCGTAAATCTGGGAAGCTCTTCGATATACTCCACTGCTTCATGATAATTCTTTGGTATGCTTTCTGCCATCATGCTCTCCGATCGTTATTCCTCCAGCGGCTTTTGCTCCTGCCACGATTTTGACGTATCCGTACCTGTACCCGCGCGGACGATAAGCTTCCCGCCCCGGTAGACATATTCATCCGAAGCCCTGAACACAGTGTTGCTGGATCCCATCTGAATGACAGTGAGCATATCCCCCTCATTCAGGTTCGTCTCCGGCAGCTCTATCCTTGTATTATTAAGAAATGAACTTTTCTGCCTGGTTCCGTTGACAAACACCTTGCTGTTGCTCGTAAAATTCTCGCCGTACAGACTGCTGCTGCCGTTCAGGTGCTCGATCACATCCGTCACCGTCACGTCCCTGACGCCCATCACCATATGGGGCGCCTTCACCGGCATATCCTTACCGCTGTACACAAACTGCCTTCCGTAGAGAATATCATACTGCAGAAGCTCCAGATCCTTCAGATACCCTTTCGTCTTCCGACGCTCCTGATGATAGTTGAACACCGTGCCCGAGTGAATGTCAAGCCGCTCAAACACATCCGCCATGATCTGATAAGCCGGGATATTCCTGTCTTCCTTCTTAAGTCCGATATTATCCCAGATCACATAGTTAGTGTTATAGAGATAACGTCCCTTAAGATCCTCCGCCTTAAGCCCGAGGGTGGGCAGATGATCCCCGTAAAAAACGATGACCGAAGGCTCATTTCTCTCCTCCACTGCCTTGACCAGGTTTCCCGCGAACTCATCCATACCGTACACCTGGTTGATATAATATTCCCACCGGTTCTTAAGCGCCTCGTCTTCAATTCCCTCCACCGTGACCTCCGGTTTCTCGATCACCTTCTCCTCCGGGTAATCCCCGTGTCCCTGCAGGCTTACGCAGAACACAAAATCCTGCTGCTTTGTCGTATCCATCGCCTCCATGATATGCTGGATGAGGATATCATCCTTCGCCCACCCGTTCTCGGTAAACTGCAGGATATTCATAAATTCCTTACTCGTATAGGAATCAAATCCGATATGATCAAACACCTTGGCGCGGCTGTAAAAATTGCCGCCGTTGTTGTGGAGCGCATGAGTCCCGTAGCCAAGAGCGCTTAATGCCGATGCCGCGCTCTCACTCTGCCGCTCCTTAAGCACCGTCTTATACGGATACTCACCCGGCCCGAAGTATCTGAGGTTCATCCCCGTAAGTACCTCGAACTCTGTATTCGCCGTCCCCGCGCCCACAGACGGCACCTTAAAGTACCCGGATGAATAATTCTCATACATCTTCCTGAGGTTCGGGCTTGCGTCCTTAGAGGTCGTAAAAAACTCCGACTCTGCCACGTCAAAATAAGACTCAAGCTGGACAAAGATAATGTTGGGCTTTTCACTGTCCTTACGCCCCGTCTCGTTCTTTACAATACTCCCGTCATTTGTAATCTCCGCCATCGTATTTTCATTATACTCATTAGGCTCGTTGATGCCCGTATTGAACACGCTGGCCATAAAGCAGTAGGGCAGGCCGTAATCCTCATAGGCAAACGCGATATTTCCAAAATAGGTGGAGACTACCCGCTTATCAATAGCCGCATCCGTGATCACTGCATACAGCGCCGCACAGACAGCGATCCCCGCCAGCGCACGGATGTGGTGCACCTTTCCATTATACTGTCCTCCCCGGCGCCACATGGACACAACCCACACCGTAACCGCTGCTATGCCCACGCCCAGCATGATCAGCTCGAATCCGTTAAAATAGTTATTGATCAGAGAAACTGCATCCGATGCAACCTTCAAATCCTGCGCATTAAAAGGCGTCACGCGCTTGATCAGCATATACCCGTTGGCCACTCCCAGCACCATCCAGAGCACACTGATGATAATCCGCACAAAAACCCGCCGCCTGAACAGATATACGACAGAAAACGTCATGAATATCATAAACGAATTATACAGAAATACAAGCGGCGTCTCCGTCATATAACTCCACGCCTGAACCGCAGAATGTCGTGAGATTGCCTCAATGGCGAAATTGATCATGCACGAAAGCAGTGCATGAAGCGCCCATGAGAGCCGGTTCATCCACAGATAAACCGGCTGCATCTTCTTTGCAAACGCACTGTTTCTCCTCTCCTCAAGGATCCTCTGCCGCCTTTCCTTCCTCGCCCTAAGATAGCCCGTCACATCTTCTTTTTTCAGATTTTTAAGCCTTTTAAACGCCCCTTTTACATCGGGCTTTTTTAATTGGATTTTTTTCATAATATTATGCAATCTCCCAAAACACCGAAGTGTCAGGCTAGTGTACTAGCTCTGCCTTGCTCTTAATCCCTTAAGTCTTTCCTGAACCTTTGTCATCATCCCGCGATACGTCTCCAGCTTCTTCTGCTCTTCTTCAATCTTCGCCTTCGGAGCCTTACTCATGAATTTCTCATTTTTCAGCATCCCGTCTGCACGTGCGATCTCCTTCGTCAGACGCTTTTCTTCCTTTGTCAGGCGCTCCATCTCCTGCTCAAGGTCGATCAGATCCTCAAGGGGAAGATACACCGACGCATCCGGCACCACGACAGATACCGCATCCTCCGCGATTCCTGCCTTATCCTGCCGGATCACCAGCTCACTTGCCGCCGCCATGGTCTGCGCCGCGTCGCTAAGGTGCGCCAAACCTGTGCAAAGCTCCTGATCCTGGCACACGATATAAATCTTGGCTTTTCTGGAATTCGGCACGTTCATCTCTGCACGGACATTGCGCACGCCCCGGATGATCTCCTTATAGTGATCCACGATCCTCTCTGCCTGCGGAAAGCTTAGCGCCTCGTCGTATTCCGGCCATGAAGACATCATCAGCGACTCCTCCTCAGGGATCAGCTTGCCGTAGATCTCCTCGGTCACAAACGGCATATACGGATGCAGAAGCTTAAGCGCCTTCTTAAGCACCTCCCGCAATGTCCACAGCGCATCGTTCGCGCTCTCCGGATCCTCGTCAGCATGGTAGATCCTGTATTTCGCAAGCTCGATGTACCAGTCGCAGAACTCATCCCAGATAAAGTCATACAGCTTAGACAGCGCGATCCCCAGCTCGAACTTATCCATATTCTCCGTCACGTCTTTCACCAGACTGTTGCATCTGGACATGATCCAGCAGTCAGCTGGGCGGAACTTCGCTCCCGAAGGCTTAGAGAGCTCCTTCTCGTCAAGATTCATCATGATGAAGCGCGACGCGTTCCAGACCTTATTGGCAAAGTTGCGGCTCGCCTCAACTCTCTCATGATAAAAACGCATATCGTTGCCCGGCGCATTGCCCGTCACAAGGGTCATGCGCAGAGCGTCCGCGCCGTACTGGTCGATGATCTCTAACGGGTCGATGCCATTCCCCAAAGACTTGCTCATCTTACGCCCCAGCGAATCCCTCACCAGGCCGTGGATGAACACCGTATGGAACGGTGATCTTCCAGTATGTGCATATCCGGAGAATACCATACGGATAACCCAGAAGAAAATAATGTCATACCCGGTAACAAGCACGTCCGTCGGGTAAAAATAATCTAAATCTTCGGTCTTTTCCGGCCATCCCAACACAGAAAACGGCCACAGCGCAGAGGAAAACCATGTATCCAGCGTATCCTCGTCCTGGGTCATATGCGCACAGCCGCACTTCGGGCACACCTCCGGCTTCGTCCTTGACACTGCCATCTCACCGCACTCGCCACAGTAGTACGCCGGAATCCTGTGTCCCCACCAGATCTGCCTGGAGATGCACCAGTCACGGATATTCTCAAGCCAGTGCAGGTAAATCTTGTCAAATCTCTCCGGCACAAACTTAAGCTCGCCGCTCTTCACCGCCTGGATCGCCGGCTTGGCCAACTCTTCCATCCTTACAAACCACTGCTGCTTCACCAGCGGTTCTACCGTCGTGTGACAGCGGTCATGGGTTCCTACATTGTGGCTATGGGGAACGACCTTCACTAATAATCCCTGCTCCTCAAGCTCCTTAACCATGAGCTTTCTCGCCTCATAACGCTCCATCCCGGCGTATTTTCCGCCGTTTTCATTGATGGTAGCATCATCATTCATGATATTGATCTCCGGCAGGTTATGACGCTTTCCAACCTCAAAGTCATTGGGGTCGTGGGCCGGCGTGATCTTAACCGCTCCCGTCCCAAACTCCTTGTCAACATAAGCATCCGCAACGATAGGGATCTCTCTGCCCACCAGCGGCAGAACCGCCTTTTTCCCCACGATATCCTTATATCTCTCATCATCCGGGTGAACGGCGATGGCCGTATCCCCGAGCATCGTCTCCGGACGTGTCGTCGCTATCTCAAGGAAGTCGCTGCTCCCCGCGATCGGGTACTTGATGTGCCAGAAGTGCCCGTCCTGCTCCTCATGCTCCACCTCGGCGTCAGAAAGGGACGTCTTGCACACCGGACACCAGTTGATAATCCTGGAGCCTTTGTATATATATCCTTCCTCATAAAGCTTGATAAACACTTCCTCAACTGCCTTTGAGCATCCTTCGTCCATAGTAAAACGCTCTCTGTCCCAGTCGCAGGAAACGCCTAACTTCTTAAGCTGCCCCTCGATGGTTCCGGCATACTCCTCTTTCCACTGCCAGGTCCGCTCAAGGAATTTCTCGCGGCCAAGTTCTTTCTTATCGATACCTTCATCCTTAAGCTGGTTCGTCACTTTGACTTCCGTGGAGATCGCCGCATGGTCTGTCCCCGGCACCCAGAGCGCATTGTACCCCTGCATCCTCTTGTACCGGATCAGGATATCCTGCAGGGTATTGTCAAGGGCATGGCCCATGTGCAGCTTCCCGGTAATATTCGGCGGCGGCATCACCGTCGTAAACGGCTTTTTCTCCCTGTCCGCCTCTGCGTGGAAATACTTGTTGTCACACCACTTTTCATAAAGCTTTGCCTCAATCTCCTTCGGATTGTAGGTTTTGTTCAGATTCTCACCCATAGTCTCTCTCCTTGGTTCACATAATTTTCACAATCGAGGACATAAAAAAACGCCCTCTACGCTGTAAAGGGCGATATAGTATCGCGGTACCACCTTTATTTATATAGAAGAAATACTCTCTATATCTCATCTTATTCGATAACGGGAACGACTCCGGGACTGCCTAGTATCTGCGGTTTTCTCATACTCACAGCGGTTCAGCAGTCCGGCTCAAAAGCTACCTTCCGCACACTGCATCCCGAAACGGCTCTCAGCCTTCTTGCCGCTCTCTCTGTCAGGTCAGGGGTGCGTACTCCTCTTTTTCACTGCCTTTAAGATTTTTAAACTATTGACTATCATAGCCATCCGTGAGGAATTTGTCAAGGAATTTCCGCGTATTTCAGAAAGTCTTAAGAGTTGGAATCACTTTGAATATTTAATCACCAAATTCCTTTCGCAGTTTATTCACCGTATCGTACATGACAGACAGACATTTTTCAAAATCGTCTTTCGTCACATTGTAAAAATCGTCTCCCGGATATCTTGCATCATAGTAAAAATCAGTCAGATATGCCAGCCCTATTGTATCCAGTTCCAATCCCGCTTTCACAGAATTTAGCTTCGAAGCGATCTTTTTCATATTATGTTTCCTCAGCAGATCAGCCACATCCTCATCCACCAAAATTTTATCAAGATACCCCTTTAAATATTTTTCTGCGACCTGCTGGCATTGCACTGCAAGCTGATTGTAAAAGGTGCTTCCCACAGCAATCACAGACTCCAAATATTGCAGATCATTTTCGGCAATATCCAAATAGGTATTTCTTATCATCCGAGCACCTCCAGAATTATCTTTTTATCACGATCAACACTATTTTCAAAAACATTTTTCATCTCTTCCGATGCTTCATTTTTATAGACAACATCCGTCCTGACACCATTTACCGGCTCGTCCAATGACCAGCGGATATCGGCAGCAAGCGCTCTGTCACTGATTTTCTGCTCTGTGACTACCATAATATCCACATCACTGCTGCTCCTGACATTTCCCCGCGCGCAGCTTCCAAAAAGATAAACCTTTTTCAGGCCAGCAATGTCCCGCTCCAGCAGACAGCGTATATCATGCTCTATTTTCTCGATGAATCTTTCGGGCAGATTTTCATAATTTTCTTTATATATTTTGATCTTTTGATTCAAAACAAAGCCTCCAGACATTTATTCCCCATATAGATTTTATCTAAAATCCATAAATCGAAACTTAAGCGCCAGCGCCTCCTTCGGGCAGCACGCCGTACATTTCCCGCAGCGGATGCATTCTGCGGAATCCGGTGTTTTTACAGGGTCAACGTCCATAGGACACTCGGCATGGCATTGTCCGCAGGATATGCACCTTTCTTTATCTACTTCCATATGGTAAAGGCTGATCTTATTCAGGATGCCGTAGATGGCGCCCAGCGGGCACATTACCTTGCAGAAAAACCGGCATATGGCCAGGCAGCCGGCCAGCGTCAGCGCCAGAATACACGCCTTTACTGAAAACAGCGCGCCGATGACCTCTCTAAGCTCCGGATGGGCGGCGAGTAAGGGCAGGCCGCCCTCCAGCGTACCTGCCGGGCATATATACTCGCAGAACGCCGGAGCGCCCATCCCCAGCTCATTCGTATGTATGACCGGAAGGAGCAGGACAAAAAACACCAGCAAAATATATTTTACATAGGTAAAGCCCTTCCAGAGCTTTTTCTTCGGAAACGGAATTTTATACAGCAATTCCTGTATCAGCCCGAAGGGGCAGACAAATCCGCAGACCGCCCTTCCAAACAGAACTCCCACGGCCAGCACAAAACCCGTCACATAAAAGCTGACGCTGAAATTCATCGAACCGCTCACCGCCTGCATGGCGCCGATAGGACAGGACAGCCTTGCCGCCGGGCAGGAGTAACAGTTCATCCCCGGATTGCAGAACTGCTTCCACCTGCCCTTATAGAGCTGTCCTCCTGCGAAGTTGCAAAGATAGGAGTTTGAAAAGCCGAATGCGGCGATCTGAACGATCTTTCTTTTTACTTCCTGACGAATCTTCATACACTTACCCCAATCCGATACATTCCAGGCAGACATTGACCGCTTTCCCAAGCACGACGGTCACCTCTCCTCTGTACACTCCCCACGCCATCATACCGGCCGCGGCAAGGAATACCAGCCCGCGGGCCGCCTGCCTTTTCCGCCCTGATCCTTTATTCCAGTCCATCCAGATACCCTTCCACAAAGCTTTTATACCCCGCCACATCCGCGCCGACGACAGGGCTGCCCACAAAGTTGCCGTCTCTGTCCACGAAAAATGTCGTCGGAACCCCGACAATCTCCCGGATAACCGTGGAAAATCCTTCCGCCGCCACCAAATTCACAAAGTTCACGCCTGTCTTTTCCGCGATCTGCTGCGCCAGGGCATACTGATCTGAATCCTCTGACGGCACATCTGTGACAACGCCAATGATCTGTACATTATCCGGCATAGCCTCCGACCATTCCGAAAGCTCTGGCATCTCATTGATACACGGGCTGCAGTAAGTGGCCCAGAAATTGACCACCGTAAGATCTGCTTTTGAAAATATATCATTTGTCACCGTATTCCCTTCGAGATCCGCCGCCGAGAATTCCGGCACGGCATCCGAGGCTTTAGCCTCTTCCGGATCTCCGATATCTGCTGAATCTCCGACGCCGGATTCAGCCGCGGCCTTGTTCTCAGCCCTTCCCTCTTCCTCCTTCTGGCCGCACGCCCATATGCACAGGCACAGCGCGAATGTTAAACATAATAACTGAATTTTTCTCATCTTAAATCCTCCACCAGATACCCCTTCTCCTTAAGCATCCTTTCGATACTGTCCAGGATCTCCTCATTTTCCGCCTCAACCGTGTGATAGTGATAATTAGAAGTAATATTTTTAAGAGGGCTCGACTTCCCAAGCCGGATATTCTCAATAAATTCCATCACCTTTTTCCGGGAATTGATCCCCAGGGGAGCCTCCATATGTCCGTAGACCCGGTGGTTCACCATGACATTCACCACTTTTCCGCCAATGTCAACTATAGAACACAGCTCATCCTCCATCTGCTCATCCGTATGGCTGACCTTGAACTTCCGCCGCGCTGCATACGGAGCGTTCACGATATACCCCCGGTTTGTCGCTATGATATCTATTCCCGTCTCCCTGATCAGCACCATATCCTGCACGATCACCTGGCGGCTCACGTCGCAGAGCCTGGCCAGCTCCTTCGCCGGAACCGGAGCCTCACTCTCACTGATGATCCGTATGATCTCCCGCCGCCGTTCCGCTCTCGTCATACAGTTCCCCCTTTCCTTAAATGACATGAAGATTTTTAAGCGAAATATCCAATATAGGCGCAGAATGAGTCAGCGCCCCGCTGGAGATATAATCGACGCCAAGGGAAGACAGCCCCTCGATATTCTCCTTCGTCACATTTCCCGAGCACTCTGTCTCTGCCCGTCCTCCGATAAGCTCAATCGCCTGACGCATCTCCTCCGGGGACATATTGTCAAGCATGATGATGTCCGCCCCTGCCTCCACGGCCTCCCTCACCATATCAAGATTCTCCGTCTCCACTTCGATCTTGCGCACAAAAGGAGCATAAGCCTTCGCCATCTTGACTGCTTTCGTCACACTGCCCGCCGCTCCGATATGATTATCCTTCAAAAGCACTCCGTCGGACAGATTGTAGCGGTGGTTGTACCCGCCGCCCACGCGCACTGCATATTTTTCAAAAATGCGCATATTCGGGGTAGTCTTTCTCGTATCCAGAAGCTTTGTCTTGCTCCCCTCAAGGAGCTTTGCCACAGCATGGGTGTAGGTCGCGATCCCGCTCATGCGCTGCAAGTAGTTGAGCGCCACCCGCTCCCCGGAGAGAAGCACACGGATATCGCCTCTAAGAAGCCCCATCCTCTCCCCCTTCTTCACCTTATCGCCGTCCTTGCAGAAAAATGTGACCGACATCTTTTCATCCAGCAGCGTAAAAACCCTGCGGAATACCTCAAGCCCCGCGATGATGCCGTCCTGTTTGCAGATCAGCTCAACCTCGCCTTCCGCCGCCTCCTTCATCACAGAATTGGTCGTAACGTCCTCACTGGAAATATCCTCCTTAAGCGCTTCCATAATCAGATGGTCCGCCTGTAACCGCATGGTTATATCATTCATGGTAAACTTTTCTCCTCTCTCTGTCAATCTTTCTATGATTATTCCTAGTCAGTTTATCCAGGTAAGAAACTGGAAAAATCCCATTGCTGAAAGCAATTTTCGTGGATTTTTGCATGTTACTGGTTACGGGTCACGGCGTGAGCAGTAACTCTTTATCTTCTCTGCCGCCCGTTTAGCAAATACAAGGCTCTCAAGCAGCGAATTGCTCGCCAGCCGGTTGGCTCCGTGCACGCCGTTGCAGCTCGTCTCTCCCACCGCATACAGCCTCTCCATAGATGTCCGGCTGTCCGAGTCCACCCAGATTCCTCCCATGAGATAATGCTGGGCGGGAACTACCGGGATGCATTCACCTGTCACGTCATAGCCCTCCTCCAGACAATGCTCGTATATATGCGGAAAATGCTTTAGAACCGTCTCTTTACCGATATGCTCCATGGAAAGCCACACATAGTCCGTTCCGTCTTCCTCCATCTGCCGCCGGATAGCATCCGCCACCACGTCCCGGGGAAGAAGCTCATTAACAAAACGCTCTTTTTTCTTATTATAAAGCACCGCGCCCTCTCCCCGGACCGATTCGGAGATCAGAAATCTCCTCCCCGGCTTCTTCGAGTACAGCGTGGTAGGATGGAACTGCACATAGTCCAGATTCTCCAGGCGGATGTGATGCCGCCTGGCGATCTCAATAGCGTCTCCCTTCAGATGGGGGAAATTCGTAGAGTGCCGGTAGCGCCCGCCGATCCCTCCCGTCGCCAGAACCGTATCCCGCGCCAGAATCCGAATCGAGCCATCCGCATTTCCCTGTTCCGGCAGGCCAGCCCAGCCATCTGCAAATTTCTCCTCCGCCGCCTCTGCCTTCCTGGCCACGACTCCGCAGCATACGCCGTCCTTAACGATGATATCTGTCATCGCCGTATATTCATAGAGCCTGATATTCGGCCGCTCCTTCACCCTTGCCAGAAGCTTGCCGGTAATCTCTCTCCCGGTGATATCCTCATGGAACAGAATCCTGGGTCTTGAATGGGCGCCCTCCCTCGTATAGACGAACTCACCGTTTTCCCTGGCAAATTCCACGCCGTAATCCACCAGATCACGGATGACATCTCTGGAGCTTTGGAGCATAATGTCCACCGACTCCTTCCGGTTCTCATAATGCCCCGCCCGCATAGTATCCTCAAAATACCCCTCATAATCCTCCTCGTCCCTGAGGACGCAGATCCCGCCCTGGGCAAGAAAAGAGTCGCTGCTCTTTGCATCCGACTTTGTGATCATCACGACCCGGCAGTCCTCCGGGAGATTCAACGCCGCAAACAAGCCGCCCACGCCTGTCCCTACAATCACCACATCCGCATTCATATCCATCTTCTCATCCTCCGCCGGCTATCCGGCAAGCTCCAGCATCCGCTCCAGAGGCCGCCTTGTCTCCTCTGCCGCATCTGCCTCCATATGTACCTCATTTTCCCCGGTCTTTAGGACATGCAGCACCTTCTCTAAAGTCACCAGCTTCATATCCGGGCAGACCGGCAGCGTATCCGTAAAGTAAAATACCTTGTCCGGATTCTTCTGCTTAAGCTCGTAAGCCACGCCTTCCTCCGTGCAGATGATAAATTCCTTTCCGGCGCTCTCTGTGGCATATTGGATAATGCCGGACGTGCTGCCCACATAATCCGCCAGCTCAAGGACTGCCTTCGCGCATTCTGGATGGGCAAGCACCTGCGCATCCGGATGTTCGCCCTTCGCCTTCCTGATCTCCTCCGTCTGCATCCGCTCATGGGTCGGGCAGTACCCCTCATTGTAGATAAAATGCTTCTCCGGCGCCTGCTCTGCGATAAAATGCGCCAGATTCCTGTCCGGAATAAAGAATATGTTCCGATTCGGCAGCGCCTTTACGATCTTCACCGCATTTGCAGACGTCACGCACACATCCGAAAGCCGCTTCAACTCCGCCGTAGAGTTAATGTAGCAGACCACCGCCACATCCTCATACTCTTCCCGCACACGGCGGATAGTCTCCTCATCCGCCATATGGGCCATGGGGCAGTCAGCCGCCTTATCCGGCATAAGCACCGTCTTGTCCGGGCTTAACGCCTTCGCGCTCTCCCCCATAAATGAAACGCCGCAGAACACGATCGTCTGCGCCCCTGTCTCTGCCGCCGCCTTACTCAGATAATAAGAATCCCCTACGTAATCCGCGATTTGCTGCACCCTCGGCTCCACATAATAATGTGCCAGGATCACCGCATTCTTCTCCTTTTTTAAAGCCCGTATCTCCTCTGTGACTGTCATCTTTTCTATATCCTCCTGTAAAATCATAAAGCTCCAATACATTCCGACACAGTATAACACATATATTTACAGATGACAAGACACTCGAAACGTATTTCTTTTCTTGTGTTATGCGTTAATTCATGCTATAAATTAAATAAGACTTATGGGAGGAAACCGCTATGAAAGAATGGTTTTTCGAGAGAACATTGATGACACATCTCAGAGATCTGAATTTTTTATCCATACTGGTACGGATCTGCCTGTCCGTCCTTGTGGGCGGGATTCTTGGAATGGAGCGCGGCAAGAAGAACCGTCCGGCAGGGCTTCGGACTTATATACTTGTATGTCTCGGCTCTGCGCTGGTGATGATGACGAATCAGTATGTCTATCTCGCCTTTCAGGCCGGCGACCCTATGCGCCTGGGCGCGCAGGTCATCAGCGGCGTCGGTTTCCTCGGCGCCGGGACGATCATACTGACCGGAAGAAATAAGATCACAGGCATCACTACCGCGGCCGGCCTGTGGACGGCTGCCTGCAGCGGTCTGGCGATCGGGATCGGCTTTTACGAGGGAGCGATCCTTGGCGGGATCGCCATCGCATTTACCGTATCCGGCCTGTTGAAGTTCGACATCTGGCTCCGGAAAAAGTCCAGATATCTGGACCTTTATATCGAATACAATACAGAAAAAGAGAATTTCAGCGGCTTCCTGCAGTATGCGAAGGAGCACAAGCTGGAAGTACATAATATCCAGATCAGCAGCGGATATTCCTGGCGGAACACCGGCGGGAATATCCGCACGCTCAGCTATATCGTGACCGTATCAAGCCAGCCCCACCGCACCCACGCAGAGATAATTGAAATCCTGGCCCATGGAAATGGCGTCCAGTTTGTAGAAGAATTATAATAAAAAAACGTCCTCTGCTTTAGCGAATGTCGTATTTCACAACATCTATATTCGCAGCTCCGTCTGCCAAAAACGAGATCTCATCCGCCTCCTGCCTGGTATACATGGTGGCCGACATAACCTGCTCTCCGTCGTTGACAAAGACTTCTGCACTATAACGGTCCAGGATGATCCTTAACTTTAATTCCTCGTTTGAAGTATTTATCCGGCTGCGCCGCTGATGGATAATGGCTCTCCTGGAACCCGAGAATTTCCGGTCTACCTTCAGGATGGACTCCCTCGGCCGGAAGCTCAGCGAAGTATAGTAGGTATCATCCTGCGCAAAGCGGATTGAGAATTTCTGGTACAGTTCCTGTCCATCTGCCGGCCGGACCGTCAGCTCCATATCCACCCTTCTTCCCCTGATCCCATCCAGCTTTACTTCTCCTGATACCGCGACATCCGTGTATTCTACCTTACCGCACCGCAATGCATCCAGTTCCCTGACCGGCGTCTGATACAGCCTGCCGTTTCTCAGGGACAATTCCCTTGGCAGGCTCATCTGGCCAAACCACGGCTCCTCCGGCGAGCGCATACTGCAGGCATCCCAGTTCTGCATCCAGCCGATCATGATCCTGCGGCCGTCCGGCGCCAGGACTGTCTGCGGGGCATAAAAATCAATCCCATAGTCAACAGACTGGTCATGCATTTCCTCAAATGTGCCTGTCTCTTCCTGATAATCGCCGATCAAACAGAGCGTCCCGTTGCCGTTGTGGTACTCAAACCCTTCCGGGCGCATATCCTGCGGGCTTGTAATCAGCACCCATTTTCCGTCCAGTTCAAAGAGATCGGGACACTCCCACATCTTACCGAACCGGTTTAGATTAGAAGCCAGCACGCTCTTAAACTCCCAATTCCACCCGTCGGCGCTGTTATACAGCAAGATCTGCCCGCTCCCGTCGGCCGGACGGTTGCCTACCACGCACGCGTAAGTTCCGTCTGCTTTTTTCCACATCTTTGGATCACGGAAATCGAACCTGCTGCTGCCCTCAGGGATATTCTTCTCATCCAGCACCGGGTTTTGTTCATATTTCTCATAATCAACCCCGTCGCCCACAGCGATGCACTGGGTCTGCACTTCTTTGTAGATGTCCCTCTCCTGATGCTCCTTCAGCACGCCGGTATACATCAGCAGATGCCTTCCGTCCGGCAGTACCACCGCACTCCCGGAGAAGCATCCGTCCCTGTCATACGCCTCGTCCGGCGCAAGAGCGCAAGGAAGATATTCCCAGTGCAGCAGGTCGCTGCTCACTGCATGCCCCCAATGCATAGGACCCCACTTTGATTCATATGGATAATACTGGTAAAACATATGGTACTGTCCTTTATAGTAAGAAAATCCATTAGGGTCATTCATCCAGCCTGTACGCGGAGTCAGGTGGAAATCGGGACGCTCCTCTTTTCGTATTAATCTTTCGGAAGCTTCTTCATATTTTCGCGCTTCACGTAATGTCTGACTTGTCATAGCTTTTTTCTTCCTTTCTTTAAAGATCCCTTACCGGACGGGGCGCGCCTGTCCCGCAGGGCTTAAAATCGCAGGATGCCCCTTGGGTCTGCCGGCGCGCATGATTTATTTGTTCTCTGCCATGCTTGCATTATACGAATCCAGATACTTCTGGAACAGCTCAAGATACTCGCTCAGGCCATAAGCTTCCAGCTTCTCCAGATATTTCTCCCAGTCCGCGTCCGTAAAGCCGTTCATGATCCAGTCTGCTTTCTTGGCTTTGATCTCTTTATGGATGTCCGCCTGCAGATTCGAGAATTTCTCGGTGTCGTCACGGCTCATAAAAATATTCGGATATACATACTGGTTATGCATATCAGGCGTATAGTACTCTTTGATCCAGTCCAGACGGTACTTCGCATCGTCCGGGCAGGTCACGTACACGTCATAGTATTCGTCCAATATGGCAAGGGGACCTCCTACTGCTTCTGCCTCTCTTACCTCTACCGGAGATGCATCGCCCAGCGGCGCATGCTTCAGCATAGCTTCTCCGTCTGCATTTTTACCCATCTCAAAGATGTCAAAATCATCGTCTTCCCCGTATGTCCCCCAGTTGTTCTGCGGAGACTGCAGCGGCGCGTACATCTGGTCCATCCACGCACAGATCAGCGCCGGATTCTCCGCCACAGAAGTTACCACGCAGCGCCCCCGGTTGAATCCGCTGGTAAATGATCCGTTCTCAGGCGTCAGGTTCCGGGTATCTGCCGTCAGTACCGGCAGCGGAACCCAGTCCGTAAGATTGTCGATATTTCCCACATCCCAGCTAAAGCATACACCGTAGCGGCCAGACTTTCCCTTAGAGACATAGGTTGCCCATTCCTGGGTAAATGCTTCCGGGTCAATCAGCTTCTCCTCATACAGCTTATGCAGCCACTCGATTCCCTTCTTGTAGCCTTCCTGGACAGCGCAGCAGATGACCTTCTGGTCGTCGGTAACCACGATATGCCTGCCGTTATTTACATCCTTATCGACGTCCCCGTATCCTTCTCCAAAGCCGTTGATCAGAATTCCCAGATCCTCATTGCCTTTATTTATCATACAGGACATCGGGATGATACTTCCGTCGATCCCAAATTCACTCTGCAGCTTTGCCGCATTGTCGCGGAACGAGATCAGCACATTCTCGAATTCTTCCACCGTCTTTGGAACCTCAAGCCCCAGAAAATCCAGCCATTTCTTATTGATAAAGCTCATGTTCCCGACACTCTGTATCGCCGTTTTGTCGGAACCAAGCTGCTCGATCCACGGCAGCGCCCAGATATGCCCGTTCACGTCCGTACACATCATCCGGTATTCCGGATATTTGTCAAATACTGATTTCAGGTTCGGCATATAAGCGTCGATATATTCCTCCAGCGGGATGATCGCTCCGTATTCCGCATACTTCAACAGATTGCTGTCTGTAAAATCCGCAGAAAAGATAAAGTCCGTCAGCTTATTCGGATCCGACATATTCAGGGATATCTTGTCCGCCCACTGGTCAGACTGTATCGCCGTCCACTTGACCTCCACATTGGTCGCCTCCTGCAGGCGTTTAAAGATCGTCCGTTTATTCGGCTCTGATTCTGTATTCGCCGGATAGCTGATCATGCCGGTGATGTCCGCCTTTTCTTTTAGTGGAAATGCCAGTTCTGCTTCATCTACCGGACGGAAAGTTCCGTCGTTGATCTTCCTCTTTCCTCCGCAGCCCGCCAGGGAAAATGCCATGCAGGCCACAAGCGCTGCCGCTACGATTCTCTTTCCATATCTTGATTTCATCGTCTGCCTCCTTCTCTTATCTTTTCCTAACCCTTTACGGCGCCGGCCATGATTCCGCTGTCAAAATATTTCTGGAAGAACGGATACATGATCAGAAGCGGTAAACTGGAAATAATGATGGTTGCATATTTCAAAAGCTCAGCCAGCTGCGCTCTCGCCGCCGTACTCTGCATATCCGCGATCATGCCGGATTCCGGCTGGTTCTGAATCAGGATAGACCGGAGCACAAGCTGCAGCGGCTGCTTTGCTGAATCATTCAGGTAGATCATGGCGTCAAAATAGCTGTTCCACATGGCAACGAACTGCCACAGTACAAGAACGGCTATGACAGGCGTACATACCGGAAGCAGGATCTTAAAGAAGAAGGTCAGCTCACTCGCCCCGTCTACGTCCGACGCCTCGCGCAGCTCCTGGGGGATGCCTCTGTAATAGGTCCTGGCAATGGTCATATTCCATACGCTGAAGGCTCCCGGAAGGATCACTGCCCACATGCTGTCTACAAGCCCCAGATTACTTACGACCAAATATGTCGGGATCAAACCGCCGCCGAAAAACATCGTGATCATAAAGATAACATTGAAGAAGCCCTTTCCTTTAAAGTCCGCCCTTGACAGCGGATACGCCGCCAGAAGCGTCACTACGACAGAAACCACCGTAAACAGTACGGAATAGACGATCGCATTTTTAAATCCGATCCATATCTGACCGTTGGTCATGACACGTTCATAGGCAGTCGCCGTCCATTTGCTGAAATCAAAAGTGATTCCCTTATTCTGCAAGGTGATCGGATCCATGAAGGATGCAACGATAATATAGATCATCGGCACAATAATCGCAACTACAAATAATCCCAGCAGTATATATCCGGTAGTCAGTAATACCTTATCCTGTTTTGAGTATCTTGTAAATAAGCTTTTTTTCTTTTTCACTTTTTGTACACCTCCTTAGATTCCCTGACCGTCATTCATCTTGGCCACAATCTTATTAACGGCAATCAGAAGGATGACATTAATTACGGTGTTAAACAGGCCCACCGCTGTTGAAAAGCTGTAATCACCGTCGATCAGACCCTTTCTATATACATATGTAGCGATGATCTCAGAAGCCGGGAGGTTTAAGTCCGTCTGCAGCGCATACGCCTTCTCAAAACCAATGCTCATGATATTTCCAGCCTGCAGGATGAACTGAATCACTACCATGTCCTTTATCGCCGGCCATTCTACCGTCTTAATCTGCTGCAGGATATTCGCGCCGTCCATGATGGCAGCCTCTCTTAATTCCTGGCTCGCGTTGGACAGGGAGGCCGTATACATAATCGACGCCCAGCCTGCTCCCTGCCAGATTCCGCTGACAATATAGATGGAGCGGAAAGCCTCCGGCATGGTCATGAAGTTAATATCTGTTCCCAGCAGCAGGTTCACCGGCCCTGTCACGGAAAGGAAGATCCGCACGATACCACAGAGTACGATTACTGATACAAAGTTTGGAAGATAAAGCACCAACTGTATCTTTTTCTTGATCCCTGCGCTCTGGATCCGGTTCAATA
>Ga0137306_101670_pt1 | contig 21519 bp, 19 predicted proteins | sample Inofroosms_March_FD_97187 | JGI IMG/M metagenome (GOLD analysis project Ga0137306, IMG submission 97187) | Mouse cecal microbial communities from Vienna, Austria - N-Acetylneuraminic and N-Acetylglucosamine D2O microcosms_March | ecosystem: Host-associated > Mammals > Digestive system > Large...
GAGAGTTACGGATGTCTTGCAGGGACGTACGCAAGAGATAAGGATGCCTGTGTGGCGGTGATGCTGCTGTGCGAGGCGGCGGCTTATTATAAGACGAAGGGGAAGACTCTGTGGGACGCTATGACGGATATGTATGAAAAATACGGCTATTACCGGGAGGGACTTAAGACCCTGACCTTCAAGGGCATCGACGGCGCCAAAAAGATCCAGGGGATGATGAAGGAACAGCGGGAAGATCCGCCGAAGGAGATGGGCGGATATCAAGTTCTTGCAGTCAGGGATTACAAGGTGGATACGAGGAAAGACATGGTGACCGGCGAGGTGTCAGCCACAGGGCTGCCGTGCTCTGACGTGCTGTACTATGAGCTTTCTGACGGAGCCTGGTGCTGCGTGCGTCCTTCGGGGACGGAGCCGAAGATCAAGTTTTACTTTGGGGTCAGGGGGGATTCCCTGGAGAGTGCAGAAGAAAAGCTTGAAAGGCTGAAACAGGAATTTGCTGCTGAAATGTAGAAAATGATTTACGCTATATTGGGATGATGAACCTCCGGCGGATTTAATATTTGACAAGATACTGTGATAAAGATAAAATATAACTGATAAATATTAAGCTGTTTTAAGGAGGAAGATCATGGCTAAAACAGTCAGGCTGGCTGATATCGGGGAGAGGCTGGGCGTCAGTACGGTGACGGTCTCAAAGGCGTTGTCCGGGCAGAAGGGTGTCAGTGAAGAGCTTCGTGAGAAGATCATCCGGCTGGCAGATGAGATGGGATATGTGAAAAATACGGCAGAGGAAAATAAGGCGGCGAAAGAGAGTTATACCATCGGGGTGATCGTGGCGGAGCGTTACCTGCAGGAGAACCAGTCCTTCTACTGGATGCTGTATCAGGAGATCTCCAAAAAGGCGATCGGGCAAAGCTGTTTTCCCATGCTTGAAGTGATATCCCCCGAGTCGGAGGACAGGGGGGAGTTCCCTAAGGTGGTGACGGAGGGCAAGGTAGACGGACTGATCATCCTGGGCGCTTTTAAGGCCGGGTATGCGAACCGCCTGATCGCGGAAAAAAAGCTGCCGATGCTGAATCTGGATACGACCAATGGGTGGGAGTCGTGCGACTGTGTAGTTTCCAACAACCTGATGGGCGGCTATCGGATGACCAGTTATCTGTTTGAGCTTGGACATAGAAAGATCGGTTTTGTAGGAACAAGGCTTTCCACCAGCAGTATTGACGACCGGTATTTCGGCTATCTGAAATCACTGATGGAGCATGGCGTGGCGTGGAAGGAGGACTGGGTGGTGGACGACCGCAGCCTTGAGGACGGGAAGATCGACAGGTATGCAGGGTTCGTTCTTCCCAAAGACATGCCGACAGCTTTTTTCTGTAACTGCGATCTGTCGGCAAGCCTTTTGATCGCGAAGCTTGAGGAAGCCGGCTATCGCGTTCCGCAGGATGTATCGGTAGTGGGATTTGATAACTATGTGTCGGGGCAGTTTGCCGGCGTCGGGATCACGACCTATGAGATCGACACGGGGGATATGGCGGATCGCGCGGTGCACATTATCCTGCAGAAGTGTCGGAACGCTGCCTATACGTCGGGAGTATTCATGCTTGCGGGAAGGTTTATCGAGAGGGAGAGCGCAAGGCGGGTTGGTGCGCCAGTGCCTTTTGTCTGAACGCCCCGGGAGTAAGTCCGGTATCCTTTTTAAAAAGATTAATAAAGTGATTGACATTGTCGTAACCGACTTTGCTGCTTATTTCATGGATGGAAAGATCCGTGGTAAGCAGCATTTTTTTGGCTTTATCAAGGCGCCTGCGGATCAGGTACTTGACGGGCGGCATCCCGTAGGCGGCGGAAAATTCCCGGCAGAGGCGGTATCTGTTCACATGGAAGAGCTCTTCGCATTTTTCCAGGGAAAAGGCGCTGGCATACTGGTTTTCGAGCAGGTCATGAAGCTCGGCAAGATAGCCGGGGATATTTTTGTTGCCGGCGGAGCTCTCTGTATTCCCGGCAAGAAAGACGGCGCTTAAGATCTCGGAAAGGTTCCTGTGCATGAGGAGGATGCCGGAGACATCTGCAGATGCAGGAACGGACAGCAGGGAGTGGAAGCAGTTCCGGACAAAAGAATACTCAGGCACGCGGAATAACTCTCCAAAGCCCGGCAGGAGAGAGCGGTACAGCTTAAGGTCACTGCCGTCGACAAAAAAGAGCTTGAAGTTCCAGGGCAGGATGAAGGAGTGGAGTGAAAACGTATGGCCACAGTCAATAAATGCCAGGGTATCCTCTGTGACGGACAGAGCGCCGCCGGAATGGGTGATCCTGCCGCCGCCCTTTCGGTGTAAAGGATAAGGCCGTAGTTCAAGGGGCGGAAGGAAAAGGATATGGGGAAATCGGTGTGAATGTTCCCGCCGCCGAGAAGATGCAGAAATTCCATGTAGATGCCGTCAGCTTCAGAATCCTTAAAGGGGTAATCGTAGATATTCGGGATCAGAAAGTCTGCGGTTAGTTCCAGATTGACCAGGCGGTTTGATCTTACCGAGGCGTAGTATGATTTTTGAAAATCCATTGACAAAATCCTTTCATAAAAAGACGGGTTAAAGGGTATCCAAGTAATCATGCACGCTTAACAGAAGGTAATTAATTAGCTTAATACTTGATTAAATAGATATTAACATATGTATTAAACAATATCATATTGGCATAATAGATAAAAATAATTAATAAAAATCAGCAATATTTAACAAAAATATAAGAAATAGCAAGAAAGTATAATAATTAACAAGACAAATTGATGATTAAATGATATAATCAAGTATAATTAAATTTAAGTAATATGTATCGCATAAATACTTAAATTTAATTAAGGAGGACAAACTTATGAAATGGCAAAAAGCAATGGCGGCTGCATTGGCAGCAACGATGGCTTTGTCTCTGGCAGCATGCGGAGGCTCGGACAAAAAAGGAGGTTCCGGAGACGTGACAGAAGTCAAGTATGCGGATATCAAACTGGGGGAGGACTATACAGACCTTAAGGCCGACCTCAAGATGATGACGAACCGTACGGATATGCTGGATGAAGAGTACACCGGGAAGACATGGGCGCAGTATCTGGAGGAGTTCAACAAAGAGTATCCGGATATCAAGGTCGAAATCGAGGGTATCACCGATTACAGCGAGGATTCCCTTCTGCGCCTTCAGGGCGGCGACTGGGGGGACATCATGATGATCCCTGAGGTCGATAAGTCAGATCTGTCTACATATTTTCTGTCATACGGCGATGTGGAGTCTGTGGCGGAGCAGGTGAAGTACCCTAACAGATGGCTGTATGACGGAGAAGTGTACGGGATACCGATCACGGCTGTAGGGCGCGGCATTGTATATAATAAGAAGGTGTTTGAGGCGGCCGGCGTGACGGACGTGACAAAGACGCCGAAGACTCCGGAGGAATTTATCAATGCCCTGAAGGCCATCAAGGACAAGACGGAGGCTCCGCTCTACACCAATTATGCGGCGGGCTGGACGATGGGCGCGTGGGACGATTATATCGCCATCACTGCTACAGGGGATGCGGCTTTTAAAAACCAGAAGCTGGCGCACGCGAAGGATCCCTTTGCAGATCCGGGAGACGGGACAGGCGCATACAACGTATATAAGATGCTCTATGACGCAGTAGAGCAGGGGCTTACGGAGGAAGACTTCTCCACCACTGACTGGGAAGGCTCAAAAAACATGATCAATGAAGGAAAGGTCGGCTGCATGGTGCTGGGCGCATGGTCCTACCCACAGATGAAGACGGCAGGAGCCAACGGCGACGATATCGGCTATATGCCGTTCCCGATGACCATCGGCGGGAAGCAGTATTCACCGGCTGACGAGGATTACTGTTTCGGAATTAATGTATCAAGCCCGGCAGACAACCAGACAGCAGCTCTTGTATTTGTAAAATGGATGACGGAAAAATCCGGCTATTCCTTTAATGAGGGCGGACTTCCGCTGGCGGTAGGCGATGAGAACTACCCGGAGGTCTATGACGAGTTCGTAGCCAACAATGTTGAGTTTATCGCCAACGAGCCTGCAGCAGAGGGCGAGGAAGATCTGTTAAATGAACTGAATGCGGATTCCGAGCTTATGATCGCGGCAAACGGCAATGACAAGATTCAGGAAATCATTGAGCATGCGTCGAACAAAGATAAATCTTTCGATGATATTATGAAGGAATGGAATCAGAAATGGTCCGATGCACAGGAGATGGACGGTGTTGAGGTGAAATAGCACCTCACGCTCTCCAAAGGATTCTAAAAGATGGAGGAAAGTGTGTATGGGAACAAATACAGCAGCTGTGGCCGGCAAAAAGACGTTCGGCCAGTGGCTTAAAAGCAGGAAAGGGCAGCAGACAGTTATCATTATCGCATTTATCATTATTCCGCTGCTTTTGTTATTTACCTTTACCTATCTGCCCTTTGCAGAGATGGTAAAATTCAGCTTTTATAAAATGAAATATGTAGGCGCAAGAAAATTCGTGGGACTGGACAATTACCGGGCGCTGTTTGCCAGAAAGGATATTGTGTCATCCTTAAAGCTCTGCCTGTACTACATGGTGGGAGCGCTGATCCAGATCGCGCTGGCGCTTTATCTGGCAACGATACTCAGCATGAAGGTAAAGGCAAGCGGGCTTTTTAAGGGCCTGATCTTCTTCCCTTACCTGATCAACGGTATCGCCATCGGCTTTATCTTTAAGTTTTTCTATACGAGAGGGTTCGTGTTCGATACGGTCCTGCAGTGGTGCGGGTTCCAGCTTGACAGCCTCCCCTACTGGCTGAAAGATCAGTCCATCAACAACTGGTCTTTGGTAGGCTCGTCGGTGTGGAGGTACTGCGGCCAGCAGATGGTTCTCTTTATCGGGGCGATCATGTCGGTGGACGACACGCTCTACGAGGCGGCGGATCTTGACGGGGCTAACAAGTTCCAGCAGTTTAAGTACATCATCCTGCCCAGCATCAAGACCATCGTCACCCTGAATATTATCCTGTCGATCACCGGCTCCCTCAGCGCGTTCGAGGCTCCATTCGTCATCACGGACGGCGCCAACGGTACGGGAACCTTCTTCGTTGTAATGAACACCATCGCGCACACGAACCAGAAGGTAGGGCTTGCGTCGGCGATGGCAGTATTCCTGCTGTGCATCATCTTTATCTGTACCATACTCCAGAAGCTGTTCTTTAAGTTCGCATTCCGGAATATGCATGCGGACGACGAGAGCAGGTCGGCAAAGAAGAAACGTGTGAAGGCAGCGGCGGCACAGCCTGCGGCTGCAGTGAAGGGAGGCAGGTAATATGGCGGCACAGGCAAATGCAGTAAAAGTGAAGAAACATTACAGCGCGAAATTTATCATCTGGACGGTCTGCAAGTATCTGTCCCTGATCTTCGTGTCCTTCTGCGCGGTGATCCCCCTTGTTTCCTGTGTGATCACCGCCTTTAAGACAGATGCGGAGTACAAATCCACGAACGTGATGACGATGCCTCAGAGCTGGTTTAATATCGGGAATTTTTTGAAAGCCTTCCAGAAGGCGGATATGGGGCTTGCGTTTATGAACTCGGCGATCATCCTCGCGGTGGTGCTGATCGGTTCCATCATCATCGGTACGCAGCTTGCGTATGTACTGGACAGATTCAAGTTCCCGGGGAACGGGCTGATCAGGAATCTGTTTACCTTCGCGGCGCTCCTTCCGGCGATTGCCATGCAGGTAGCCGTATATGAGATCATGGTGAACTTAAACTTTGTCAATACACTGTATGGCTATATCATTATGATGATGGGGACGGATGTTATCTCGATCTACATCTTTATCCAGTATTTTGAAAATCTTCCGGTTTCGCTGGATGAATCCGCCATTATCGACGGGGCGTCTTACTTTACGATCTACAGCAAGATCCTGCTCCCGCTTCTGAAGCCGGCGATCGTAACAGCTATTATCCTTAAAGGAGCCAACACCTACAACGAGTATTATTGCGCGCAGCTCTATCTTCAGGATAAGGCAAGGCTCAGGACGGTAGCCACGTCGCTGTATACATTTACCGGGCCTCTCGGAAACCAGTATAATATGATCTGCGCGGGCGTTATCATCTCGCTTTTGCCGGCGCTCATCCTGTTTGTCGTGTGCCAGAAGCAGATCTACAGCGGTATCGCGGCAGGCGCGGTGAAAGGTTAGCATTTCAGGAAATCAAGCAATGATGGATTAGCATAAATCAGCGTGTACGGCCATGGGTTTCAAGGTACATGGAATGCATGGCCGTTAAGCGCAAAAAGACAGTATAAAAGCTGAAAAGAAGATCCGGAAAGGAGTATAGGTTGAAATGAAAAAAATGAAAGAGGAAATCAGGGAACATTTGCAGCAAAGTATCATTCCTTTCTGGAAGTCCTTAAGGGATGATACATACGGCGGGTACTACGGATACATGGGGTATGACCGTGTGGTAGATGAATGTGCGGCCAAGGGATGCATCTTAAACAGCCGTATCCTATGGTTTTTTGCCAACGCATATCTGACTCTCGGGGACGAAAGCCTGCTTTCGGAGGCAGAGCATGGATTTGCATTTATGAAAAAATACTGCCTGGACAGGGAATACGGCGGTGTCTTCTGGTCGTTAAACTATGACGGGACGCCGGATGATACGACGAAGCATACGTACAACCAGGCATTCTCCATCTACGCGCTGTCATCCTATTATGACGCGTCTAAGGATGAAGAAAGCATCCGTATTGCAGAGGAGCTCTATGGGCTTATTGAGGAGAAATGCAGGGATGAGGGCGGATATCTGGAAGCCTTCGACCGGGAATTTTCTCCGATGGAAAATGATAAATTATCAGAAAACGGCGTGACAGCCGACAGGACCATGAACACGCTTTTGCATGTGTTTGAGGCGTATACAGAGTTTTACCGGGTGACCGGAAAAGAAGAGGTGAAAGAACGCCTTAAGTGGATGATGGACATGATCGCAGAGAAGATTTATAATCCAGAGCTTCACAGACAGGAAGTGTTCTTTGACGCAGCATACAATCCATTGATCGACCTTCATTCCTACGGCCATGATATCGAGACGGCATGGCTTGTGGACCGGGGGGTAGAGATCGTGGGGGATCCGGAGTATGAGGCAAAGATGACGCCGATTACGAAGGATCTGACAAGACAGATCTATGAAACAGCATATAACCGTCATTCTCTTGCCAATGAGTGCGAGAGGGGCGTTGTAGATACAGACCGGGTATGGTGGGTGCAGGCGGAGGCCGTTGTGGGTTTTTTAAACGGCTATGAAAAGGACGCCTCCCGGACAGAATATCTGGAGGCTGCCAGGGAGATCTGGCAGTATATCAAGACCTATCTGGTGGATACAAGGGAAGGTTCAGAATGGTACTGGCTTCTTGATGAGGATGGCGTACCATATGAAAATAAGCCGATTGTGGAGCCGTGGAAATGCCCGTACCACAACGGAAGAATGTGTATGGAAGTGATAAGGAGGGACATCTGATGCTGCATGGAAGGTATGATACAGAGTTAAAAAAGCAGGAAGAATTATTAAACAGGAAAAATGAAAAAGCAGACTTTTACAACGGAATCTTTGACCGGTACAAATACCCGGTGCTCACCAGGGAGCATATCCCGCTTACGTGGCGCTATGACCTGAATCCAGAGACAAACCCGTACTTCATGGAACGTCTCGGGGTGAATGCGGTGATGAATGCCGGAGCTGTTGAACTTAATGGGAAATATTACCTCATCGCCCGCATCGAAGGAAATGACCGCAAGTCCTTTTTTGGCGTGGCAGAGAGCGACGATGGAATCTCGGGCTTTAAGTTCTGGGATTATCCGATTCTTCTGGACGATGTATGCCCGGAGGAGACCAATGTATACGACATGCGCCTGACAAAACATGAGGACGGTTATATCTACGGGGTATTCTGCTCTGAGAGCAAGGATACGTCCGTTGATGACCTTTCGGCGGCGGTAGCGGCGGCGGGGATCGTGCGGACAAAGGACTTGAAGTACTGGGAGCGTCTTGACAACTTAAAGACGTTAAATTCCCCTCAGCAGCGGAATGTGGTGCTGCATCCGGAGTTTGTTGAAGGAAAGTATGCATTTTACACAAGGCCCATGGACGACTTTATCGATACAGGATCCGGCGGCGGGATCGGATTCGGGCTGTGCGCGGATATCGAACACGCGGTGATCGACGAGGAGCGCATCACCAGCAAGCGGAAATATCACACCATCACCGAGGCGAAAAACGGCGCCGGGGCAGTCCCCATAAAGACGGACAGGGGCTGGATCCATATCGCCCACGGTGTCAGGAACACGGCGGCAGGCTTAAGGTACGTCATCTACGCCTTTGCTACTGCCCTTGACGACCCGGCCAGAGTGATCGCCGAGCCCTCCGGTATGCTGATCGGCCCAAGAGACGGAGAGCGGGTCGGAGATGTGTCAAATGTCGTGTTCACCAACGGCGCGATTGTGAAGGATAACGGGGAAGTGTGTATCTACTATGCGTCCAGCGATACAAGGATGCATGTAGCCGTAACGACCATAGACAAGCTTGTGGATTACGTGTTCAACACGCCTGAGGATCCTGGCAGATCTGTGGAGTGTGTGGCGCAGAGATGTGAGCTGATACGCAGGAATCTGGAGTTTTTAAAAGCGGGGACGCTCTAAGCACCGTCATATTCCCGAACAGACCCGCTCTCGCTCGAATAAGCATGCAGCGGTACTAAGCTCGGCGGTGAATGACATCACCGTCTCGCTAAGTGCCGGCAGAGGGGCGTCCCCCTCAGCCTCAAAAGCAAAATCATATCAAAAAGCAAAATAACTAGGAGGTTACATCATGAGTAAATATAAGATGATCAGCCCGGCAGTTCCCAACGTGCCGTGGCAGGACAGGCCGGATAACCGGAAAGGCACCCCGGTGTGGAGATACGCGGAAAATCCGATTATCGGACGCAATCCGGTGGAGGGTGTGGCGAGGATTTTCAACAGCGCGGTCATACCCTATGAAGGCAGCTTTATCGGGGTGTTCCGGGGAGAACAGATCAACGGGATCCCCTATATCTATCTGGGAAGAAGTAAAGACGGGATTCACTGGGATTTTGAGAAGGATAAGATTCCGTTTGTGGACGAGAACGGGAAGAACTTTATGCCGGTGTACGCTTATGATCCAAGGCTTGTGAAGGTGGAGGATGTGTATTATATTATCTGGTGCCAGGACTTTTACGGAGCTGCTATCGGGATGGCAAAGACGACAGATTTTCAGACGTTTACCAGGCTGGAAAACCCGTTTCTTCCATTTAACCGGAATGCGGTGCTGTTTCCGCGGAAGGTGAACGGGAATTTCCTGATGCTCTCAAGGCCGTCGGACAGCGGGCATACGCCCTTCGGGGATATTTTCATCAGTGAGAGCCCGGATCTTGTGTACTGGGGGAAACACCGCCACATCATGGGGAAGAATCCGGAGTGGTGGCAGGCGGTGAAGATCGGCGGCGGCGCGGCACCCATTGAGACGAGCGAAGGATGGCTTCTTTTCTATCACGGGGTTACCAGTACCTGCAACGGGTATGTGTATTCCATCGGCGGGGCGATCCTCGATAGTAATGAACCGTCAAGGGTGAAATACCGCTGCGAGGATTTCCTGCTGACGCCGGAGGAATGGTATGAGGAGCGGGGCTTCGTGCCCAACGTCTGCTTTCCGTGCGCCACGATCCATGACAGCGCAAGCGGAAGGATCGCCATCTATTACGGGGCGGCGGACAGTTATGTAGGGCTTGCGTTTACAAAGCTGGATGAGATCGTAGATTATATTAAGGAGCACAGCGTAGTGAGAGAGACGGACACGGAGATCGGGAGACGGTAGCGTGCAGCCGGGGCCGGATGAATGTTTTGGAGGTATGGGATGTTTCGGGATGATTTTATGTGGGGCGCTGCCAGCAGCGCCTATCAGATAGAAGGGAAAGGTGCGAAGGAAGTTGCCGGAGAGTGTATCTGGGACCGGTTCGTGAAGGAAAAAGGACGCATCGCGGACGGGGCGGATGCAAAGGTAAGCTGCGATTTTATCCACAAATATAAGGAAGACATTTCCCTCATGAAATATATGGGGATCAGGCATTACCGGTTTTCGCTGAACTGGAGCCGGATCATGCCGGAGGGTACCGGGAAGGTGAATGAAGAGGCGGTCCGGATGTACCGGGATATGATTCATTTTATGAAGGAAAAGGGAATCGAACCGTTCATTACGCTGTTTCACTGGGAATATCCCCAGAGCCTTCAGGAGCGGGGCGGATGGGTGTCTTCCCAGTCGCCGGAATGGTTCGGGGAGTACGCGAAGGTAGTCGCGGAGAATTTCTCAGATCTGTGCGGGTATTTTATCACCATAGACGAACCCCAGTGTTTCTGTAACTTCGGCCATGTGCGGGGAACCCACGCGCCGGGCTACAAGCTGCCGTATCCGCTGTCCTTTCAGATGGTGCACAATGTGCTGAAGGCACATGGAATGGCGGTCAGGGCGCTTCGGGAATACGCGAAAGGCCCGGTGAAGGTGGGGATCGCGCCCACCTTCGGCGTGCCGGTGCCGGTATCGGAGAGGGAAGAGGATATGGAGGCGGCGAGAAGAGCATATTTCGGATTCTATGAGGAGACGGATAACTGGGCGTGGAATCTGTCCTGGTATCTTGATCCGGTTATCTTCGGAAGATATCCAAAGGAGGGGATTGAGAAATATGCGGCTTACCTTCCCAGGTTTTCCAAGGAAGATATGGAGCTGATCAGCCAGCCGGTTGATTTTATCGGCCAGGGCATTTATAATGGCTGTGCGGTCAGGGCGGATGAGAATGGAGAGCCGGTATTTTTAGAGCGCAAGCCCGGGGCGCCGAAGACAGCCGTGGGGTGGTCCATTATGCCGGAATGTATGTACTGGGGCTGCCGCTTTTTGTATGAGCGCTACCAGAAGCCTGTCTTTATCACGGAAAATGGGATGTCGGCGCTGGATGTGGTGGCTGAGGACGGACGCGTCCATGACCAGAATAGGATCAATTATTTGGATGCGCACATCAGCCAGGTACAGCGGGCATATGACGAGGGTGTGGATATCCGAGGGTATTTTCTGTGGACATTTTTAGATAACTTCGAGTGGGAACGGGGGTATAATGAGCGGTTCGGCATCGTGTATGTGGATTTTGAAAGCCTTAAGCGGACGGTGAAGGATTCCGCTTACTGGTACCAGCAGGTGATGGAGCAGAACGGTGCGAACTTAAGCATCAACCAAAAGCCCCGGCCGATCCTTTTCCTCAATCCAGTGCTGAAGGAGATGGTGTGGGGCGGAAACCGTCTGGGTACGGATTTCGGCTATCAGCTTCCAGGCAATGAGGTTGGGGAGTGCTGGGGAATCTCGGCTCATCCCAACGGAGATGACGGGGTGGACGACAGACGTTTTGTGGGAAAGACGCTTTCTGAGCTTTGGGAGAAGGAACGGTATCTGTTCGGGAATCTTAAGGAAGACTGCTTCCCGCTGCTGGTGAAGGTGATCGACGCGAAGGAAAACTTAAGTATACAGGTGCACCCCGACGATAATTACGCAAGGGAGCATGAGAACGGCGCTCTCGGAAAGACGGAGTGCTGGTATATCATCGACTGCGGGGAGGGGGCCGAGCTTGTGGTGGGCCACAACGCGCAGACGAAGGAAGAGATGGAGAAGATGATCCGCGAGGGACAGTGGGATGCGTTTATCCGGAAGATTCCTATTAAGAAGGGTGACTTTATCCAGATCGATCCGGGGTGCGTCCATGCCATTACCGCAGGGTGCATGATCTTAGAGACTCAGCAGAACAGCGATATCACTTACCGGGTCTATGATTACGGGCGGTTAAAAGACGGGAAACCGAGGGAGCTTCATGTGGAAAAGAGTATTGATGTGATCCGGGTTCCGGCAAAGCCGGTGAAAGATAATGTGAAAAATGTGAAGGAAATCCCGAAGAATCAGTGGGTAAAACTCATCGCATGCGATTATTATCAGGTGTATAAGATGAATCTTGACGGGATGATGCGGTTTGCCCAGACCCATCCGTTTATGAATGTGAGCGTCATCGAAGGCTGTGGGATCGTCAATGGGCGCGTGATCAAGAAGGGCGATCACTTTATCCTGCCGGACGGGTACGGAGATGTGGAGCTTGCCGGGGAGATGGAGCTGATCGCTTCGACGGTATAAAAATCAGAAATAATGAAAACCAAGGTGAAGAGTATGCAGATAGATTTGAAGGACAATCGATTGGAATATTGCGGGCGGATTGACTGGGAGGGGGATGCTCCGGTATTCATCTTCCCGTCCACGTTTCTTTCGTTTTCCTTTTTTGGGAGACGGGCAGTGCTGACGGTGGAGAACCGGCGGCTTTACTGGGACAACTATGCGGGAGCTATCGTGGACGGCGTACAGAAGAAATATTATCTGCAGCCGGAGGGCGGGACGGAGATTGTGCTGGTTGAGGATGAGCCGGGGCAGGAGCGGGAGCATACGGTGTTGTTTTTCAAGAGACAGGACGCCTGCCATGAGATGAAGCTGTGCAGTCTTATGCTTTCGGACGAAAGCCGGCTGACGGGGGAGATTGCAGGGATGATCCCGTCAGAATATCCGGCGGACAACCGCCTGCCGGGAGTGTTAAAAAGGCAGAGGATGAAGATCGAGGTCTACGGGGATTCTGTCTCTGCCGGCGAGGTATCGGAGGCGGTAAACTGCGCTGGAATGAGCGATCCGAGGCATCAGGGGGAATATTCCAACAGCTGGTATTCTTTTGTGTGGATAGCGGCAAGGATGCTTCAGGCAAGGCTTCACAATATTTCCCAGGGAGGCATCCCGCTGATGTCCGGCAGCGGATACGTGGAGCCGGATTACCCGGGGATGGAGGATATCTGGGATAAGCTGAGATACCGTCCGGAGCTTGGCGAGGTAAAGGCGTGGGATTTTCAGAGGTATACGCCGGATATCGTCATCGTGGCAGTGGGGCAGAATGACAGCTTCCCGCGGGATTTTATGCGTGAAGAGCCGGACGGGGAGATGGCTGCGCTCTGGAAGAACAGGTATAGGGAATTTGTGAAAAAGCTTCGGAAGAAATACCCGGAGGCAGTGATCTTGCTGATGACGACCGTGATGGAACATCACAAAAACTGGGACAGGGCTATCGGGGAAGTGTGCGGAATGCTGGATGATGAAAGGGTTAAGCATTTTTGCTTCCGAGAAAACGGCAGTAAGACACCAGGGCATATCCGGGTGCCGGAGGCGGAGGAGATGGCGGGGGAGCTGGCGGATTATATCCGGAATGTGGCGAAGCTTTCTCTGCTGTCTAAGGTGTGAAAGCAGATTTTGCACCGCAGATCAGCCGGCATTTCCATATCCGGGAAATCACGTAAGCTCCTGCCACATTAGCGGCCACATAGATCATGATCCCGGCGGTGTTCCCGGTCAGCCCGGCGACATCCCTGAACACCTTCTGCCCCATAGTATAATAGGGGCTGATGTAGAACATATTGATATTTCCATATGGATGGAAAGCGATGTTAAATGCTGTGGCGAGCGCACAGCAGCCAAGATAGCAGCAGGCACTGCCGGAGAACTCCCAGGCAGTGCTGTTTTTGCTACAGCCGTAGTTATTCTGGCATATTCCGGCCGCGACGCCTATGATGACGAGCAGCACATGCCACAGGTAGGAATGGGCGGTCAGGGGCGCATAGGGGTAGTGAAGGCCGCTGGTGTCAAAAAACGTGAAGATACCGCCCATCAGCCCGAAGGTCTTAAGAAAGGTTAAGCATACCTTCCGGACGTTTTCCGGCGCAAAGGGCAGCATAAGGCACAGATACATCGGTATGCTGCAGAGCTGGAAGGGGAAATACCACCAGTTGTAACGATGTTCATTTATAATAAATGTAATGCAGTACTGTTTCCAGAGCTCGCTGAGAAACATGATCATTCCGCAGATAAAGAAAAACCGGATATATTTTTTCATAACAACCTCTGACTTAGTATTACGCAAAATAATCAGTGTCATACATAAATATTTTACCACGGAGCGGGAAAATATGATATACTGTTTCAGTTATCAACAAATGAGGTGATGAGATATGAGACCAAAGAATGCAATGATGCTGATGCTGGCGGCCTTTATCTGGGGGACGGCCTTTGTGGCCCAGAGCGTAGGGATGGATTATCTGGGGCCCTTTACCTTTAACGGGGTGAGGAACTTTGTTGGGGCGGCGGCGCTTCTTCCCTGTATCTGGTTTCTGGAGTGTCTGAATCGGAGAGAGGAAGAGAAAAAAGGCGTGCGGGAAGCGGGCGCACAGAAGAAAGATGCGGGAGAAAAAAGGGATCTGATCCTGGGAGGGATATGCTGCGGAACCGTGCTGTTTGTGGCCGGAAGCCTTCAGCAGGTGGGGCTTCAGTATACTACCGTAGGCAAGGCCGGGTTTATCACTGCCTGTTATATCGTGCTCGTGCCGGTGTGCGGGATATTTTTACATAAGAAGATCGGCAAAAAGGTGTGGATTGCGGTGGCGCTGTCGCTGATCGGCCTTTATCTTTTATGTTTAACAGAGAAGCTGGCTATTGGGAAGGGAGATATCCTGGTATTTTTGTGCGCGCTGGTATTTACTCTGCATATTTTGGTGATCGATTATTTTTCTCCGAAGGCTGACGGGGTGAAGATGTCCTGCATCCAGTTTTTTGTGTGCGGGGTGCTGTCCCTTGCGCCCATGTTTGCGCTGGAGGCTCCTGAGCCGGGTGCGCTCGTCAAAAGCTTAGGACCGCTCCTTTATGCCGGCGTGCTCTCAAGCGGCGTGGCGTATACGCTGCAGATCGTGGGCCAGAAGAATATGAATCCGGCGGTCGCGTCGCTTATCCTCAGTCTGGAATCCTGCTTTTCTGTGCTGGCGGGCTGGCTGATCTTAGGGCAGCGGCTTTCTGCGCGGGAGGGTGCAGGGTGTATACTTATGTTCGCGGCGATCATATTGGCACAGCTTCCGGACAGAAGATAATTTAATGGATAGTTTTAATATTTCTATAATTTTCCTGTGATATTTTGTAAAGCATAAGATAAAATTGCAATTTTACAAAAATAGATAACAAGATATAACAAGGAGCAGGAAATTATGGATTATTTGAAAACCTTATATTTACATATCGGTACGACGAAGACGGGCACGAGCGCGATACAGGGATTTTGCGTAAAGAACAGGAAGGTCTTAAGCAGCAAAGGCTATTGCTACCCGAAGATGCCCTTTTCCTATCCGGGGTTCGGATGGCGGCGGAATGCTTTATTTCTCCAGAGACCAATCATCAGGGACGGGGTGCGCTATCCTGACGAAGAAAGGCAGCGCTTTTTGGAGGGAATGGACATTATCCGGCAGCTTTTTGAAAGCTATGACCAGGTGATCCTTTCCGATGAGGGGATCTGGTCGGCCAGTTGTGAGAACAGAAAATCATTGTGGGATGAATTGAAGGAGTATGGCGACAGGCATCATTTTGCGGTAAAGATCATCGTCTATCTGCGGAGACAGGATGCGTTTCTGGATTCTCTGTGGAAACAGCGCGTGAAAGGAACCCGGGGCCGGAGATCAAAAATATCGCTGTCCTGGGAGGAGTTCACCGGGGATGTCCTGGAGATGTCCCGGTTTGACTATTATGCCGGATTGAAAAGGATCTTATCAGTTCTTGGCAGGGAGAATATAACCGTAAGGCGTTATGACCGGAGATATTTTCCGGGCGGCATGGTCCAGGCGGATTTTTTGCAGACGGTCGGCCTTGAGCTGACGGATGAATATATCATGGCAAAGCCAAGTATTAATGAAAGCCTGTCGGGAAATATATGCGAGCTTAAGCGGGTCGTCAATTCCCTGCCGGATCTTACCGGCGGTGAAACTAATTATCTGCGGAAGAATCTTCTTGACATCAACAGTGTTTCCGGCGCCGAATATAAAAGCAGTATGTTCTCCGCCGGGGAAGCAGAGGCTTTTGTCGGAGCATACCGCCGGGGGAACCGGAAAGTTGCACAGGAGTATATGGATGAGGAGGAGCTGTTCGACATGTCATTTGACGGCATTCACAAGTGGCAGAAGGACAACCCTTATCTGCTTGACGATGTTATCCGCTTTGTCGCCCAGACTAATATCAGTATGCTCAGGCAGATGGATGAGGAGAACACGGCGGTGAGAGAGGAGCTTGAGAGGCTGAAAGGCAGTTTAAGACATCCTTTCCGGACATTCGTCTGCGCCGCATTGCAGTAAATAGGGCAGGGAGTAAAGGACCTCTTCGGGGAAATTAAGAGAAAAGGCAGGAGAATTGAGATGAGATTTGTAGTACAGAGAGTGTCAGAGAGTGAAGTTGAAGTAGACGGGGAGACGCTTGGGAAGATCGGCCGGGGATTTATGGTGCTGATCGGCGTCTGCGACTCCGATACAAGGGAGATTGCGGACAAGATGGTGAAAAAGCTGCTGGGGCTTCGTATCTTCGAGGATGGGCAGGGAAAGACGAACCTTTCGCTGGAGAGCGTGGGCGGAGAGCTTCTTCTGATCTCCCAGTTCACGCTGTATGCCAACTGTAAAAAGGGGAACCGCCCCAGCTTTATTGAGGCGGGCGCGCCGGATATGGCGTCTGAGATATACGAGTATATCATCGGAAAGTGCAAGGAGCAGGTTTCCGTGGTGGAGCGGGGACGGTTCGGTGCAGATATGAAGGTCAGTCTGGTAAATGACGGGCCGTTTACCATCATACTGGATTCGGATAATCTGTAAGATACAGCCCGTCCTTTTTGGGCGGGCTGCGATCATTCAGCGCCAGCTTCTTTTTCACATCTTAAGACGTCATCGTAAAAGGTATTCATCCTTTTCTTCGACGGGAAGGTTGCGATATACATCTGGTTCCCCATGGCTCCGGCAAGGATGTCCGGGATGCGGTCTGCCATCCGGATATTGCCCTGGTATTTAGAAAGGATCTCCTCGTGGCTTAAAACGAAGCTTTTGCCGTCCCGCCGTCCGGCGTAAGCGCAGTATTCGTCCTTGCCCTTCGGCATCGTTGAGCGGTCATAGGCGATCATATCCGCCCAGATCTTATACACATTCGTGTTGTGGCCGAAATTGATCATGTCCGGCGTAAAGCCTCCGCAAGGCCGCATATTCACCTCCAGCGCTACGATGTCTCCCTTCTTCCCGAGACCTTTGTGAGCCTTAGACAGCCGGAAGAATTCGAAATGGACGAAGCGGCTTTTGACGCCGAAGCTTTCAACCGTCGCCCGCCCCGCCTTTTTTACGTCCTCAGACAGGTTCTTCACGATATGGTAAATGGAGTTGTCCGCGTTATTTACGATATCCATGATAGAATCCGGAGTGACGTTCCCCGTCTCAAACATGGGCTTTCCGCCTGAGTCAATGATGGCATCGTAGGAGTTGACTTCTGCGTCGATGAATTCCTCCATAATGTAAGAGATGCCGGGAAACTTCCGCATATAAAAGGTTTCTAATTCTTCATCGCTGGCAAGCTTGTAGGTGTGGCTGGCGCCCACGCCGTTATCCGGCTTTGCTACCACAGGATATCCTACCTCGCCGGTAAATTTCCGGCAGTTCTCCAGCGTATCCACCATACAGTAGCGGGCGGTCGGAATCCCGGCCTTCTGATAATATTCCTTCATCCGCGACTTGTATTTGATGCGGGGGATATCCTCTGCCCCGAATCCGGTGGTGATGTGGAATTCGGTACGCAGCCTTGCATCCCGCTCCAGCCAGTATTCGTTGTTGGATTCCAGCCAGTCGATCTTGCCGTGCTTATAGGTGAGAAATGCAACGCTGCGGAAGACCTCCTCATAATTTTCCAGACTGTCTACTTTGTAATATTCGTTCAGGCTTCTCTTAAGTTCATCGGACAGCCCGTCATAAGGCTGATCGCCGATGCCGAGCACATTTATCCCGTTATTTTTAAGCTCCCTGCAGAACATCCAGTAGTTAGTCGGAAAATTAGGGGAGATAAAGATAAAGTTTTTCATAAAGGGTTCTCCTTAGTAATTTTTCGCGGGTTACTTCTGGTCCAGGAGATACGGAACGAAGTAGCCTACCTGCTTATACCACCAGTACCAGTCGTGGGAGCAGTCATATCCCCAGTAGTCTACCCACGCGTCTATGCCCTTGTCCATCAGGACTTGGTGGAGCTGTCTGGTGGATTCCGGGTCTTCCCAGGCCCCCTGGCCTACACAGATGACCGCTTTTTTCAGGTTGTACAGCTCGATGAAGGGGTGGTCCTCCGGCATATTCGGAAGGTAATGAAGCGGTGAGTTGTTGTAAACCAGCCCGTCCATATAGTTGTCAAAGCCGTACTCGGCAGTATAGATCCCGCTAAGGGCCAGGAGCCCGTCGAACAGGTCAGGGCGGCGGAAGAATAAGTTGGCGGCGTGGGTGGCGCCCAGGCTGCACCCGGTTACCATAACGCCGGGATATCCTTCCCATCCGTTATGCTCGTTGGTAATATTGCGCACAAGGGGGACAAGCTCGTCCGTGATGTAACGGACCCAGTCCTCATAGCGGCAGATGCGCTTGCGGGGATCGACCCATTTATTGGACCAGGTCTCCTTGTCGATCGTGTCGATGGAAAAGACAGTAACCTGCCCGGAATCGATCCACGGCGCCCAGGCATCTGTCATCTTAAAATTCTCAAAGTCGTAAAAGCGTCCGTCCTGGCAGGGGATGAAGATCACCGGCCGTCCGGCATGTCCGTAGTACTTGCATTCTACATCGCGCGAAAGCGCAGGGCTGTACTTTTTAAAATATTCTGATTTCATTCTATCACCTTTCCTTTACTGATACATAAGTGTGCGGATGAGGAAGGGAAGCTGTTTTTCCCAGCTTGCTTCACAGTGGGTTCCCCCGGGGACGATACGGCTGGTCAGGCGGATCTGTTTTTCGGCCAGCAGGCTGGCTGTCCGCATAAAGCTCTGCCTTATGCCGGCATGAGAAGTAAACTCATCCTCACCGTAATCCATATAGATGACCGTATCCTTCTTTACCGGAGAAGTCCTGATCAGCATCTCGATCTTATGCGGGTTCGTCCAGAGCGAGGGCGAGAGGACTCCTGCCCGTGAAAAAATGTGGTTATACTTAAGAACTGCATACAGGCTCATCAGCCCGCCCATAGAACTTCCTGCAATATAGGTGTGCTCCCTGTCTGCAAGAGTGCGGTATTTTTCGTCGATCTCCGGCTTGAGCGTATGTATGAACCACTCCATGGTGATCATGCCTTTTCCGGTGATGGTGCCGAACTGTGGGTCGGAAAAATCAAAAGGAGAATACTCCTTAAGCCTCCCGTGATCCGGGCTGTGGTTGCACTCGATGGCAACGATAATAAGCGGTGTCTCTGTGTAAGACATATATTCGTTCATCCCCCAGCTTTTCCCGTAGGTCGCGTGGGAATCAAAAAATACGTTGTGGCCGTCGAACATATAGAGGACCGGATACCTCTTTGACGCATCATCCATATAGCTTTCCGGAAGATAGATGTAGGCCTTCCTGAGTCCCTGGCCTGTAAGCTTCGGAATAGTAATATCCCATGTATTTACCATAATCCATATCGCCTCCCTGATAATGTTTACGTAAAAAATATAGCACACCACGAGATAAATGGCAAGAAAATGGGTGCGGATGGTCCGTGCTGTATTAAAAAAATTAAGAATATTATAAGTTTTATCCGTTGTATTCACGAAAGGGATATTGTATAATAATCTGCGAGCAGGAGAGGAAGATGATATGAGGACACATATTACACCCAGAGAACGCCAGAGAATAAGGAACCGGAAAAGAAGGCAGCAGGTAAAAAGACAGCTTTATCTGTGCGGAGTGTTAGTCACTTTGCTGGTCGTCCTGGTGGCCACATACAATTCAAAGGCCGCAGAGAAGAAGGCGGCTCTGGAGGCTGCGAAGAAGGAACAGAAGGAGCAGAGGGAACAGGTATCTGACGATGCGGCAAAGAAGATGGAAGAATCCGCCCTCGGCACGGTGGCAGATAACGAGACGCCGAAGCAGAGACTTAAGCGTGTAAGAGAACAGGCAAGGCAGTCGGGATATCCGGAGGATATTACCTCCCTTCTGAAAAAAAATAAAGAGACGGTCGACTTTGTCGAGCATTTTGCTGAGAATAAGAATACTGCGCCGGCCAGGATGGTGGCCGACGATCTGAAAAAGGGAGAGATCCCGCAGTATCTCCAGTGGGATGAGCGCTGGGGACATGCGTCCTACGGCACGGGCTTTATCGCGAGCTGCGGTTGCGGGCCGACGGCGATGTCTATGGTGATCGCCGGGCTGACAGGGGATACGACGGTGACGCCGGTGAAGGTAGCCAGATACAGCGAGAAGAACGGCTATATTGACGAGAATAACAATACCTACTGGGAGCTGATGAGCAAGGGCGGAGAGCACTGGGGAGTCAAGAGCTTTGGCGGGGATACTTCCGAGGATTTTATCGCGAAGGAGCTTAAGGCGGGGCATCCGATCATCTGCAGCGTGGGTCCGGGAGATTTTACGAAAAAAGGGCATTTTATCGTCCTGACGAAATATAAGAACGGGAAGGTGAAGGTGAACGACCCGTTCAGTCAGAAGAACAGTGATAAGCTGTGGAAGTATTCAAAGATTAAAGACCAGATCAAATCATTGTGGGTATATAAAACAGAGTAGATTAATCAGGCTATCCAGCGGAGTATAGTGCTTTTTGGCACAGGATACTCCGCTGGATAGCCTGATTTGGTATTAGATCTGGTTTGTAAAGCAGATTTTTATACTTTGCGCTGGCTCATTCCGGTCAATGGTGTATCTTACTGATTACAAAAGTTTGGCATATATACACATCATTGTTTAAAGCAAAGAATACGGTACCTCTTCGGCACAACTCCTTTATATTCCCTGAATTTTCGTATAAAATAACTAAAATTATCAAATCCAACAGAAAGTGCGATATCAGAAATCGGCACTTTTGATTCTGACAGCATTTCACAGGCTTTTTCTATTCTATATTCATTGATAAAACTGATCGGTGTCTTTCTAATCTCTTGCTTAAAGTAGTGGCAGAAATAATTAGGACTCATAAAGCATATTTCAGACAACGTCTGCAAAGAGATTGATTCAGCGTAATTTATGTGAATATATTCAATCACTTGTTTTAATTTGTCTAAGGAATCTTTTCCCTTGGACGATAACGTGTTCTTATAAAAATAATCTGCCTGAAAGAATAATTCAATCATGTGTAATATATGGAGTTTAATACTTAATAGGGCGCAGATGGGCAGTGTGTGGTAAAGTCTTATAATCTCCTGCATATGGAACAGTACTTGTTTATGGTCTTCTGGCGAAAATGCGGAGCAGAAGGTTGGAAACAGTAATGTTCCATTAGTAATTGGCCGGATAAAATTATGCTGGCATGCATCATATAGTGAGAAGTCTAAAAAGCCGGGATTAAAGACAACGGCATGGTGCA
>Ga0137306_101676_pt1 | contig 21452 bp, 13 predicted proteins | sample Inofroosms_March_FD_97187 | JGI IMG/M metagenome (GOLD analysis project Ga0137306, IMG submission 97187) | Mouse cecal microbial communities from Vienna, Austria - N-Acetylneuraminic and N-Acetylglucosamine D2O microcosms_March | ecosystem: Host-associated > Mammals > Digestive system > Large...
TGAAATCTGTCCTGGATCTGAAGGAAGGTTCGGGAGAGGACGGGGCAGGCAGTGAAGAGGAGGCAGGTGCAGTAAGCCCAGGTACAGACGGATCGGCAGCCGGGACAGAAGCCGCAGAAGATAAGCCGGCAGAAGCTGCAGAAGGTGAATCGACAGACGGTATTGCGCTGGAAGGGAAAAAGGTGATTGCTTTCTACCGGAATACGCAGGCAGAGGAATTTCCAGGTTCTCCGGCACCGCTGTATGTTATCGGTGATTTTATGTTCGGGCTTTCGGACGAAGAATTTCCGGCGTCAGCCGAAGAAGCTGACTATTATTTGGTACTGACACCAAGCTATACCTACGGCGAATATTACCAGATGTCCGGGGACAGCGACAGCAAGATTCAGGCGGTTTCTTCCAGTACGTCCATCGATCTTTATGAAGCTTCATCAGGAAAGCTTCTCTGTCATGTGGGAAATATTCTGGAAGATGCACCGGAGAGGATTATTGCCGGCTATGGCGATGAACACGCCCAGTATCCGGAGGTGACAGGAGCAGATGTATTGTCTTATATTTATCACAATTTAAATACGCCGGATACCTATGTGGCGCTGCTGGATAATCTTGCAGGAAGATCGCAGTTGGAGAAGGAAGAGTCGATTATTTTGGGCAAATGGGAAATTACCTATCACGGCGGTGAACTGACCGGCGGGTTTACTTCGGGAATGTTCCGCTATGACCCGGACGAGGGAAGCACTTTTGCCAAAGGTTCCTTCACCATTACCAATAAGAGCACAGAGGAGGAGGGCTTTCTTCCCATGATTTATCGTGTCGGTGAAGATACCATTATCGAGCTTGTAGACACGTCTACGGGAGATACCTATGATTGTGTAGACCTGCTTTCCTATGGCAAATGCTTAAACGGAAGCTATCTTGATCCGGGAGAAACCAAGGAAGGCGAAATTTTCTTCCAGGTACCTGCGGATGTTGATACAGCAAATCTTTCTTTTGCCGTATCTTTGGGAAATCAGGTCGTATACTATCCCTATTAGGGGTTTTTAACCGATTCCAGACAAAAGCCGGAAAGTCGTTTCGTTGGCGGGCTTTCCGGCTTTTGTTTATATTATCCGCGAAGCTTAAACTTCTGTACGGATTCTTTCAGTTCCTGAGCCTGGCTGTGCAGTTCTTCGGCGGAAGCTGCGGACTTTTCTGCGGTGGAAGCGTTGGTTTGTACGACATTGGAAATCTGTTCCATGCCTTCGGTCAGCTGCCGCAGCATTTCTGCCTGCTGTACGGCGGAGTCGGCGATGCGCTCGATCAGTTCCGTGGACTGCTGTGCCCCGGCAACGCCTGTGGCAAGACTTTGGGTTGTGTCGTTCGAGAGGGCCGTTCCATGCTCGACCAGTTTCATGGAGGATTCAATCAGCTTGGTAATATCCTGTGCAGCGACAGAACTCTTATTGGCAAGGCTCTGCACTTCATCGGCAACCACAGCAAAGCCTTTTCCGGCAGAGCCGGCGCGTGCGGCTTCGACAGCGGCATTTAAGGCAAGAATATTGGTCTGGAAGGAGATATCCTCGATAATCTTAATAATTCCGCTGATCTGTCGTGAGGATGTGGAGATATCTTCCATGGCCTGGGTTAAGTCTTTCATCTTCTGGTTGCAGGTAGTCAGCTGGGCTGCAGCGTCGGTAGAGCATTTTCTGGCATTTCCTGCATCCTCCGAGGTACGGTTGACCTGATTGGACAAGGACTGAATGCTGGAGGATAATTCTTCGACAGCAGAAGCCTGCTCGACTGCGCCGTGGGAGAGTACCTGGGCATCGGTTGCCATCTTTTCTGCTTCCTCAGAAACCTCTGCAGCTGTCCGGTTAATCTGGGAAAGCGCAGCATTTAAGGCATCTAAAATCCGGCGCATAGCGTTTTGAATGGGCAGGAATTCCCCGCGGTAGTTCTGGTCAATGGACAAATCCATCTTTCCGTCTGCCATCTGTGCAAGCTTGGAGTCGATATCGTCAATGTATTTTTTCAGTTCCCTCTTGGTTTCATGAATGGATTCTACCAGCATACCGATTTCGGAGGTATCGGATTCTAAGGAAAAGCTGGCGGATAAGTTGCCCTGGGAAATTTCACCCATCTGATCCTTAACACGGATGATGGGTGTTAAGATCCGTTTTTTGGTGATGGCATTAATCACCATCTGAAGGACGGCAACAACAATCACCGAAAGGATGATGAACGCCTGGATAATGGTGGAACGAAGGGATAACGAATCAACTTCGGCCTTGGTTCTGGCATCCAGGGCAGATAAAAATTGTTCCTTGATGGAATTAATCTGGGCAATGGAGGTATTATAATCCGTTCCATAAACGTAATTAAGGGCTTCCTCCATATGTCCGGCCTGGACGTTTTTCATCGCCTCATCTTCTAAGGGAACCAGATTGTTGGAAATGGAAGACATGTTGTCAATCATGCTCTGTTCGCTGGCGGTAATGCCGATTTCCTGCATAGCAGTAACGCCGATATCGCGGTTTTTTAAGTTATTGACTTCATTCCAGTAATTGTCATAGTGTTCCTGGTTTCCTGTGGAGGCGTAAGCCCGAACCTCGTTCGTTAAGTAGGCAGATCCGTTCATAAAACGGTTGGCATTGTACGTGAGATTAAAACGGTTTTCATGTGCTGCGGTTAATCCTCGGTTGACGTTTCCTGCAATAAACAGGAGAATCACCATAAATAAAAGTGACAGAATGGAAAGCCCGTTTAATATCAGGATGAGTTTGGATTGGTTCATTGCTTTTTTCATTACTTGTTTTTACTCCTTCCCTTTTATCGGTATTTTTGTAATGATTGATGTATTTTACAAGGATGTAAATAAAAATGCCTTTAATCATTTTAGCACAGTTTGCCTCCGCTTTCAATGCAAAACATCTCATAACAGAAAACAATCCATTGAGGACATTGTTCTAATTTTTTTTTTCAGACGATCGATATAATAGGCAGAAGACATGGGCGAGGCTTGTGTTTTTTGAAATCGTACAGGAAGCGGTAAGCAGGATCGTGATTTGTACACAAAAAAAGGAGGCAATATATGCACGCAAAGACGATGGAGGGACTGGCAGGAGCCAGCGCAAGTATTCAGATGTTATCTACCCCAATGAACGTGGCCAAGGAAGCAGAACGCAAGGGAGATATCGATAAGATGAAGCGGGCGATGAGTTATGCAGCCGGGCTGACCGAACAGGCAGGAGAATACAGCCAAAAGAGCAGCGAAGGCATGAAGTTAGATGCCCAGGAAGCAAAGAAGAAGGAAGAAGAACGGCAGGAGGAACTCATCCGTGCAAGACAAAAAGAGCGGGAAGAACTGGAAAAACGGATAGAGGAAAAGAAACAAGGGGAAACCAAAGAACCTGAAAGCAGCTTTGATTCTGCCGAGATCAGCGAAGAAGGAAAACAGCAGGCAGAAGCGGCGGTGCAGCATTCTTCTGCCGCTGCGGACAGCACGAACCACACGCAGGATGTAACTTATGATAAGTCCGGAGAAGCAGCAGAAGCAGTAGAGGCGATTGGGGAAAATGTGAATGTGAGCGTGTAATTTTGCAATGAATATTTATTGTAATAGTAATTGTGTTTTGATGCTTTATTGTAACGATAACTGTATTTTAACCAAATTCAGCAAGAAATCTCCCGCCTCTAATAAAAAATTATCCAGTGGATGATTTTTTGTTAGGTGGCGGGAGCACGTCATCTTTTATTTATTCGTTCTATTTATTCTATGCTTTTTATGCAGGCTATGCAATTCCCATCGCCCGTTTAATTGCCCCCATCAGATCGTCAAATTCCTCATAAGCGGGCAGTTCCGGGTGATCGGCTTTGATTTTTTCGGTGCTTCGGAATAAAAAGCCCGCCTTGCTGGCCTGAATCATACCTAAATCGTTATAGCTGTCCCCGCTGGCAATGGTTTCAAACCCGATGGACTGGAGCGCTTTTACCGTAGCCAGCTTGGAATCCTTTGTCCGCATCCGAAAACCGGTAATTTCGCCATTGTCCGCAACTTCCAGGGTATTGCAGAATATCGTGGGCCAGCCCAGCTTTTTCATTAACGGGGAGGCAAACTGGGTAAAGGTATCGCTGATTAAGATGACCTGAGAAAAAGAGCGAAGTTCGTCTAAAAACTCTTTTGCGCCGGGAAGCGGATCGATGGTGGCAATGGTTTCCTGGATTTCCTTTAATCCCAGGTGATGTTCGCGCAGAATCTGCAGCCGCCAGTTCATCAGTTTTTCATAGTTGGGTTCGTCGCGGGTGGTTCGCTTAAGCTCCGGTATACCGCTGGCCTGGGAAAACGCTATCCATATCTCTGGTACCAAAACGCCCTCTAAATCTAAACAGGTAATCAACATGTCTTTTCCTCCATTCATCCGATGCTTTTATTGCACGATTCAAGTATTGTATAATTTAATTCTGCCATTGGCTGTGATACTTGGGCAAAGCATTTTATTAGGCTATTCACATTTTAAGGAGAAAATGTCCATTTGTCAATGCCTTATTTGTTTGTGCGTTGCCTCGTTAAATGATTAAGTTGACATAAGTGTATAGTTACACGATATAAGAACCGCAGTATCCGATGGCAGCAACCTCTTTTGTATTCTTATTTTTTATGTTATAATCTGGAGGAATGAACGATTTTCTTTAATTGGAATGGAGAATGAACAATGGCAATGATAGGGATTGATTTGGGGACAACAAACAGCCTGGCGGCTTACTGGAAGGACGGGCAGGTGCAGTTTATCCCGGATGTGTCGGGGAACTGCCTGATTCCCAGTGCAGTAAGCTGTATTTGTACGGAAGATGAGGAGAATTTTTTTGTTGGGCGCGAGGCAAAAGAATTGCTCGCCTGCTCAAGGGGTGAAACGGTTCTTTCCTTTAAACGGTTTATGGGAACGAAAAAGACCTGGCACCTGGGAAATAGCAATTATACGGCAATGAACCTTTCGGCAATGGTATTAAAACACATCAAAGACTGTGCAGAAGCCTTTCTGGGCGAGCCGATCGATGAGGCAATCATTACCGTACCGGCCTATTTTAATGACAAACAGAGGAGCGATACCAAAAAAGCGGCGCAGATTGCCGGATTAAAGGCAGATCGCCTGATCAATGAACCTTCTGCTGCAGCTCTTGCTTATCGGATGGGGCAGGGGATGAATCAGGAACTGTATGTGAAAACGGCATCGGATAGGGATGGGAACAGCCTGCCGGATAGAAACGAACCAAGCGAATACAAGAACGACCTGCCGGATCAGAGCCTTTTGGTCTTTGATTTTGGCGGGGGGACGCTGGATTTATCCTATGTGGAATGCTTTGACAATGTTATCGAAATTATTGCCGTGGCGGGGGATAATGCCCTGGGCGGGGATGATATCGATCACTTGATGGCAGAGCATTTCTGTGAAGTTCATTCTATAAAAAAACAGGAACTTGCCCCTGCTTTATGGGCGCAGCTGCTTTGCCGGACGGAACAGGCGAAGCGGGAACTGGAAGAGCGGGAGAATGTAAGGGTTTTGCTGGAATATGAAGGAAAAGAGTATACCGCAGAATTTGATGAAGATTTGCTGTTTGAACTCTGTGTACCGTTGTTTTCAAAAATCAGGGCATTGTTCCTCCATCTGCTTGAAGATGCCGGACACAGTGTAGCAGATTTAGATGATTTAATTATGGTGGGCGGTTCTTCCAGACTTTCTGTGGTAAAGCGGTTTTTAACCGAACTTTTGGGCAAGGAACCTGTTGTTTTGGGGGAAACGGATATGGTGGTGGCCATGGGGGCCGGGGTTTATACCGGAATCCGCAGCAGGAATAAGGATATCCGCGATATGTTAATGACCGATGTCTGCCCCTTTACGCTGGGGGTGGAGAGTTTCCGCCGTCAGGGAGATAAGCAGGGCTATCTTCTTCCGATGATTGAGCGCAATTCCACCCTTCCCGCCTTTCGCTGTGAACGTCTGGTGACCTTAAATGACTACCAGTCGAAAGTGACCGTAAAGATTTACCAGGGGGAAGAATATTATGCCAAGGATAATATTTATCTGGGAGAAGTGACGGCAAATGTAGAGCCGAAAAAGGCGGGAAAAGAGTGGATTGATGTGTATTTTTCCTATGATATCAATGGAATCCTCCATGTGGAAGTCGTAAATTCCCGGAAGGAGAAAAACCAGATTCTCCTTGCCAATCAGCAGCTTTCTCCAGCCGAATTAGAGTACTATAAAAAGCAGCTGGAAGAACAGATGATTCCGCCAGAAGAGCAGGAAAAGAATAAAAAACTTATAGAAAAAGCAAGGGAATATTACGAGCAGAGCACGGGAAGAAAGCGGGAATGGATTGGGCAAATGATTGACTGGTTTGCTGCCGGAATAAACAGCCGCCGCCGCTATAAGATAAAAAAAGCTGTCCAGGAGATGGAAGAGCAGCTTGCATGGCTGGACGAAGAGAGCGGACACAGGGAAGAATGGCTGTTTAACGGGGAATTGAAACAGAAGTGGGAGTGGAAGGATGAAGAAGAGGAGAATGAAAAAGAGAAGGATGAATACGAAATAGAAAACGGGGAAGCGATGGAGGACAGCGAAGATGAATGAAAAAAGTATATGGGAATTATTGGAAATCGAACCGACTAATGATAAGCAGAAAATCCGAAAAGCCTATGCACAGCAGACAAAATCTCATCATCTGGAAGAAGATCCCCAGGCATTTGGCGAGTTAAATCGCGCTTATCAGCAGGCGTTACAATATGTGAAAGCGGTTGAAGGAAAGGCAGATGAAGGAAGTGGCGAAGGACGGGGAACTGCAGAAAGCCGTACAGACCTGAACGGCGAAAAATGTGGTGCAGACCAGGAAGTTGCAGAAAGCCGTACAGATCTGAACGGCGAAGAAAGTGATGCAGACCGGGAAGTTGAGGGAAGCTGTGCCGATCTGGCAGAAAAGTCAGGTGTTCAGGATAGAGAAAAAGGAATAGAAAAAACAGAAAAATCCCTGCTGGAAAAGTTAGCACAGGCAGAGCAGAAAGCCATTGAACAGAGCAGAGAAAAAGGAGCATTAGGGCGGTTAATTGCACTTCTTGAAGATGAGAAAAATGCAAAAAAGGCAGAGGTATTTAGAAATTATTTTCTGTCAGAAGATTTTTTAAATGAGCAGTTTGACGACAAGTTTGGCAAAGGGCTTATGCAGTTTGTGGAAGAAAAATATTTTAATGCACAGGGGATAGAATGGCAATCTCTGCCCAGACCATTGATCATTGAACTTGCCATTGCCTATGGTCTGTACCCGGACAGTTTCGGTGAGGTGAATGCCGAGGGGAGTTTTTATAATCGGGTGATTGCCGGGAAACTGTGGAAGATTTGCAGCAGTGTTTGGGATCTTCCTAAAGAAAATACCGGGAGTGATGAACTTAACCCAAAAGATTTCCGTGTGCAGGACAGCCCGGAACTGATGGAAAAGCTGATGATAAGCAGGATTTCCGGGACAGGACGGCTCTTAATGCGTGCCGAAAACCTGGTGCGCCTGCGCTCGTTTTCCGATTATCTGGCCTTGCGCATGATGAACCAGAGGGGGCTTCTAACGGAAAAGGAAAAAGAGGTGTGGGAGCGCATTTTGGACGGCGGAAAGGTGAATCATCTGTATGAGAAAAACGGGCGAAAAGATATTTACCCGGAAACCAGGAGTACAAGCCTTCTTTTGCTGTACGCACACTGGGTAAATACGGATGATCTTCCCGACTGTATTTACCGCTATATGTACCGCGAATATGACCTTAAAAATCTGGATCACAGCAGCCGGAAAGCCATTTATCTGCCATTAAAAACAGCGATTTTATCCCGCTTCCCCAATATCGAATATGAACTGTTTGACAAGGACAGCACAGAACAGATGATCAGGAAATGGTATCAGGAATTAATGCAGATTGTAACCGATTATCACTCCTGCTATGACCGCCGGGAATACGGTGAAACCGAAGAAATCCGCTCACGGATTGAGGTTTTATTTCAACACAGGGAATGGGAAAAAATCCGTTATGAGCCGGATTTATTTGATAAAATGATGCTTCAGATAGCCCCGCGAAAGGTTCTGCCTGAAACGCTTGCAAAGAAGCTGTCTGCTTTTTATCAGGAAGATTATCCCTGGCCCCGGCCCGAGGATGTGTACAGGATGCAGGAGGGATTGGCTATTTCCATGGCGTTTCACCGAAACCTGCTGGAAATGGATTACCGTTATCCCCGGGAATATAAGAACACAGAACTTTCAGCTATTAACGGTGATAACCGGGATTTCTGGGAATATTTCCTGATGATCGGTTTTGGCTGCCGCAGTTTTACCAGTGTCACTGACCGGCAGAGCACGAAAGACTACGTTCAGGGCAATGTATGGTCGCTTCCGGCCTATATGCAGACGGTTTACATGCCTTCCATGGGGTGGAGAAAAGCGTTTGTCGGGTTTGATGAAGAGGAAAATGCCATCTTATCGCCCAAAAGCCTGGAATTTCTTCTGCCGGACGGGCGCAGGTTCAGGGCGGAATTTCACCTGCATATTGTCCGTTATTTTATCGATGAAGCCCCCGTAATTTACCCAGTACTTACTTTTAAGGAATGGAAAAAAATGGCAGAAAACTGTCCTGAAACTTCACGGGAAAGCCAAACCGAAACTTGTTTTGAAACTTTCCGGGAAGACCAAACAGAATCCTGCCCCAAAAATCATCGGACACCAGAGCAGTCTTTCCTTCTTTTAGCAGTGACAGCAATCCGTGATGAGGAGAGAGAAGAGGCCGAAGCCGTTATTCTTACCCGGCTTAAACACCTTCCCTTAGCCCCGGCAACCCTTCCGGTTTTGACAAAAATGCTTGCGGCAGATAACGCCTGGCCTCCGGTTCCGGAAAATGATGCAAGGCGTATCCAGGCTGTTTTTTATGAGGAACAGGAGAGGTTCTGCTTTAAGGCAGAGGTGGGGATGCGCAGTATAAAAACCTATCGGAAAACTCACTTTGGATGGGAAGATCTGCCATTGCTTCCCGGAGAAGGAAAGGCGGCAAAGGCGTTGGATCCGGAAGGAAAGAAGCAGTTTGCCGTCCAGAAGCTTCGCTCCCTGCGCCAGCCAAAACCGGTTCTGCTTGCTTCCTATTCCCTGGAAGGGATGGAAAATAAGGAGAAAATGCGCAGGATTATCGATGCCCTAAAGGAGCAGGAGCAGTACCGCAAGGCAGCAAAAAGAATGCTGCCCTATGTCCCGGGCTGGCCATGGTCGTCGGAAGAGATCACCCCGGCTGTCCGTAAGTTTTTTGCTGAGGATGGGGGATGGATGACGGAAAGCTATGTCCTTTTGCAGATGGGAAGCAGGAAGAAACCTTGTTTTGAACGGATTTTTTACACGAAGATGAATATTTTCGGCTTTGATTTATCCTTCCAGTCACTGGAATTTACCGAGAACTTAAATGTTAGAACAAGGGCATTGTCGCAGAAAATCCGGGAAAAACATCTGGTGGTCGGACATTTTGGCTGGGGAAAATCCTATGAGGCAAGGAAAAGCTTTGCCCCTTTGCCCTTTGCCGTGGGGGAGAGCGGTTTGTTCTATGCCTATGATTTTTTGCGGCTGTATAAGGCGGAAAGTCTGGAAGATTTGATGGATAAGCTGTTTGATTTTTCCGAGGTATCACGGGTGGACAGTTATAAGGGAAGGCTGTCGGTATCCCGGTTTGACCATGAACTGGAATACTGCTATACCGAGGAAGATTTCCAGAATTACCTGGACAGCAAAACAAAAACTTTGCCGGATATGTTTACAAAATTTGGGATTTAAGGAACCGTAAAAAGTATTTTAATACATAAAAACGAAATAAGAACATAAAGGAGAAAAAATCCAATGAACAAAGAACAAAAAATGAATGCCTGGGTTTTGGAGGATTTGGGAAGGATTTGCTATAAAGAGCAGGATATGCCATCTCTTGGGGAACGGGAAGTTTTGGTTGCTGTTAAGGCGGCCGGGATCTGCGGTTCGGACATCCCCAGGATTTACCGTACCGGGGCTTACCATTATCCTCTGATTCCGGGGCATGAGTTTTCCGGACAGGTGGTGCAGGTGCAGAATGAAAAGGACAGTTCCTGGCTTAATCAACGTGTGGGAATCTTTCCGCTCATCCCCTGCAAAAACTGTATGCCCTGCAGGAAAAAACAGTATGAGATGTGCCGGAATTACAGCTACTTAGGCTCGCGCAGGGACGGAGGATTTGCGGAATTGGTTTCGGTTCCCGTGCAGAATCTTCTTTCTCTTCCGGAGAATGTTACCTATGCACAGGCAGCGATGTTAGAGCCGATGGCTGTAGCCGTTCATGCCGTCCGGCGGCTTTCTCTTTCTTCACCAAGCCGTTTGGACTCGGTGGTGATCTGCGGGCTGGGCACGATTGGGATGCTGGTGCTGATGTTTTTGCTGGAAGCGGGAGTTAAAAATGTGCTTGTCCTGGGAAATAAGGAGTTTCAGGAGAAAACGGTGACGGATCTGGGGCTATCTAAGGAAAATTACTGCGATATCCGAACCCGGGATGCCGCGGCCTGGATTGCCGGGCGTACCGAAAACATGGGGCCGCAGGTGTTTTTTGAGTGCGTGGGAAAGAAAGAAACGGTGCATCTTGGCGTTTCCTGCACACAGCCGGGAGGAGAAATCGTTCTTGTGGGCAATCCTTATTCGGATATGGAACTGGAAAAGAATATTTACTGGAAAATCCTGCGCAATCAGCTTAGGATTTATGGTACCTGGAATTCTTCTTTCACCCATTCTTCCGATGATGACTGGCACTATGTTCTTGAACGGCTGGAAAAAGGACGGATTGCACCGGAAAAATTAATTACCCATCGTTTTTCGGCGGAAGAACTGGAAAAAGGGCTTCAGATAATGAAAGACAAAACCGAAGATTATTGTAAAATGATTATGACTATTTAATGCGTTAATCAACAAAAGGAGAACAATAGCACTGGCTTTTTTCCGCAGTTTTTCGCTCTGTTTTTATGAAAAATTTATGCGTTCAACCTGTACAATCGTTTGTTTTTTTGCTATAATCATCCTTGGCATTGCTATCATTTGCAAAAATACATAAAAACTGTATTGCTGCAAAAAAATTGAGGAGGATGAAATGAGAAAGAGTATGCTGACAAAATCCGCTGCCGCAGCCTTTTTAGCGCTTGCACTGACGGCCTGCGGAGAAAAGGAAGGGCGCAGCCTGCCCTCAGAAGAAGTGACGGAGGCAGTCGAAACCGAAACCGAAACGGAAACCGAAACCGAGCCGGAAGAGGAAACCCTCTCACCGGAGGATATGGATCTGGTGAAGTACAACTACTATGTGGATCTGAACAATGATATTTTTGAGGTTATTGATTCCATCGGCTATTATTTTGAAGTGGTTGGCAGAGAAGAGGAGTTTTCCCTGCTTCCGGATACCGGACTTACCTATGGCTATCGGGTTTACGGAAAGAACACGGATATTGTTGATGACTGCCTGATGTTGGCCGATATGGAACCGGCATATGAAGAATTAGACCCATTGGTAAAAGAAATCGCCGATCCTCTGCGGGATATTATGACAACGTTTTCCGATGTCAGCGACAGCTATGACTATGCGGACAACCAGTATCAGAAGGCGAAAGAATACCATGCTGTTATCTATGCATCTGCGGATAAGGTTACCGATCTCGGCTATAAGTTTATGGATGCCATTGCCCAGATGGGAGCGGAGAGGACAGCCCAGGAAGAGCAGAAGTTTTTGGATGAAGGAAGACTGATTATCTACAATGCAAGCCATGCGCTTACGATTGCAAGGCAGGTATTGGATGTTATTGATGCACAGGAAATTACCGATGAAAATATAACGGAGCTTGATTTGACCGAAATCCGTCCGTTATATGATGAACTGCTGAAGGTAGTTGCTGATTTTGACGCTGCTACTTCCGATAATGACCAGTTAATGAAGGAATCTATCAGCAACTCCCGTCCGTTTGACGGCCTTTACGACGGACTGGCCCAGGCGCTGGAGTGGATGATGAAACAGGTAGACAGCGGACGTCCGCTGGATTTAAGCGGATCAGGAGCACCTCTTGGTTCGATTGGACATTTCTCCGAGTGCATGGGCAAGTGCATTGACCGGTATAATTCAGTATTTGTAGAATAATACAGGCAGCCTGCCATTTGAAATAAGGCTACCGCAATCCCACTGGCTTAAGACGGTGGGTTAAGGTAGCCAAAAGTAGTGGTTTGTGCTATACTTTTGCTATGGGGACATGGAAATCATTACGAAGTATCCTTTAGGAAAAAACAGACACAACTATTTATTACAGTATCCTATTATCTTTGTATGCAAATACAGAAAAAAACAACTGCCAGCAAAGCAGATATCAGATGACATAAAACCGTTCTCTTATGAGATATGCCAAAAGCATAAGGTGATTATCAGAACTATGGAAACGGATAAAGACCATATCCATAACATGATAGAAACAGAACCACCAATGTCTATCCGTAAGATAGTAAATCGGATGAAGAGCTAAACAACATATCCTATTTGGAAAAAGTACCCGAATGATTTGCGGAAACATATTTGGAAAGAGCATACCTTTTGGACGGACGGATATTTCGCATGCAGCGTAGGGAATGTTTCAGAAGAGATGCTACAAAAGTATATAGAAAACCAAGACTTGTCCGTCAATATTACTTTATGGCAAAATGCGGGAATGGCCCTGAACCGGAGAAATTAGAAGCCATAAGGGTCGGACAGAAAGACAGGGAAATGAACGGGACGATACCGCATGGGGCGATCGATTGGGATTAAGGGAAAAAAAACGAGTGCCCCGCTTGAGCCATAAAGCTGTACGGTAAAAAACCCGTTTATTTTTATATATTATACGATAGAAAGGGAAAGAGTCAAGAGAAATGGATAATGAAATTGGTTTAGGCCAAATTGATATAAATGCAGAGCCGCCCATAGAGGAACCAGCCAGGCAATACTATTACATGGCAAAATGCCGGGAATGGGTTCGGGAGTTTGAACGGAAAAACGGACGTCGCCCATGCTTTTTTACTCAAACGTTCGGGTGCCAGATGAATGCCAGGGATTCAGAAAAGCTGATTGCGGTGCTTCTTGCCATTGGCTTTAAAGAAACGGATACCGAGGACGCGGATTTGGTGCTGTACAATACCTGTACCGTTCGTGAAAATGCAAACCTGCGCGTCTACGGGCGTTTGGGGCAGCTTGGTGTAAAAAAGAAGAAAAATCCCGATATGCTGATTGTCCTCTGCGGATGCATGATGCAGGAAAAAGAAGTTGTCGATAAATTAAAAAAAAGCTATCGTTTTGTGGATTTGATTTTTGGCACCCATAATATTTTCCAGCTTGCCGAACTGCTTTACCGCCGCTTAGAAGAGAGAAAGACGGTAGTGGAAATTTGGGAGGGTACGGAGAAAATCGTGGAAAACCTTCCTTCCGAGAGGAAATACCCCTTTAAATCCGGGGTAAATATTATGTTCGGCTGCAATAATTTCTGCAGCTATTGTATTGTCCCCTATGTCCGGGGGCGGGAGCGCAGCCGAAGACCGGAGGAGATTATCCAGGAGGTGGAACGTCTGGCAGCGGACGGTGTAGTGGAAATTATGCTCTTAGGGCAGAATGTAAATTCTTATGGAAAAACCCTGGAGCAGCCGGTTTCCTTTGCCGAATTGCTTCGACAGGTGGAGAAAGTGGAGGGTATCCGCCGTATCCGCTTTATGACCTCGCATCCCAAGGATTTGTCGGATGAATTAATTGCCGTGATGCGGGATTCAAAAAAGATCTGTCCCCATCTGCACCTTCCACTGCAGTCGGGAAGCAGCCGGATCTTAGCGCAGATGAACCGCCGCTACACCAAGGAACAGTATTTAAACCTTGCCCGCAAGCTGAAAACCGAGATCCCCCAGATTTCCCTGACGACAGATATTATTGTGGGATTTCCCGGGGAAACCGAAGAAGATTTTCAGGAAACGATGGATGTGGTGGGGCTGGTCGGATTTGACACTGCCTTTACCTTTATTTATTCCAAAAGAACAGGAACTCCGGCCGCGGCGATGAAGGACCAGGTGCCCGAGGATGTGGTGAAGGATCGCTTTGAACGGCTGCTGAAAAAGGTACAGGAAACCGGAGCGAAGGTTTCCGGACGTCAGCTTCATACGGTGCAGGAGGTTTTGGTGGAGGAGGTAAATGACCACGACAGCCGTTTGATGACCGGAAGGCTGGGAAATAATACCATCGTACATTTTCCGGGAACCGAAGCATTAATCGGAAAAATTGTCCGTGTATCTTTAGATGCGTTTAAGGGATTTTATTACCTGGGAAATATCAAGAATAAACAGGATAAAGAAGCGAGGTAGCTTATGGCTGGAATGACACCAATGATGACCCAATATCTGGAAACGAAAAAGCAGTATCCGGACTGTATTTTATTTTACCGGCTGGGTGATTTTTACGAGATGTTTTTTGAAGATGCGCTGACCGCTTCCAAGGCTCTTGAAATTACCCTGACCGGAAAAGACTGCGGTTTAGAAGAGCGGGCGCCCATGTGCGGCGTCCCTTTCCATGCCGTGGATACCTACTTAAACCGGCTGGTGCAGAAGGGGTTTAAGGTAGCCATTGCCGAACAGATGGAAGATCCAAAGCAGGCTAAGGGATTAGTCCGCCGGGAGGTTATCCGCGTAGTTACGCCGGGAACCATTACCAGCGACCAGGCATTGGACGAAACGAAGAATAATTACTTAATGGGGCTGGTGTACTTGGGCGAGTGCTATGGTATCGCAGCCGCAGATATCAGCACCGGTGATTTTTTTGTGACGGAGGTAAAAGCAGAGCGGGATTTGTCGGATGAAATTCATAAGTTTTCGCCGTCAGAGATTGTCTGCAATGAAGCTTTTTATATGTCCGGCGTGGATATCGAGGAACTTAAAGAGCGGTTTGGCGTTTCTGTATCGGCTCTGGACAGCCATTTTTTCGGCGATGAAACCTGCCGTAAGATTTTAAAAGAACATTACCGCGTGGGCAGCCTTGCAGGGCTTGGGCTGGACGATTTTGATGCGGGTGTGATTGCTGCGGGATGTGTAATGCAGTATTTATACGAAACACAAAAAAGCACCTTAGAGCATCTGACGACGATTACCCCTTACCAGGTGGGGCAGTTCATGGTGATTGACACCTCGACGCGAAGAAATCTGGAACTGGTGGAAACATTAAGGGAAAAGCAGAAGAGGGGAAGCCTTCTCTGGGTTTTGGATAAGACAAAGACAGCTATGGGGGCAAGGCTTCTGCGCAGCTATATCGAACAGCCCCTGATTCACCGTGAAGAGATTTATGCCCGGCAGGAAGCTGTACAGGAACTGAATATGAATTATATTTCCCGGGAGGAGATCCGCGAATATCTGCATCCGGTCTATGATCTGGAGCGGTTAATCGGGCGGATCAGCTATAAGACGGCCAATCCCAGGGATTTGCTTGCCTTTAAAAACTCACTGGCGATGATTCCCTACATTAAAAATCTGCTGAACGAGTTTTCCAGTGCGCTGCTTTCGCAGTTTGAAGAAGATTTAGACCCGCTGGAGGATTTGAAAACATTAATAGAGGAAGCGATTATCGATGAACCGCCGGTTTCCATACGGGACGGGGGGATTCTTAAGGACGGTTTCCACGAAGAGGCCGATAAACTTCGCCATGCCAAGACCGAAGGAAAGACCTGGCTTGCCGAGTTAGAGGCGAGGGAGAAGGAAAAGACCGGGATTAAAACTCTGAAAGTAAAATTCAACAAGGTATTCGGCTATTATTTTGAGGTCAGCAATTCCTTTAAAAACCAGGTGCCGGATTACTTTATCCGCAAGCAGACCTTAGTAAACGGGGAGCGCTACACCACGGACGAATTAAAGGATCTGGAAGATATTATTATGGGGGCCGAGGAAAAATTAGTGTCCTTAGAGTATGAATTATTCTGTCAGATCCGGGATAAGATTGCCGCTGAGGTCGTGCGGATTCAGAAAACGGCAAAGGCCCTGGCGGGGATTGACGTCTTTGCCTCCCTTTCTTCTGTGGCAACCCGGCATAATTATGTGAAGCCGCAGATCAACGAAAAGGGCATGATTCAGATTAAAAACGGCCGTCATCCGGTGGTTGAGCAGATGATGCGGGATGATTTATTCGTAGCGAATGATACGCACCTGGATAACGGAAAAAACAGGATTTCCATTATCACCGGTCCGAATATGGCAGGAAAGTCCACCTATATGCGGCAGGTCGCCCTGATTGTTCTGATGGCGCAGATCGGAAGCTTTGTCCCGGCAGACGAGGCCAATATCGGCATCTGCGACCGGATATTTACCCGGGTAGGCGCTTCGGATGATCTGGCAAGCGGGCAGAGTACCTTTATGGTGGAAATGACCGAGGTTGCCAATATCCTGCGCAATGCCACAAGAAACAGCCTTTTGGTTCTGGATGAAATCGGAAGGGGAACCAGCACGTTTGATGGTTTATCTATCGCCTGGGCCGTGGTGGAACATGCCGCCAGTACAAAGCTTTTAGGGGCTAAGACCTTATTTGCCACGCATTACCATGAATTAACGGAACTGGAAGGCACGATTAACGGGGTGAATAATTACTGCATTGCCGTAAAGGAGCAGGGGGATGATATTGTCTTTCTGCGGCGGATTATTAAGGGCGGGGCGGATAAAAGCTATGGAATTCAGGTGGCAAAGCTTGCCGGGGTTCCGGATTCTGTGATTGCCCGGGCAAAAGAGATTGCCGAGGAATTAAGCGGAGCGGATATCACGGTGCGGGCCAGGGAAATCGCCCAGTCCGGAGCGCCTGCTCTCCAGAGAAAGGCTGTGCCCAAACCGGATGAAGTGGATCTGCAGCAGATGTCTTTATTTGATACGGTAAAGGATGACGATATTGTCCGTGAACTGGGCGAACTCGAACTTTCGCAGATGACACCTATTGACGCATTAAACACTTTGTATCGGCTGCAGACGAAGTTAAAGAACCGCTGGGATGGAAGTAAGCAGCTATAAGTTTTGAGAAATATGCAGGGAGGGAACGAAAGAGATGGGCAGGATTACTGTGCTGGACGAGAACACAGTGAATAAAATTGCAGCCGGAGAGGTTGTGGAGCGGCCGGCTTCGGTGGTCAAGGAACTTCTGGAAAATGCTATTGACGCAAGGGCAACGGCGGTTACGGTGGAAATTAAGGATGGAGGGATTTCCTTTATCCGGGTAACGGACAATGGCTGCGGTATTCCTAAAGAAGAGATTCCTTTAGCCTTTCTTCGCCATGCAACCAGCAAGATCCGGACCGTGGAGGATTTATTTACCGTTTCTTCCCTTGGCTTTCGCGGCGAGGCTCTGGCAAGTATTGCCGCGGTTTCCCAGGTGGAACTTATCACCAAGACGCCGCAGGCGCTGGTGGGCTGCCGCTACCAGATTGACGGGGGAACAGAAAAGGGGCTGGAAGAGGTGGGAGCGCCTACAGGAACGACCTTTATTGCCAGAAATCTTTTTTATCATACCCCGGTGCGGAAAAAGTTTTTAAAGGCACCGGCAACGGAGGGTGCCCATGTGGCGGAACTGGTGGAGAGGATTGCCCTGTCCCACCCGGAAATTTCCATTCGCTTTATCCAGAATAATCAAAATAAGCTGCACACCTCAGGAAACCATAATATAAAGGATATGGTTTATACGGTGTTTGGGCGGGAGATTGCGGGAAATCTTCTGCCGGTGGAGAAAGCCCTGGGAGATATCATTGTTACCGGATTTGCGGGAAAACCTGTAATTGCCAGGAATAACCGGAACTTTGAGAATTATTTTATCAATGGGCGCTATATTAAAAGCGGGATTGTGACCAAGGCAATTGAGGAAGCCTATAAGCCGCTGATGATGCAGCACAGATATCCTTTTGTTCTTTTGTATCTGCAGATGGAACCGGAGGTTTTAGATGTCAATGTACATCCCAGAAAGATGGAACTTCGTTTCCAAAATAATGAACTGGTGTTTGCCGCAGTAAAAGAAGCCCTTGTCCATGCGCTGTCCCATAAGGAACTTATCCCGCAGGTGGAACTTGCAGGTTCCGGAGGAAGAGCCAAAAAAGAAGAGGAAAAACAGCGCCAGAAGACTTTGAATCTAAGTCCGGAACCCTTTGAAACGAAGAGGATGGGATTGTACGAACAGACCTTAAAACAGCTGACTTCCATGCCGGAGGACGCTTTTTTGCGGGAGAGGTCATCTTTTTTACCGGATGCCGGACAAGGGCAGGCAAGAAGATTAAACCCGCTGCGTCTGGAAACGGAAGAATTATTGGCACCGAAGACCGAAGAAGTACTGGTGCCGAAAACGGAAGAAATATTGAACACGGAAAAGATGCCCGAAACGGATGATGTGCTAAAAGCGGATGAAGTGCCGAAAACGGATGATGTGCTAAAAGCGGATGAAGCGCCGAAAACGGAAAATATCCAGAAAGAAGAAGTTGTTTGGGGAGAAGAAAAAACCGTTCAGGAAACAGAAAAATCGGTTCAGGAGGCAGAAAAACCTGTCCAGATGGAACTGTTTGAGGATAAGTTTTTAGGTGAGCGTGCCAGAAGGCAGCATCGCCTTTTAGGGCAGCTTTTTTCCACGTACTGGCTGGTGGAGTATCATGATCAGCTGTTTATTATCGACCAGCACGCGGCGCATGAAAAGGTATTGTTTGAACAGACAATGAAGTCTTTAAAGACCAGGGATTTCGGGACGCAGATGGTTAATCCTCCTGTGATTTTAAGCCTGAGTATGGGCGAGGAGGTTCTTTTTAAGACGTATGAGGGATATTTTCGGGAAATGGGATTTGAAATTGAACATTTTGGCGGAAAAGAGTATGCGGTGCGCGGCGTTCCGGCAAATCTGTTTTCCATTGCCAAAAAGGAACTGCTTTTAGAGGTGCTGGACGGGCTTTCGGAGGATGTTCCGGCAAAAAGTCCGGATATGATTTATGAGCATGTGGCTTCGATTTCCTGTAAGGCTGCGGTAAAGGGGAATCATGGGATGTCTGCTGCGGAGGCAGATGCCCTGATTGACCAGCTTCTTGGAATGGAAAATCCTTATGCCTGCCCGCACGGACGCCCGACAATTATTGCCATGAGCAGATATGAACTGGAAAAGAAGTTTAAGCGGATTGTGTAGCTTTGCTGAACCGGGTTAATCATAAGAACCAGGAAGTGTTTGAAAATTGCAAAACGTGCAATGGAAAATGAAAGGAAGCGGGAAATGGAAAAACGTCCTTTAATCATTATTACAGGTCCTACTGCGGTGGGAAAAACGGAATTGTCCATTAAGCTTTCAAAGGCAGTGGGCGGGGAGATTATCAGTGCGGATTCCATGCAGGTATACCGCCATATGGATATTGGTTCGGCAAAAGTTACGAAAGAGGAAATGGATGGCGTGCCCCATCACCTGATTGATGTGCTGGAACCGTGGGAGGATTTTAATGTGGTTGTCTTCCAGCAGATGGCAAATAAGGCGCTGGAAGGGATTTATGCCCGCGGCGCGGTTCCGATTATCGCAGGGGGGACGGGGTTTTACATCCAGGCATTGCTTTATTCTGTTGATTTTAAGGAAAATCCGGAGGGAAGGCAGATTCGGGAGGAATTAGAGGCACTGGTCAGGGAAAAGGGAGCCGAATACCTTCACCAGTGCCTTGACAGGGTTGATCCGGAATCGGCAGCGGCTATCCACAGCCATAATGTAAAGCGGGTGATCCGTGCATTGGAATATTATCGGCAGACGGGGCAGAAAATTTCGGTGCATAACCAGGAGGAACGGCAGAAAAAATCCCCGTTTTCTTTTGCCTATTATGTCATATCCATGGATCGAAGCCGGCTGTATGAGCGGATTGACCAGCGGGTCGATCAGATGCTTGCACACGGTCTGGTGGAAGAAGTGGAGAGGCTTAAAGCAATGGGCTGCCACCGGGGGATGGTTTCCATGCAGGGGCTGGGCTATAAGGAAATCCTGGATTATCTGGACGGAAAATGTTCGCTGGAAGAAGCGGTATATATCTTAAAGCGGGATACCAGGCATTTTGCCAAGCGCCAGCTGACCTGGTTTAAGCGGGAGCGGGATGTTCGCTGGATGCACCTGGAGGACTTTGGGGGAGATAGGCAAAAGGTACTGGAAGCGATGCTGCAGGGAATGAAAATACCAAAGGTTCAGTAACAAAGTATATCTCAAGCCTGTGGAGAACAGGATTTAAGTAAGCTGAAAGAAATAATTGCTTCATCTATAAAAATATCTTCAGTAAGTTAATTGTAGAAAAAGTGCTTGCATTTTATGGAAAAAGGTGCTACACTGGTTACGATAACATGATAAAGTAAAGGATAAAGAGTGGGCAGACGTCCACTCTTGCTTTTATGTGTTTGAACATCGAAGGTTACTGTTTGCAGAAGTCTGCGGCTTGTTACATTGAATATGTGAACAGTATATCAAAATGATGGGAGGAAAGGAAGGACGGTGATAACGGATGACAAAAAAAGAAAGTTATGAATCGAGGACCGAAAAGTTTCTTCTGCCGCTGATGCAGGAGCATGGATTTGAATTGGTCGATGTGGAATATGTAAAGGAAGGCGATACCTGGTATCTGCGTGCCTATATCGATAAAGAGGGCGGAATTTCTTTAGATGACTGTGAACTGATCAGCCGTAAGGTAAGCGACTGGCTGGACAAGGAGGACTTTATCCAGGACAGCTATATTCTGGAAGTAAGTTCGCCGGGGTTGGGAAGACCTTTAAAGAAGGATAAGGATTTTGCCCGAAGCATCGGTAAGGATGTGGAAATCCGGCTGTACAAGGCATTGAATAAAAGTAAGGAGTATACCGGTATTTTAAAAGCATATGATAAAGAGTCTGTTCTTTTACAGATGGAAGACGGATCGGATTTATCCCTTTTGCGGGCAGACATCGCACTGATTCGTTTAGCCCTGGATTTTTAGTGAAGCGTGCGCAGAAATCATTAGTACCCCAAGGGTAGGATATACTGTGAAACATGCACTGAATGGAGGAAACCATGAACAAGGAACTTTTATTGGCGTTGGAAATGATTGAGAAGGAGAAAAACATCAGCAAGGCAGTACTTTTGGAAGCGATAGAAAACTCGCTGCTGACCGCCTGCAAAAATCATTTCGGCAAGGCGGATAATATTAAGGTAAATATTAACCCGGATACCTGTGATTTTTCTGTGCTGGCGGAGAAGGAAGTGGTGGATGAGGTGACAGAGCCTCTCATACAGTTAAGCCTTGCAGAGGCAAAGATGATGGCTCCTAACTATGAGATAGGGGATATTGTGCAGATCCCGGTAGAGTCCAAATCTTTCGGAAGGATCGCCACCCAGAATGCCAAGAATGTGATTCTGCAGAAAATCAGGGAGGAAG
>Ga0137306_101677_pt1 | contig 21448 bp, 17 predicted proteins | sample Inofroosms_March_FD_97187 | JGI IMG/M metagenome (GOLD analysis project Ga0137306, IMG submission 97187) | Mouse cecal microbial communities from Vienna, Austria - N-Acetylneuraminic and N-Acetylglucosamine D2O microcosms_March | ecosystem: Host-associated > Mammals > Digestive system > Large...
GACTGCATAAGAGCCTGCACAGAGAAGGAATTCCGGATCCTTAGCTCCCCCGTAGACTGACAGGACCGCAAGGCTCACTGTCAGGGGAAGAAAAACATGGACAATCCCGTGCAGGTATCTGGACCAGAACACGGTTCCTTTCTTTACTGGAAGGCTGTAATAAAAATCCAGCTTCGCCGGCTGATGAAGATACCAGTATTCTGCAGCTGCCACTGTGATCCCAAGCACGATGCACAGCTTCAGAAGACTGTCATTTCCGATTCCGGCATAACACTCCTTAGCACTCACACTGAGCTCAAGCAGCGTAAACACCGTATACACCAGGAAAGCACCCCACGAAAAAACTGCCGCCGCGTGTCCCCTTCCCGCCTCCTTAAACCATTTGCTGAAGTACTTTACGGATATCATAACCAGCCTCCTCAATCTCAGCAATAAATATTTCCTCCAGTGTCATGGGCATCTCCCCCAGGAATACCGGATGTTTCTCCTTAAGCCTCTTTGCCGCACCCTCTTTGTCACCGCGGATAACCAGGGTGGTAAAAGCTCCTTCCCGCACATAGCACAGTAGCTCAAAGGCATCTCCCAGAAATTCCGCGAACTGCTTTCGTTCCAAAGACCCCTCTTTGGCAGCAGCATTTCCTTGGACATGAAACACGCACTGGAACTTTGTCACCTCCCTGGCGCGCTCCTTCAGACTTCCGTCCCTCATCATGCCGCCCTTATGCATAATTCCAATGTTCTGGCAGAAATCCTCCAGATCCCTGAGTTTGTGGGAAGCTGCTATCACTGTCATTCTCCGCTCCTTCATCTCTTCCCGGAGCAGACCTTTCATAATCTCTGCGGCCACAGGATCAAGGCCGTCAAACACCTCGTCACACAGGAGATATCTCGTGCCAGAGCAGAGCGCAAGGATCAGAAATGCCTGTCTCTTCATTCCCTTGGAAAAGGTGCGCAGAGGCATGCTCATATCCAGGTTCAGCTGCCCTGCCATACAGGACACACTGTCCCTTTGCATCCCCGGATAATTTCTCCTGTAAAAACGGATCATATCCTCCATACTGGAATTCGGAAAATAATATGGCACATCCGGCAGATAAAAAAGCTTCTCTTTACATAATGGATTCTCGTACACCGGCTCACCGTCAAGAAGAATCTTTCCACTGTCGCTTTCCAGTATTCCTGCCATCATCCGCAGAAGCGTGCTCTTCCCTGCCCCGTTGGTCCCCAGAAGCCCGAACATCACACCCTCTGGAATAGAAAGCGTTACATGGTTCACCGCACAGTTGCTGTCAAAATATTTTGTCACATCTTTTATCTCAATCATAGCTAATGCTCCCGTTTTTGAAACTGTCCACTGTCTTTGCAGTTACACGTTCCTGTTTTCATAGTAGCTCTGTGGCATCCATTTCCCCTTCCACACATATAGAAGAATCAGTACAAGCCCTACTGCCCAGGACGCCGGATAACCAATCATAACACTTGACAGCTCATGGGAAACGCTAAGGGCTCCCCAGATCCAGAGCACCCGGAAGATACACATAGAGAATAGGAAAACAAACATTGCCTGCAGCGTCTTCCCTGTTCCGCGCACCGTCCCGGTCAGCACGTTCAGAATACCCAGCATCCAGTAAAACGGGCAGAAAAACTTAAGGATATATACTCCATATTCTACCACATCCTCCTGTCCTGTAAAGACCCGCATGATCTGCGGTGCAAATGTCATCAGCACAATACCCGCAGTAATGGTATAGAGAACTGCCATTCCCACAGACACGCGCATCCCCCTTTTCACACGGTCATACTGCCCTGCTCCCACATTTTGTCCCGTAAAGGTAGTCGCAGCCATGCTGAAGCTTAATACCGGAAGAATATTAAAACCATCAATCTTTATGTACGCCGCGAAGCCTGCCATCGCCACTGCGCCAAAACTGTTGACGCTGGACTGAACCACAACATTGGAAAGAGAGATAACAATATTCTGAACCCCGGTAGGAAGTCCGATCTTCAGTATTTTCCCTGGAAGATTTTTATAAAAGCGAATCTCATTTAAATTCAGCCGGTAGACATCCTGACTCCTTACCAGAAACAGAAGAATAAATATACAGGATAGAAGCTGGCTGATATCTGTCGCAAGCGCCACCCCGACTACGCCCATCTTAAACACAATGACAAACAGCAGGTCCAGAAATATATTGGACACTGCCGCAATCATCAGGTAAATCAGCGACCGTCTGGAATTTCCCACTGCATTCAGAATACCCGCAGACATATTATAGATTACGGAAAACAGCATTCCGCCAAAGAACACTCTCAGATAGCTCACCGCCATATCAAAGACTTCATCTGGCGTTCCCATAGCGCGCAGCATAGCCGGAGCTAACAGCATCCCCACGATCGAAACAACTGCTCCCGCACAGATGGCAATCGCAATCGTTGTATGAACCGCCTCCTTTACTCCCTGCCTGTTTCCTGCACCAAAAAACTGAGACAGAACCACTCCTGCCCCCGCTGAAGCCCCGATACAGAATCCTACCAGTAGATTGATAATCGACCCACTGCCTCCTACAGCAGCCAGCGCCTCACTTCCAATATAATTCCCCACAATAATCGAATCCACCGTATTATATAGCTGCTGAAATAAATTCCCCAAAATAAGAGGAACAGAAAAATACAGTATATTTTTCCATATGGCTCCCTCTGTCATTGTCTTTTGCTTTCTCATACACCCAACACCTCTCCTGCTGATTGATCAGCAAAATAAAATAAGAACCTTTCAAAACCCAATGCTCTGAAAAATCCTTAAATCCTTATCTCTGATAATAAGGAACTGTAGAGAAATAACGTAACAAGTCAGATTGTTACGTAATTTCTCTACAGTTCCCAAGCTGCCTAGCGGAATCGAACCGCCGACCTCCGCCTTACCAAGGCGACGCTCTACCGACTGAGCCAAGGCAGCACACATGTATTCATGCAACATTAACAATATACAATAGAAGGGATATTTTGTCAATGCTTTTTTTGTCATTTAAATCACTTTTTTACGGTCTGTGTTACTGTGAACGGTGTGAACAGTAACTGTCTTCCTCTAGTATTTTCTCGGTCTTGCTTTTAATTCTCTGCAGCGCATTATCCACTGTCTTCGGACTCTTGTCAAGAAGCCGGGCGATGGTCTTATAATCTGTCCCGAGAAGATGTAGATAGAGCACCCGGTTTTCCAGGTCGCTTAAAGTTTCCTCCAGCCGGCTCTTAAGCAGTTCCACATACTCTCTCCCCAAAAACAGGGCTTCCGGATTATTCTCCTCTAAAGGCTCCACGGTCTCAATGAGCGTCTCCCTCTCATCATTCGTCTCGTAGAGTGAAACATAGAAGTTAAGAGGGCTGTGCTTCTTCCTTTTTGACGCCTTGATGGCAGAGTAGATCTGTCTACGGATACAAAGTGCCGCAAAGCTTGAAAAGGACGCCCTCTGCTCCTCTTCAAAATCCTGCACTGCCTTAAAGAGGCCGATCATCCCTTCCTGGATCAGATCATCCGTCTCGCCCCCCAGAAGGTACATGGCATTCGCCTCCTTGCGCACAAGATTTTTATATTTTTCCATTATATAATCCATTACAGCCTTATCTCCGGCACGAAGCCTTCGGATCAACTGTTCATCTGTCATATTCTTAAATTCCGGCATATGCTTTTATCCCCTTTGTCTTACCACCTCATAGGCAAGCACACCTGCCGCCACAGAAGCATTCAGAGAATCAATGTCACCTTTCATGGGAATTGATGCAGACAAATCACATGCCTCCTTTACGAGACGGCTGACGCCCCCGCCCTCATTGCCAATTACAAGACCCACCGGCCCTGTAAGATTCAAATGGTACATCCGCTCACCATCCATATCTGCACAGACAAACCACAGTCCTTTTTCCTTCAGCTTCTCCATGGTCCTGACAAGATTCGTCACTTTGGCTACCGGCGTATAATTGAGCGCCCCTGCAGATGCCTTTGCCACCGTTGCCGTAAGCCCCACTGCACGGTGCTTTGGGATAATCACTCCGTGAGCTCCTGCAAGATTCGCCGTCCGGATGATCGCCCCGAGATTATGAGGGTCTTCGATCCCGTCCAAAAGAAACAGAAAGGGATCCTCTCCCTTATCCTCTGCAAGTTTTAAGAGATCTTCAACCTGGGCATACTCATATGCCGCCGCAAACGCAATGACCCCCTGATGTTTCCCTGTCTCTGACATCTGGTTCAGACGTTCCCTGTCCGTAAATTTCAAAATGATGTCATGCTTTTTCGCTTCACGTACAATTGTCCTCACCTGGGAATCCTGACATCCGTCGAGTATGTACAGCTTATCCACCGGCTTCCCGGAACGAAATGCTTCCAGAACCGCATTGCGTCCTTCAATCCTGTTTTCATTCATCCTAAAATCCCCCTGTTAGCCGTCCAGGCAGGCTACCCTGTCTGAACTGTTCCGATTATTTGTTACCATTCACGGCACGGTAGGCCGCTCATAGTAACGATTATCCTTTCTTCTCTGCATGATGCTCTAGATAATCCAGTCCTGTTTTGATCAGCTCCAGCAGCCTCCCCCAGTCCTTTCTCAGATACAGGAACCCAAGAAGCGCCTCAAAGCCTGTTGCACGGCGGTAATCTGTAACAGACTGGTTTTTTGCCGGACTGACGCTTTTCGCATTACGTCCCCGCCTGTAGACCGCATGCTCCTCCTCTGTGAGATATTGCTGCATACCGCGCATCATAAGAGACTGTGCCTTTGCCTGTACATAAGAGCTTGTCCGCAAATGAAGCTTCTGAACCGGCCTGTTCCCTTCATTCAATACGATACTTTTAATTACCAGGTCATAGATACTGTCACCGATATATGCCAGAGCAAGAGGTGAATACTCCTTAATATTCACCTCCTGCATCTGGAAAATCTCCTGCATATAGGTGTCAAACTGCCACTCTACGCTCTTTTCCATTTTACGCCTTCTCTCGTGTCCTCCAGAATAATCCCTTTGCCAAGCAGCTCTCCCCGGATCTCATCTGCACGGGCAAAATTCTTTGCCTTACGCGCTGCCTGCCGCTCTTCAATCAGCTTTTCGATCTCAGCATCCAAAAGCTCTTCTTCCTTCTCTACTATAATTCCCAGGATGTCTGTAAGCTTCTTTAACACATTAAGAAGCTTCTCCAGATACCCCCTGGAACTCTTCTCATCTGTATTGGTATTGCAGAATTTGACGAGGTCAAACACAGATGCAGCTGCATCTGCTGTATTAAAGTCATCCTCCATGGCTTCCTCAAATGCCTTCACAAATTCATCCGTCCTGGAAAATGTCTTCTCTTCCTCTTCCGTCATACCTTCTTTTGCATTTTTCATAAGGAATTTCAAGTTCTCTGCCGCATTGACAATCCTCTCCAGGCCGTTTTTGGATGCCTCCATAAGCTCTGCACTGAAATTAAGAGGACTCCTGTAGTGGGCGCTCAGCATAAAGAACCGGAGCACCTGCAGATCATACTGCTCACTGATCTCGCGCACAGTACGGAAATTCCCGAGAGACTTACTCATCTTGCGGTTATCAATATTCAGAAATGCATTATGAAGCCAGTATTTTGCGAACTCCTTTCCGTTGGCCGCCTCGCTCTGGGCAATCTCATTTTCATGATGCGGGAATACCAGATCCTCCCCTCCGGCATGGATGTCAATCTGATCCCCTAAGTATTTCTTTGACATCTCAGAACATTCAATATGCCAGCCAGGTCTTCCCTCGCTCCACGGAGACTCCCAGAAAGGCTCTCCCTCCTTCTTCGGCTTCCACAGCACGAAATCCAGCGGGTCTTCCTTCTCGTCCTCCCCTGTCACAAGGAGCGAACGCTCCCCGGAACGCAGGTCGTCAAGATTCTTATGGGAAAGTTTCCCATAATCCTGAAACCGCCTTGTACGGAAATATACGGTTCCGTTCTTCTCATAGGCATAACCCTTTTCCATCAGCGTCCCGATCATACTGATCATGCCGGAAATCTCCTCTGTGGCAAGCGGGTGCGTGGTTGCAGGCTTTACATTCATTCCCTCCATATCCTTTTTGCACTCTGCGATATACCTTTTGGAAATCTCCTCCGAAGAGACCCCCTCCTCAATTGCTCTTTTAATAATCTTATCATCCACATCTGTAAAATTGGATACATAGTTTACATCATACCCTTTATACTCAAAATACCGTCTCACCGTATCAAACACAATCATCGGCCTGGCATTTCCGATATGGATAAAATTATAAACCGTAGGTCCGCAGACATACATCTTCACCTTTCCCTCTTCAAGGGGGATAAATTCCTCTTTTCTCTTTGACATCGTATTATACAGTCTCATACTTCGTTTCCTTCCTCCTATATACATTCTCGTAATGTCATTGTATGTGCTTCTAATCTATAATCTCCAGATCATCGTCCTTCATACACTTCATTCGCTTTTCCAGCCTTTCAAGCTTCTTATGCATGCGGAGATTATCTGACTGGAGCTCTCTGATATCATTGCTGATCGGATCAGGCAGATGCACATGATCCATATCCATACGCGGCACCTTCTGATCCCCCATCTTCACAACACGTCCCGGAACGCCGACCACTGTACAATTGGGCGGCACCTCCTTTAAGACCACGCTCCCGGCTCCGATCTTCGAGTTTTCTCCTATGGTGAAGGAACCAAGCACCTTCGCCCCGGCGCTGACCATCACATTGTCCTTCAGTGTCGGATGGCGCTTTCCCTTCTCCTTTCCCGTACCTCCGAGAGTTACTCCCTGGTACAGAGTCACATTATTCCCCAGCTCAGCCGTCTCCCCGATAATCACCCCGCTCCCGTGGTCAATAAAAAGGCCCTTTCCAATCCTCGCACCGGGATGGATCTCAATCCCCGTCTTCCTGACTGCCCTTTGGGATACCCATCTTGCTAGAAAATAATGCTTCTTAAGGAACAGTCTGTGGGCTACCCGGTAGCAGAGGATCGCCTTAAAACTCGGGTACAAAAAAACCTCAAGATTCGACCTGATGGCCGGATCCCGTTCTCTTATGACCTGTATCTCTTCCTTCACGTAAGAAATCAATCCCATAGCATAACACTCCTTGCCTACAGGGAACAAAATTTTACTGTATCATGTTCCCACGGAATGCACAGCCCCGGCGCATTACTGAGCCGTGAATCGTAACACAAAGTTCCCAATATCACAAAAAAATCTCTTGTCTAAGACAAGAGACGAAATATTCCGTGGTTCCACTCTTTTTGAAAGATATCCTAACCTGGATAAACCAAAATAGCACTACACAAAACTTTGCCTTTTGCGCAAGAAACTGTTTTTAGGTGCCTAATATAACCAAATATCTTCCACTTTCTACACGTAACGTGTGTACCTCCGTATCCGGCTACTATATTAAGTCTCCTTATGTTCACCGGATCAACTCCCGAATGCACTTCACACCCTTCTCCCCAAAAGCTGCTTACAGCCAACGGCAGCTTCTCTCTGATGGTTCTGAAACATGCTACTCTCTTCGCTCCCTGTCTTTTTCATATAGAATTATAATATGTGAATTCGGAAAATTTGTCAATCTAAAATTTGGAATTAATCTGCCACTTATTTGCAATAAAAAGAATACCCTTTCATCTATGCAATCTTTTTTGTAAGACTATTTATTTTCCTGGCATAAGCCTTTGCACAGGCATTCGATATTTTCTTTGAAGCCTCAGCCTGTACCTTATTCAGATGAAAAATACCTGCAGCCAGAAGGAAGGAAAGAACCTTCCGGGATACATTCCTTGTCTTCATAACCATAGTCTTCTTTATACTAAAATTACAACTGGTCAATATCTATTAGGAACTGCAAAGTTATTTTTTTTACAGTTCCTTACGATTCATGGTCTGGAAATGAACTCCTCGGGGTTATAAATCTTCTCCCTGTACTGCGGATATTCCCTGCAGAATCTCTCGATCACCTCTGGATGCCCCCAGTAATGCATGGGATAAACCCTCTCCGCCGGAACATTCTCAAGAAAATACAGCATCCCCCTGGCATAATCCTTTTCCTGGCGCACATCTAAGGGAACGAATGCCACATCGGCCTTTCGTCCTGCAATACGGTCAATCTCCCGCCGGAAGCGCTTTTCCATGCCCCGGTTATATTCTTCTGTCTCTTCTTCCCAGTACCAGTCATTGAGATCCCCGGCATGGTAGATCACTCCATCCTCTGTAGTCACAAGATATGCAACGCCTGAATCAGTAGAAAATAATGTCTCAGCCAAAGCACCATTCGACAGGGTATAGCTCTTATTCCCGGCAGCGCGGATCACGGAAATGCCTTCCGGATATCTCTTTTTCCGGATATCCGCAGACAATACCGCTTCCACGTTCTCTGCCGGGATCCCCTGTCCTTTTAGAAGCCAGAACACTTCCGGGTTATAGTGGTCATGATGAAAGTGGCTGGCCAGCACACAGACTCTTTTCTCTCTGTCCAGTGCCGGCAGCTCACCTTTATAGTAGTCAAATATATAATAACAGTCATCTGTCTCCACACAAAAGCCGCTGTGGAAAATATAAGTAACACGAATCATTCCGTTCAAATCTCCCAGCGCTGTACTAATCTGTCAGATCCTCAGATATGGACTTCAGGTTCAGGAAGTTGGTCAGGTAATCGCTTGTCCCGGTCTTCGCATCCGTACCGGACATATTAAAGCCCCCGAATGGATGCTGCAGTACGACTGCTGCAGTAGACTTCCGGTTAAAGTACAGGTTTCCTACGTGGAACCCGATCTTTGCCTTTCTGATGTTCTCCCTGTTCTCACTGTATACAGAGCCTGTCAGTCCATACTCTGTCTGGTTGGCAATATCCAGTGCCTCATCAAAGGAAGATACCTTGATCACTGCCAGAACAGGCCCGAAGATCTCCTCATTGGCTATCCGCGCATCTCTCTTAATATCGCGGATAACGGTGGGTTCAATGAAATATCCCTTCTCATCACTGTATTTTCCGCCGTAAACAACTGTTCCTTCCTTTCGTCCGATCTCAATATAGTTCGTAATGCTGTCATATGCACCCTGGTTAATCACCGGTCCCATGGCTGCATTGCTTCTTCCGCTTCCCTGATCCTCTTTCAGCGCCTTCGCACACTCTACCACAGCATCTACCAACTCGTCATAGACATCCTCCATAACAATAGCCCTGGAGCATGCAGAGCATTTCTGCCCCTGGAAAGTAAATGCAGAATTCACAATTCCCTGGGCTGCCTTTTTCACATTTGCTGTGGAATCAACGATAATGGCATTCTTTCCGCCCATCTCAGCTACCACTCGCTTAATCCACTTCTGGCCGTCCGAAATCTTAGCGGCATGCTCATTGATCCTGCATCCCACTGCCTTTGAACCTGTGAAATTCAGAAATCTGGTAAGCGGATGCTCTACCAGATAATCCCCGATCTCTGAACCGCGTCCCGGGATATAATTGACAACTCCTGCCGGTACGCCCGCCTTCTCACACAGTTCCACAAACTTGTATGCCACAATCGGCGTATCAGAGGAAGGCTTGCATACGATTGTATTTCCTGTTACTACCGCAGAAACTACCATATTTCCAAAGAGAGAGAAGGGGAAATTCCACGGCGGAAGTGCAACTCCCACGCCGATCGGTATGTAAACACACTTGTTGAACTCATCTGTATCCACAAGCTCAAGCCCCTTGTCAAGCTCTGCCATATGCATGGCGTAGGAATTAATGAAATCAAGCTGCTCACACAGCTCTCCGTCTGCCTCACCCCAGTTCTTTCCGCTCTCCTCCACATTCCATGCATCGAGAATAAAACGGTTCTCATCAATCAGCATGGCAAGCTTTTTAAGGCAGCGGATTCTCTCCTCTGCCGGAACCATGCTCCATGTCTTAAAAGCTTCATTCGCTGTCACAATTGCTTTTTCCGCCAGCTCCCGGCTGCATGTACACGCATATCCCAGTACTTCCTTGTCCGCCGGGGATATGGATGTGATCCTGTCCTCTGTCTGGATTCTCTCTCCTCCGATTATAAGCGGATATACCGCTCCCTTTTCTGCGTCAACCTGCCGGAATGCTTCTTCCATCTTCTGCTTATTTTCTTCCAATGTAAAATCCAGTTCTGCGGCATTTTTAAATCCTTTTAGCATCTTATTCTTTTACCTCCTGCAATTATCTTACTAACACATTGTAGCAACAATTGGAGTTTTCGTCAAATGTTTTAATTTCTTTTCATAATATTTTTCTTTTTTCGTGCAAATATCCCAATACTACGTTCTATACATTCTTCATTACGATTTTCGGGGGCTGTACCCTACGCTGCACAGCCCCTCAAGGTCAGTAAAACCGTTATTATAATATTCGAATGAATCTTAGCTCTACCTTGAACAAATCCGCTTCTGTCTCTATGGTAAATTTCCCCTTCTGAAGTTCTGTAAAGCTTTTCACGATTGCAAGCCCCAGCCCGGAGCCTTCTGTATTTCTCGACAGGTCGCCTCTGACAAATCTCTCTGTAATCTCCTCTGGACGGAAGGTAAGCTCTGCGGCAGAGACATTTTTAATACGGATCACCGCCTCATCCATCTCTCCCGTTATCTCCACATACGCCCTTGTATGGGGAAGCGCGTATTTGGAGATATTAACCAGCAGGTTTTCAAAGATCCGGTATGTCTTCTGACTGTCCAGAAGCGCGGCCATTTTCTCCTCCGGATAGCTGCACCTGAAATCAATCTCCGCCCCCGACAGCTTATCCTCCAGCTCAAGCTTTACCTGCTTAAACAGATTTACAATATCCACCTCCATAAGATTGAGCGTCACGTTTTTACTGCTCGCCTTACTGATCTCAAATAAATCCTCGATCAGCACCTTAAGTCTCATGGATTTACTTTCAAGAACACGGATATAATCCTTTCTCTTTTCTTCGTCCTGTTCCTCCTTCAGCAGATTCACGTATGTGATAATTGCCGTAAGCGGCGTTTTCAGATCATGGGATACATTTGTAATCAGCTCTGTCTTCATACGCTGGCTCTTCACCTCTTCTTCCACTGCCTTTCGGAAGCCTGTCTGAATCTTTGCAATCTCCGTCCGGAAGGGGGTAAATACTCCTAGATCCTCTGTAATCTCCACCTCCAGGTCGCCCTCGGCAATCTGATTCGTTGCTTTCAGAAGCACTCTGTACTTTTCGCGCAGATCATTATAAAATCTGCGCAGGAGGAAGAACAGGACAGCAGAATAGATACATAAAGCCATAATCCCGAAATACCACATAAAGCACATAGCCGCAAGAAGCACAAAATTACACAGAACGATCCGAAAAATCGCACGATTTCCATTTTCCCTTAAGTCTATGGATTCCAGGGAATGGTATATCCGTTTAAACCATCCTGCCGCCTTTCCCTTTACCGTCCTCCAGGCTTTGATAATATAGCCTCTGGATGGATACAGGATGGTCCTCTCCCTGGCATACACTGCAGGCCCAAGCACATAGATCTGCCTCAGGCAGGAAGATGCCCAGTATACGACTGCAAAAAAGCACATCCAGCACACTGTATTTAAATCTCTTGCAATCCCACTTCCCTTTTCCAGCGTACCCACATAACTCTCTTCCATCAGCAGGAACCCCAGAAGAACAGCAAAAACCACTGCCTCAAAAGGCGCTCTTAAAAGCTTTCCGCTGCCTGATTTCCAAAAGGGCAGAAGGGGACAGAGCCATGCGAGCACTGCCACAAGAAGCATAAGCAAAAGTATCGTACTGCTCATCATTCCACTCACATCCTCATACATGCCTACATCATACATTTCGGCAAAATATCTTTCCAGACTGTCCTGTGTAATCCCAAAATAATAGGTTCTGCCTTCCGGCCTTTCCATTCCGTAGTCATCACCCTCTGACATAAGTATATGCCAGCTATTCTCACTATTGCTGATCAGCTTTCTGAAAACCAGGCTCTGCTCTTCCTTAAAGTCCCCATATATATACTGGATATCCGGAGTGCTCCCGCTGCTGTAGGCAATCACAACTCCAAAGGGATATTCCTTCAGGCTCTCGGGAGTCAGCACCTTCCCGGTATTTGCCGTACTCTGCATCATGAGCGTCCCTTCCTGGTTCTCCACCCTGTAGTCCAGGTAAGGATACATGTCCTCGTATTCCATATAGCTGCTTCGGACCTGCCCATAGATATCTTCGAAGGGATTCCCTGACTGCCCGCCGGCATCTTCCTGTGCTTCTGTATTGTTCTGATTTTCTGTGTCTTTCTGATCTTCTGTGTCCTTCTGTTCCTTCTCATCCCTCTGTTCTAAATTATAAAGGACATAACTGATCTCAAGGAAATTCCCAAGGAATTCTTCGGAATTCATATAGGAATCATACTGATTTTCTATATTTTCCAAATAGATTGTATTATAATTGTTATACTGGCTTCTAATATAGATACTTGGAGCCAGTACGATGCAGATCATCAGAAAAATGGTGATCCTGTTACTGTTTTTCAATCTTGTACCCAACACCCCACACCACCTTCAAATATTTTGGTTCTTTTGGATTAATCTCAATCTTTTCCCGGATATTGCGCACATGCACCATTATCGTATCTGTGCTGATTGCGCGCTCGTTCCATACTCTTTCGTAGATCTCCTCTGCGGAAAATACCCTTCCCGGATTCTTAATCAGAAGCAGAAGAATCTTATATTCAATAGGCGTTACCTTCACCGGCTCACCGTCCACAGTAACCTCCACCGTATCCTCATTGATCTCCAGCCCTCCGATCGTATGGATATTCGAAGGCTTTTCCGCCCCCTCCAACTTCTCTAAAAACTTCCGGTATCTCCTAAGCTGGGAATTCACCCTGGCAAGGAGCTCCATGGGGGTAAACGGCTTCGTAACATAATCATCCGCCCCCATATTAAGCCCCATGATCTTATCCACCTCCTCTGACTTGGCTGATAAGAAGATCACCGGGAAATCATGCTTCTCACGAAGCCGGATCGTCATGGCGATCCCATCCATCCGGGGCATCATGACATCTACAATCGCCAGGTGAATCTCCTCCTTCTCAATCACCTCCAGCCCCTCGATTCCGTTCGCCGCCTGAAACACCACATATCCCTGGCTTTTCAAGTAGATCTCAACACCTTCCCTTATCTCCTTATCATCTTCCACAATCAAGACATGATTCACTTCCATCTTGTATACCCTCCGTTCCTTTTCTGCGTGTTATTGTATCCCGAAAAACTTAAGATGACCTTTTCGAAAAACAAAAGATTTTCTAAAGAATAAGTTGGGGACGGGGCATTTTTAAAAATGCCCCGTCCCCAACTTTTACTCAAAAGGAAACCGGAACTGTACAAGCCCCAGTTCATCCCTCATGGCAATGAATTCCTTCTGCACGGCTTCCCCAACCGGAACGCCTCTGTGCTCCCGGAATTTCCAGATATCGTATTCTTTCTCACCTGCCGTATAGATCCGGTTCTGTCCCGGCGCCTTCTTCGAAGCACGAAGCTGACGCAGGATCTCGCCTGCTGTCTTCTTAAAACTGTCCGCCCCCATAAATGCCTCTGTATCTATGGCAATGAAGAAATGTCCCAAAGGGTATGGGATCTTATTTCCTTCTTCATCCTTTCCCGAGAGCATCCATAAGAAGCTTCCTGCCTGTAGGGCTGCCGACAGAATCTCCACAACCGTTGCATAGCCATAGCCTTTGTACCCTGCAAGCTCCTCCCCGATTCCGCCAAGGGGTGTCAGGGCCGCTGTCCCCTGACCCAGGCCCTCCAGGATCTGGCCGCTGTCTGTCATGGCTTTTCCGTCCCGTCCAATCACCATGCCTGCCGGTGTATCCTGTCCGTTTCTTGCATAGAATTCAATCTTGCCCCGCTGTGAAATGGATGTAGCGCAGTCTAAAACAAATGGAAATTCCTCGTCTGTCGGAAGTCCAAAGGTAATGGGGTTCGTTCCAAGCATATTTTCCACCCCGAAGGTAGGCGCTATGGACGGACGCGCATTGGTTCCTGTAATTCCGATCATATTATTTTTGGTGCACATGGTGGCATAATATCCGGCAATACCGTAATGGGTAGAATTGCGGACCGCTACCATGCCCATCCCATAGGCCTTTGCCTTGTCAATAGCAAGCTGCATGGCCTTCGTTCCGATTACCATGCCCATCCCATTGTGTCCGTCTGCCACTGCAGTGGTTGGCGTTTCCTTTATGATCTCATACTCCGTCACCGGACTGAGGATGCCGTCCCTGATTCTGTCAATGTAAATGGGCTTGAACCTGTTCAGGCCGTGGCTTTCGATTCCGCGCCTGTCGCTTTCAAGAAGGACGTCCACGCAAATTCTGGCATCTTCCTCTGGAACTCCATACTTTTCAAACACAGCCACCATAAATTCCTCTGCCAGCTCCCAACTGATAAATGGTCTTGTTTCCTGCATATCTCTCTCCTCCTGGTATCTGTTTTTACCTGCTATCTATTTTTATAAGTGAAGCCATCATCATATAAACCGGCATCACTTACACTAAACCACTTCGCTTAAGTAGATCCTTGATAAAGGCTCAATCTTTTTCAGCTCCTCCACAAGGCGCGGTGACAGCTCCACTCCTTCTTCCCCGCAGAGCTCCCCGGACTCCTTCACTCCGAAGAGCAGCTCCGCAAGGGCTGCCGCTGTCAGTGTCCCTTCACTGTTCTCTCTCCTGCCCTCCATAAGCATTACCCCGGAAAACTCCGTGCCTGTAATAACGAAGCATTGATTATTTTCCTGTATGACAGGATCCGTCACGGTAAAACACGCTGCCATAAGACTTGTCAGTCTTACAGACATGAGCATTCTCCTTACATCCACGATCCTGACCATGATCTTCGGCCTCTCCTTCTGTTCCTCCCCGTCCTCCTCATAGACAATCCGGCAGTCCAGAATCTCACCGTCTTTTCTGTAAAGCACCAGGCTTCCTCCATCGCTTCCCGCCTCTTTGAGCAGACGTGTGTAATAAGCCTCGTCACGCTTTGCATACACCTGGTAATTCCCGGACAGATAGCGCTCTGCCATCTGTGCGATACTGCCTGCATCCTCTGCCTTTGCCGCAGCTTCTTCCGAATCCTGCGGATGCTCTCCCGGACCTCCGCAAAGACCCGGCGTCTGCAGACAGACTGTCCGGAAATCATGGGGAAGATAGATCTCCTCTGCCGCAGGCATCAGGAAAGTAAAGGCGTGTCCTTCCCTGTACATATCCACAAGCGCCGCCCTCATAAGCGCTGCCATAAACCCGCGCTTTCTATATTCCTTCCTGGTCGCCACGGCCACAATATAATCCACTGCCTTTTCCTCTCCATTTACCATAAGAGTATACGGATTCCGGTGCAGCATCGCCTGTATGCCGCCATCCTCCTTAAGCACATAGATCTGATTGTCCCTCGTCTTCTCTGTATAATAATAATCCACAAATGCTGTACTGTCCTCAAGGAACACTTCTTCGTATAATCCCCTGGTATCCCCGTGCTCCTCTGGCCTTAATCTTCGAATCTCCATATTATCCCCTGCCCCGCGGACATCCGCTGCAGCCGCCGCAGCCAGCCGCATCACTGACGCCTGCTGTGTAGCTGTAATTTTCAACTGTCTCCAGACACGCAGCCGCCTGGGCTGAAATTCCTTCCCCGCTTCCGGTAAAGCCCAGTCCCTCCTCTGTCGTTGCCTTTACATTGATCTGATCCTTTTCAATACGGAGCGCTTCTGCCATATTCTGGCGCATCTGCTCAATATAGGGCAGCATCTTCGGTCTCTGCGCAATAATAGTCGCGTCTATATTGCCAATTACATACATCTTCTCTTCAATCAGCCTTCCCACATGTTCCAGGAGACCGATACTGGAGGCTCCCCTATACTCTGGGTCCGTATCCGGAAAATGCTTCCCAATATCTCCAAGGGCTGCTGCCCCCAGAAGCGCATCCATCACGGCATGCACCAGCACATCCGCATCCGAATGTCCAAGAAGCCCTTTCTCATATGGAATCTTTACCCCGCCCAGTATCAGATCCCGTCCTTCCGTCAGCCTGTGTACATCATATCCCATACCTATCCGCATAGCAGTCTCTCCTTTTCCGACAGGGTGTTCCAGGAATCAGGATCCCTCATTCTTTTGACCTGTCAATTCTGTTTCTGATCTCCTGCATCTGATAATCCAGTGCCTCAATAGAATCCGAGCATGCTCTTAGCTGCCTTACAATCTCATCTGCATCCGGTACATTTCTCTTATACTTAAGCTTGTGCTCCAGGCTTGCCCAGAAATCCATGGCAATCGTCCTGAACTGCACCTCTACTTTCATATATTTCTTTTCATTGGAAAGGTAGATCGGAACTTCTATGATCAGATGGAGGCTCCGGTAGCCGTTTGGCTTCGGATTCTTTATATAGTCTTTTCTTTGAATTAATATTATATCATCCTGGCGTGTAAAAAATGCAGAGAGGCGGTAAATATCATCCGGAAATGAGCAGATCACCCTGAGGCCTGCCACATCCGTCAGATTGTCCCTGATACCGTCCACAGAAACCGGAAATCCCTTACGCTCCAGCTTTTCGTAAATACTTGCCGGGGACTTCAGCCTGCTTTTAATTGATTCAAATGGATTGCGGTTATACTCCTGGGCAAACTCCTCATATAGAACCTTAAGCCTTGTCTCAACCTCCATTATGGCTGAACGGTATTCCATCATCAGCTTGTCAAATTCCTTTGCCTCCCTTAATCTCTCCGCCTGCTCCTTAATAATCTCAGACTGCTTTCTTAAGGTTGCCTCCTGCTCCATTACCTTCTGCTCCAGCCGGTTCTTATAGGCAAACAGTTCTACTGCATTCTTCACCCTTTTCTTTACAATCGAGCTTTCAAAAGGCTTCTGTATAAAATCAGAAACCCCAAGCTCAAAGCACCGGTTCTCAATCTCTGTTGCATGTTCTCCGGTTATAATCAGAACAGGAACCCGCCTCAGCAGGCCTTCCTTTCCCATCGCATCCAGCACCGCAAAACCATCCATCCTTGGCATCCTGAGATCCAAAAGGAGTGCTGCAACCGCTCCTTTATATTCTTTAAGCTTTCCGACCGCCTGCTCGCCATCCTCGGCCATCTCCACCGCATAATCCTCTTCCAGTATGTCATACAGCAGCTCGCGGTTCATCTGTGCATCATCTACCACCAGTATCTTTTGCATATTCGCCCCCTGCAACCTATTACATCTTTGCGCAAGTGCGCATCCCCCTTTTGTAATATCAGGAACAAAATCTCCCATGTAACAAAAAAGAACCCGTAACCACGAGTTCTCCGAGTAAGTAGCGGGAACTGGATTTGAACCAGCGACACCACGGGTATGAACCGTGTGCTCTAGCCAACTGAGCTATCCCGCCAAAAATATTTTTATGAGGTATGGGACCAATAGGGCTCGAACCTATGACCCTCTGCTTGTAAGGCAGATGCTCTCCCAGCTGAGCTATGATCCCATATACCTGCGAAGCTCTTAACTCGAACCCGCTCTGTTATTATATAACCAAACTATCCTCTTTGTCAACACCTTTTTACCTTTTTTTACAATTTTAATTTACACAGCTTTAAAATCTCTTCCTTTAGCTGTATGATATTAACAGGCTTTGCCACATGAGTATTCATTCCGCTTCTCAGCGACTTCTGCCTGTCCTCATCAAAGGCATTTGCCGACAAAGCAATAATCGGGATCTCTGCAAGTTCTAGATCCGGAAGGCCTCTGATTGCCCTTGCTGCCTGATAGCCGTCCATTACCGGCATCTGAATATCCATAAGGATTACATCATAATCCCCGTGGCCGGCATTCTTTACCTTCTCAACCGCAACACTTCCATCCTTTGCCGTATCCACAAGAAACCCTTCTTCTATCAGAAGTTCTGTCTCAATCTCAAGATTCAGCTCATTATCCTCTACCACAAGAATTCTCTTCTGCCGGTCTGAGGTTTCCGGACACAAGCTTCCTTCCCCATCCGTTTTGCCCTCACTCTTCCTGAAGCACAGACCCAGGGTAACAATAAATCTGCTGCCCACCCCCTCCTTGCTCTGAACCTCTATGGTGCCTCCCATCATCTCTACCATGCTCTTTACAATCGTAAGCCCCAGTCCTGTACCCGGCACACCGCTCATCGTTGTATTTTTCTGACGTTCAAAGGGCTCAAAAAGTATCTTCTGGAATCTTTCATTCATACCGATTCCGTTATCCTCTACCACAAACTGATAGCCCGCGTAGTCCTCTGCCTGTCTCTTAAGCTCTGTCACAATAAGTCTCACATATCCGCCGAATCCTGTATACTTCACGGCATTCGATACAAGCCTTAGAAGAATCTTCTTAAGCTTAGCCTCATCCCCATAGACATTTCTGTGAATGACTGCCGAAGCATCCACCTCATATCGGATATCTTTTTCCCTGGCCTTGTGCGCCATGGTGTCCTGAATCTCCTGTACTACAGGGAGCAGGTCGAATTCGTTTTCCTCAATCCTGGTCTTTACAGTATCAATACTGGAAATCTCCAGCACATCATTGATCAGGGTCAGAAGCTGCTCACTGGAATACATAATCTTGTCCAGATATTTTTTCAGCCGCTCCTTATTATCCATGCTTTTCTCCGCGAGCGCCGCAAACCCCATAATTACATTCATAGGGGTGCGCATATCATGCGACATATTTGCAAGAAAAATATTTTTGGCAGCATTCGCAAGCTTGGCATGTCCAAGTGCATCCTCCATCAAATCCCTGCGCTCCATCTCATGTGCAATCTCATCATCCACGCTGCGGATACCCATTACAATCTGAGAGACACTGCCCGCACTTCCCACATTCACTACCCTAAGCTGCAGATACTCCACCTGCGCCTCCCTTACAATCCGGTAATTCATATGAAAGCTTCTGTCTCCCATAAGCCGTTCCTTTATGTACTCCGAATTTGACACCCTTGCGATCAGTTCCCTGTCATCAGGGTGAACCCAGCTCCTGATATAGCCCTTATCAATCCCCGAAAACTCACAGGTATACCTCCCCTTAATCAGCTGATATTCCTCTCTCTCACTGAATCTGTATGTCTGCATGATATTTTTATCCAAATCCACGTAAAAGATAGCCTCATAGTCAATACTAAGGCCTTCAATGACCACCTGCCGGCGGAACTGCTCCTGTCTGTTTTTCGCCCGCTCCTCCTCTTCCTGCATCTTTCTGTCCGTCGTGTCACCGACAAACACATAAAAAATATCTCCGGCAGCACTATGGATAAAATGCCCGTAATCCTCAACCCACCGAACTTCGCCATCCTTTTTGATAATCCGGTACTCTACATAATCCAAATCATAACGGCTGTCCGAAACCTGCTTCCATATACTCGCCTCCACAGCCTCAAGATCCTCCGGATGAACAATTCCTCTAAAAGAATTCCCTGTATGAATTCTGAATTCCTCCACCGTCTCACAGCCAAACATCCTGACAAGCGCCTGATTCGCATAAACAATCTCTTCCTCACCATCTGCACGATAGATAAAAAAACCTCCCGGCATCTCATCCATAATCTTTTCAAGCAGATAGTTTTCCCGGCCTTCCTCACTGGAAGCCAGCACATATTCCGCCAGTCCTCGTTCCATCTCAATATGTCCACCCAAAACAAATCTCCTCCGCAATTCCCGCCTATCAGTACTATAACTATATCATACCATCTAAATCATCATCTGTCACCCTTTTTTGGGACGTGGCATTTTTAAAAATGCCACGTTGTTACTGTTCACTCCGTTTACAGTAACATTCGCAAATCCATTTAAAATTCGCTTCGCGAATGGGATTTGCTCACACCTGAATCATTTTCTTACGGACTTTGCAGTAAATGCAAAGTCCTGTGTGAACACTAACGCCCCGTCCAAAAAAGACGCCAGGATAGATCTCGGATCTTCCTGCCGCCTTTTCGTGAAAATGATAAGTGTATATACAATTTTCGGATTCCTATACAATTCCCTGTGCTGTCATGGCATCCACTACCTTTTCGAAGCCTGCAATATTCGCTCCTGTAACATAGTTGCCTGCCGCACCGTAGCGCTCTGCTGCGTCTGCCATATTATGGCAGATATTTACCATGATTCCCTTAAGCTTTTCATCTACCTCCTCAAAAGACCAGCTCAGACGTTCACTGTTCTGAGACATCTCAAGTGCGGATGTTGCAACGCCTCCGGCATTCGCAGCCTTTCCAGGTGCAAATAATATACCATTCTTCTGTAAATACTCTGTAGCTTCCATTGTAGTGGGCATATTCGCGCCTTCTGCAACTGCGATGCATCCGTTTTCTACCAGCATCTTCGCATCTTCAAGGTGAAGTTCATTCTGTGTTGCACATGGAAGTGCAATATCTACCTTCACTGACCATACGCCGCGTCCTTCATGATACTCAGAGTTCGGACGATAGTTCTTATACTCTGTCAGTCTTGCACGGTTAATTTCCTTTATTTCCTTAAGCGCCTCTACATCAATTCCATCCGGATCATATACCCATCCGGAAGAATCACTGGCTGTTACTACCTTTGCACCTAGCTCATGAGCCTTCTCTGTGGCATAGATTGCAACATTACCGGAACCAGATACTGCAACGGTCTTTCCCTTAAGTTCCTTGCCGTTGATCTTAAGCATCTCCTCTGTCAGATATAAAAGTCCATATCCTGTAGCCTCTGTTCTTGCGAGAGAACCACCGTAGCTTAAGCCCTTTCCTGTCAGTACGCCTTCGTATAAGCCGCGGATTCTCTTGTACTGGCCAAACATATAGCCAATCTCTCTTGCACCTGTTCCGATATCACCTGCCGGAACATCTGTATCTGCGCCAATGTATTTGCAAAGCTCTGTCATGAAGCTCTGACAGAATGCCATTACTTCTCTGTCAGATTTGCCCTTTGGATCAAAGTCTGAACCGCCTTTTCCTCCGCCGATCGGAAGGCCTGTCAGCGAGTTCTTAAAGATCTGCTCAAAACCAAGGAACTTAATGATTCCGAGATTTACAGACGGGTGAAGACGTAAACCGCCTTTGTATGGTCCGATTGCACTGTTAAACTGTACGCGGTATCCTGTATTTACCTGTACCTGGCCCTTGTCATCTACCCATGGTACACGGAACTTAAACTGTCTCTCAGGCTCTACCAGTCTCTCAAGCAGAGCATCTTTTCTAAACTTCTCTTCATTCGCTTCTACAACAACTCTGAGTGATTCCAGTACTTCCTTTACTGCCTGATGGAATTCTGGCTCTGCCGGATTCTTTGCCACTACCCTTTCCAGCACTTCATCAACGTATGACATCCTTTTCTACCTCCTAATCTTTATACTTTAACATTGTAAAGCATTTTCTGGTAGAATACAAGTTTTTTTACAAAAATTTTACAGCTTTTTGCAATTTAGAAAATCCCTTCTTGCATT
>Ga0137306_101678_pt1 | contig 21431 bp, 19 predicted proteins | sample Inofroosms_March_FD_97187 | JGI IMG/M metagenome (GOLD analysis project Ga0137306, IMG submission 97187) | Mouse cecal microbial communities from Vienna, Austria - N-Acetylneuraminic and N-Acetylglucosamine D2O microcosms_March | ecosystem: Host-associated > Mammals > Digestive system > Large...
TTGTACTGTAACATATCAAATTTTGTGTCACGATGTTCATTCACATTAAAAAACTTATCATACGCCCGTGCCACAACCTTACCTTTTACTGTATCAAGATATAATCCTCTTGCTTTCATCGTCTGCTTATCCCAGACGCCGCCATAGAATGCTTTACGTGTAAAATTAAAGGATGAAATATTTCCAAATTTTTTCTCCTGGATATATGTGCTCGACCGCAAAGCGGCAATCACATCTGCCACTGAGCTGTCTGCCGCGGTCTGCTCTTTTTGTATTTTCAGAGTTTTGAATACATTATTTTTTGTTTCAATGATATGAATGCCATCCTTATCCACCTGAACACATCTCAGACAGCCGCCAAATTCGACATTTCCCTGCAGATTAAATACCCTGTCATTTACCATAGTAGGCATCTGTTTTGTATTTCTGTGTCCATGAATTTGATAATAATGATCTGGCGTAGTATGATAAAATGTTTCTGCTATTTTTTCAAAATCATTATAGCCTCCAACCCCTTTGATCATCTGATCTGTTGCTACAAATGACAGATTTTGTGGAATGGTACTAAGTCCAGCGTGTGTCACAAGATAAACATTCGCTCCATATTTATAAAAAGCACACTGCCCAAATTTTCTGTACAGTTTTCTTATTTCCTTTTTATTAACTTGGGCTTCATCAAGAGCTGGCTTGGTGATCGTTTCAAATTCCTTAGAATTTCCAGTGCAATCATTTGCATACAACCACAGCCATCTTTCATGATTTCCTTCCAGCATAAGAACATTCTTTTTATCTTTCATGGAGATCAAAAATTTCACAACCTCTGCATTTTCAATGCCTCTGTCAATATAATCACCGACAAAGATATAAAATTCGTCATCTTTGATGCCGCCATGATCTGACAGATATCTCTGTAAAACAGTATTACACCCGTGAATATCTCCAATATGATGAATTTTTTTATATTCAGATAAATCAATCATTTTCATCCAAATCATATCTAATTCATCTGGTTTGATTACTTTGATGCCAGAAGGAATTTTCTGCGAAGCAAATCTAGCATACATCTTATCAATTACTTTTTCTGGTACTCTCTTTAATACTTCTCTGCCTGCATTTCTTCTCTTAACTTCCTCAATTGGAATATCTGTAAAATCAACACAATACATTCTGTATCTATATAGATTACACAGTTCCCTATATCCATTCATTTCAGAGGTTTTGGAGTTCGTGGCATCAATTACAGTAAATTCACCCTTCTGCATTCTGACTTCCAATAGATCAAACAATGTCTTCCAAGTAACGCGATCATTTTCCTGACTAATCCCCTCTGTTCCATCCACCTGCATAATGGGACTTTGGCAGAGAAGTCTAAGATTATCAGCCGATAATGCATATGGCTTTAATCCATTCTTTTCAATCCAGGTAGATTTACCGCAGCCAGGAGCTCCTCTCAATAAAAGTAAAATTCTCATCCAATTCCTCCCGTCTAACTTTTTATCCAGTCATCAAGTACATGAGCCATTTAATTTCTTTTTTAAAAAATCCATAATCATTTGATAATTCCTTGGCTCATGAGGAAACGTACAGCCGCTGCAATCTTTCACAACTTTGCCATTGGAACGCTTTATATATCTTGATTTTCCCAGACAATCCTCATAAGGGTTCATCGGACAATAACAAAACAGACAGTTAAACTCTTCCCCCTCCATGCCCTGATGACAAGGAAAGTATTGACAATCTTGATTCTTAAAATATTGGTGGCTATGTTCCATAAGTACCTCCCTTACTGACCCAAGTGTTCCTCTCTACTAAACGTTCTAAATGTGATTGCGCCTGCCCCACCAATACGTAATAAAATAAATAATGGAAGCTAAAATTACAATCGTAGGACCAGTAGCCACATTTACATAATAAGAGATAATCAATCCTACGTTACCAGAAAACATCGAAAACAGAATGGAAAAGAAATGATATTCCCGCATATTTTCGGAAATATTGCGTGACGATGCCGCCGGAAGAATTAACAGAGCATTGATAATTAAAATCCCCACCCACTTAATGGACAGCATCACAATCAAAGCGGTCAAGACTGCAAATAAATTTTCCATCCATGCTACAGAAATGTGGCGGCTTTTGGCCAAGGTGCGATTTAGACTGACTGCCAAAAGCTTATTAAAACCAATTAGCCAAAAGAGCACTGTCACCAATAAAATCACCAACAAATACCAAAGTTCTAGCGGTGTGATACTTAAAATATCCCCCACTAAAATACTGGAATATTTACTGAAATTTCCTCCTTTTGATAAGATCGCCAACCCTATGGCAATACTAAAGGAAGAAAATACGGAGATTACGGTATCTGTGGAAGCTGCCACCTTGCTGCTAATCTGATTTAAGAGTAACGCAAATACGACCGCAAACACTACCATAGAAATATTGGTATCGTTGACCCCAAATACTACACCAACGGCAATCCCTGTCAAGGCAGAATGGCCGAGCGCATCCGAAAAGAATGCCATTTTATTATTGACAATCATTGTTCCCATCACTCCAAATAAAGGTGTGATAATTAAAATTGCCAAAAAAGCATATTTCATAAAATCATAGTGCAGCCAGGAGAACATACTCATTTATGTTTCCCCCTTTCCGTACTGGAACACCTGTGCAAATTCCCGACTGCCAAACACTTCTTTGACGCTGCCTTGTTTTAACACAGTTTGATCAATCAAAATCGCCTGATCTGCATAACGGCGCACATAATCCAAATCATGGGAGATTAAGATTACCGCGAGATCATAATTCTCTTTCAAATGATATATCGTCTTGTAAAACAAATCCATGCCATTCTGGTCAATTCCAGAAACTGGCTCATCCAGCAACAGTAAATTAGGCGAATCCATCAGAGCCATCGACAATAATACTCTCTGCTGCTCGCCGCCAGAAAGATTGCAGACCTGTTTATCAATCAAGTAATCTGCTTCAAATATTCTTAGATGTTCCAAAATCTTTTGGCGAATCTTTGACCCCCGCATCAAAAATACTGGAGCACTGCTCTGATAAGCCGCGATCATATCATAGACACTGACCGGGGTCTGCTTTTCCACATTCATTGACTGAGGCACATAACCCATTTTCAATTTCTGGATGCGTCCATTCTCCCGATCCTTAAACTCAATATTTCCTGTATGGGGAATATCATTTAAAATAGCCCGAATCAATGTTGATTTTCCAGCGCCATTGCGTCCAATCACAGCATTCAGACTTCCACAGTGAATATGCAGATTGATATCCTTTAAGATTTCTTGTCCTCCCAGGGTTACACCAAGATGATTGATTTTTATACAGTGCAGCCCGCAGGGTCTGATCATTTTTCGCAAAAAGAACCTCCTTATTTCTTCTTAAATGCCTGTTTTAAGAGATCAATATTCTTCTGTGCCATGTTAAGATAACTGTCTGCCTTGTAATCTCCCCGCACCAGTGTATCAAGATAGCAGACCTCGGCGTCTGTCTCTTCCTGCACAGTATTACCCAGATCCTTTCCATAGAGCTCCTCCGCAAACACAATCGAAATCTGATGCTCTGTGATTTCCTCTAATACATCCGCTGTCTCTCTGGCGCTCACCTGGCGCTCTTCATCTAGATTTAGACAATACACGGTCTGCATTCCAAGCTCCTTCGCCAAATAGGCATAAGCCTCATGGAAAATTACTACTGGCTGGCCAGCCGTTGTCTCCTTAAGCTCTGCGAACTGATCTGTCAGTTTCTGTATCTTTGCACAGTAATGATCTGCATTTTTCTGATAAACTGTTTGATTGGCTGGATCGGCCTCCATCAGCGCAGTGGCAATATTCTGCACCATCTTTGCATAGAGCCTTGTATCAATCCAGGCATGGGCATTTTCCTCTGAGTGATTATGCTGCTCCTCATCATGCCCGTGACCGTCTCCTTCCGCCAACAATTCCAATCCTTGGGCCGCTTGGTAAATGTTGAGTGATGGATATGCCTCGCTTACTTCTGTGAGAAAATTCTCAATACCACCGCCATTTACGAGAAATAAATCTGCCCCAGACAAAAGGATCATATCCTTTGGTGTAAGCTGATAATCATGCATACATCCCGTCTGAGGCTCGCTTAAATTCTCTAATTCCACATCTGTGTTATCACCAACCACATTAAGGGCTGCAATGTAGACCGGATAAAAGGATGTCACTATGTGTAACTTATGTTCCTCCTCCTGTCCATCCTCCAAGCGGATATATGCTCCTGTAAAAATACCGCCTGCCAAGGTAATGGCAAGCAGCATACAAAACACAAACAAATATTTACGCTTTCTCATCGGTCCCTCCCTGTAAAGAAGGCTGCGCCCCCTCCTCAGTCGGAGAACTGTCCAAAAGTTCGTCAATCAGATTCCAGATTTCTTCCCTACCCTGTTTCGTCAATGCCGAATAAGGCAGAATCGGTGTATCTGGCTTGACATTCAGCCCAGCTTTAATCATTTTTACATGCTTCTGTACTTGACTGCGCTTGATCTTGTCAAGCTTTGTGGCAATAATAATCGGATCGTAGCCTTGATAAACCACCCAATCATACATCTGTTTATCATTGGCAGAAGGCTCATGACGAATATCAATCAGCAGAAATACCGCTTTTAGCTGCTTGGAAGTATGGAGATAATTCTCAACCATCTTTCCCCATTTTTCTTTTTCCTTAGGAGATACCTTAGCATAACCATATCCAGGAAGATCGACCAAATACATAGCTTTATTGATATTATAATAGTTGATGGTCTGTGTCTTTCCAGGCTGTGAAGAAGTCCTCGCCAATGATTTTCGATTCATCAGCCCATTGATCAGAGAAGATTTTCCCACATTTGATTTTCCTGCAAACGCCACTTCCGGTTGATCTGTATGCGGCAGCTTGCTGGTAACACCACATACAATCTCTAATTCTACTGACTTGATTATCATATCTCTCTCCTTGTCTATTTGACTAACGCAGTCTCTAGCACCTGCCCCATGTTTTCTACAAATACAAGCTCCAGCCCTCTCTTAATTTCCTGGGCAATCTCCGCAACATCCGGCTCATTTTTCTTAGGAATGCAGATGGTCTTAATTCCAGCATTTTTGGCAGCTAAAATCTTTTCCTTTAATCCGCCGATTGGCAAAACCCGTCCCCGCAAAGTAATCTCTCCCGTCATGGCCACATCCTTGCGCACTTTACGTTTGGTAATCGCAGAAAGCATCGCTGTCGCCATCGTAATACCTGCTGAGGGGCCGTCCTTGGGCACAGCTCCTTCTGGAATATGGATATGGATGTCATACTCTTTAAAAAATTCTTTGTCAATCTGATATTGCTCACTGACAGAACGAATATAGCTAATGCCCGCCTGCGCCGATTCCTTCATCACATCCCCTAGCTGTCCGGTAAGCTGAAATTCTCCTTTACCAGGCATAATATTGACTTCAATCTGCAGCGTATCTCCGCCAACGCTGGTCCAGGCAAGCCCACGCACAATGCCCACCTCATCGCTCTCATTGATCAAATCATAATTATACTTTTCTTTTCCAAGCAGCTTTTCCAGATTATTTTCTGTGACCTTCACAGATTTCTTACTCGGTTTTTCTGAAGATTTCTTACTGCCTTTTTTCTGCGGAAATTCATCTCGATATAGTTCCCTGGCAGCCTTGCGGCAAATTTCGCCAAGTTTTCGCTCCAGATTACGAACCCCAGCCTCTCTGGTATAACCACGAATCAATCTTTCTAATGCATGGTCGCTGATGGAAAGCTGTCCTTCCTTAAGTCCATTTTTCTCCATCTGCTTGGCAATTAAATGCTCTCTGGCAATATGCGCTTTCTCATTTTCCGTATAGCTGCTAACCTCAATAATCTCCATACGGTCCAAAAGCGGTCTCTGAATATCCTGCAGAGAATTTGCAGTAGCGATAAACAATACTTCGGACAAATCAATGGGAAGCTCTACATAGTGATCTCGGAAGCGGCTATTCTGTTCACTGTCCAATACCTCTAACAAGGCTGAAGCAGTGTCACCTTTGTAATCACTGCTGATCTTATCAATCTCATCCAAGAGCATCAGCGGATTTTTTACTCCAGCATTTTTTAGTCCATTGGCGATTCTTCCCGGCATAGCTCCCACGTAGGTCTTTCTATGGCCGCGGATCTCCGCCTCATCACGAACTCCGCCAAGACTGATGCGGACATATTTTTTATCCAACGCACGAGCCACAGAACGGGCAATACTGGTCTTACCTGTACCTGGCGGACCCACAAGGCAAATAATTGGGCTGTCGCCCTTGGCTGTAAGATTGCGCACTGCCAAAAATTCCAGCATTCGCTCCTTTACTTTTTCCATACCATAATGATCTTCATCCAGAATACGCTCCGCATCTCCAAGGTTTTTATTGTCTTTGGAAGCTTTATTCCACGGCAATTCGAGCAATGTTTCTATATATCCTCGAATCACAGCGCTCTCCGAGGAATTTGTGGAGACATTTTTAAAACGTTCAATCTCTTTTTTCAGCTTCTCTTTGACCTCGTCCTCTGCATCTAGTTTCTGTGTCTGTTCCAGAAAATGATCTGCCTCTGATACGGTATTGTCTTCTCCCAGCTCTTCCCGAATCAGACGCATCTGTTCTCGTAAAATATATTCTTTTTGATTCTTATCTACTTTTTCCTTGACCTTACTCTGAAATTCTGTCTTAATTTGGATAATATTGATTTCATTCAGCAATATTATCATCAATGCCTCATACCGCTCTTGCAGTGTATTGGCGTCTAAGATCTCTTGTTTCTCTTCATATCCTACGGGTAGATTGTTGCCGATATAGTCTAAAAGTTTTGATAATTCTTTAAAATCCAAAATCTGCTTGGCAAGTTCTTTGCCTGGTTTCGGATTTAAACGGCAATAGCGTCCAAAAGTCTCCTGAACGCCCCGCAGCATTGCCTCCTGCATTGTCTCAGGCAGCTCTTCTTCCTCTTGGTCTAAGACTTCAATCTCAGCCATCAGACACTCTCCTGATGTCAATGTAATTAGGCGGGCTCTTTTCTCCCCCTCAATCAACACCCGGACAATCTCATTTTGCAGTTTGATTACCTGCTTGATCACAGCAAGAACACCTATATCATACAAATCTATCTTTTCTGGTTCTTCCTTCTCTATCTCCTTTTGTGTCACCAGAAAAACCATTTGATCTTCCACCATAGCATTTTCTACAGCCTTGATGGATCTGTTTCTGCTCACATCAAAATGTGCCACCATACCGGGGAGAATTGTCATTCCCCGAAGTGCCACTGCTGGAACCGTTCTGTATTCTTCAGCCATATGCTCTCTCCTCAGGCAGATTTGCTCTCTCTGCCATATTCAATCTCTACTTCTTTCTCTTCCTCTACTGCTGCCTTTGTAATTCTGCAGCTTGTAATTGTCTCATCAGAAGGAACACGATACATCAAATCCATCAGTACCTTTTCGACAATGGCCCGAAGTCCTCTGGCTCCTGTTTTGCGCTTTACAGACTTTTCTGCAATCGCTTCTACTGCTTCATCATCAAACGTCAGCTCCACGCCGTCCAGCTCAAACAAAGCCACATACTGGCGAATCAGGGAATTTCTCGGCTCCTTGAGAATACGCACCAAAGCATCCTTATCCAGAGAATCCAGAGAAACTGTTACTGGTACACGTCCCACAAACTCAGGAATCAAACCAAACTTTACCAAATCCTGCGGCAGCACCTTTTTCAAAATCAAGCCCACATTTTTTTCCCGTTTGTCTGCAATCTCCGCATTAAAGCCCATTGATTTGCGGTCCATTCTGGTTTCCACAATTTTATCCAGTCCCTCAAAAGCTCCTCCACAGATAAACAAAATATTTGTGGTATCGATCTGAATTAGTTCCTGTTGGGGATGTTTCCTGCCCCCTTGAGGCGGAACACTTGCCACTGTTCCCTCTAAAATCTTCAATAATGCCTGCTGCACGCCCTCACCGGAAACATCTCTGGTAATTGAAGGATTTTCCGATTTACGAGTGATCTTGTCAATCTCATCCACATAAATAATCCCTCTCTGTGCACGCTCTATATCATAATCCGCCGCTTGAATAATCTTCAGCAGAATATTTTCCACATCTTCGCCTACATAACCTGCTTCGGTCAAAGCAGTGGCGTCCGCAATGGCAAACGGCACATTTAAGACGCGCGCCAATGTCTGTGCCAAAAGCGTCTTTCCACAGCCTGTAGGACCCAACATAAGAATGTTGCTCTTTTGTAATTCCACGCCCATATTGTCTGGCGCTAAAATTCTTTTATAGTGATTATAAACTGCAACAGAAAGTACTTTTTTCGCTTCCTCCTGCCCAATCACATATTCATCCAGAAACGCTTTCAGCTCCACCGGCTTCAAAAGGTTGATTTCCTCAACAACTTCCGGTTGTTCTATCATCTGTTGTTGTTCTTCTTCCAACTCTTCTTCAATAATCTCTGCACAGATGTCTACACATTCATCACAAATATACGCGCCGTTTGGTCCGGCAATCATTTTGCGCACCTGGACATCAGTCTTCCCGCAAAAGGAGCAGCGTATTCTTTCCTCAAATCTTCCAGCCATATCTTCACCCCATTTATTTATGATTCCTTAAAAGGGACAGTAGCATAAGCTCGCTGTCCCCCTCTTTTTTACTTTCTATTTGTAATGACACCATCAATCAAGCCATATTCTTTCGCTTCCTGCGCTGACATATAATTGTCACGCTCTGTATCTGCCGCAATCACCTCATAAGGTTTTCCTGTGTTCTCTGCTAAAATAGTATTTAACTGTTTCTTGGTCTTCAAAATATTATCTGCAACAATCTGAATATCCGTAGCCTGACCTTTTGCTCCACCAGAGGGCTGATGAATCATAATCTCTGCATTGGGAAGCGCAAAACGCTTTCCTTTGGTTCCGCCAGCCAGCAGAAATGCTCCCATACTTGCGGCAAGCCCGATACAGATTGTCTCTACATCGCATTTAATATAATTCATTGTATCGTAAATTGCAAGGCCCGCTGTCACCACCCCCCCTGGGGAGTTAATGTACAAATGGATATCCTTGCCCGGATCCTCTGACTCCAGAAAGAGAAGCTGCGCAGTCACAAGCCCTGCCGTAGTCTCATTTACTTCTTCGCCTAGAAAAATAATCCTGTCCTTCAGCAATCTGGAAAATATATCATAAGAACGCTCTCCTCTGCTGGTCTGCTCAACGACATAAGGTACTAAACTCATATAGATTCCTCCTTACCTTGTTTTCTTCCTGGATTCTAGTCCATCTATTCTGTCACATGCTCCATGACCAGCTTAACTGCCTTTTGAATAGAAAGATCCAATTTAATAGAATCCTTTTCTGAATCACCAATAAGTTTTTTCAGTTCATCCACTGGCATTCCATACATCTGTGCCATCTTACCCAGCTCTTCCTCAACTTCTTCCTCTGAGATCTGGATATCCTGATCTTTGGCAATTGCCTCCAACACTAAACTATTTTGAATACGCTTAAGGGCATCTGGTTTCATCTGTTCTTGCATCTGTTCTATGGTCATTCCTGTAAACTGCATATACTGTTCCATAGATAAGCCCTGCTGTGCAATTCTATTTGCAAAATCTTCCACCATAGAACGCACCTGTGTATCAATCATAGCATCGGGAATCTCCATCTGAGAATCCTCTACGATTTTCTGAATGGCTTCCTCTTCCCTTTTATGCTCTGCTTCTGTCTCTTTGCGTTTTAACAACTTTTCTTTGACACTATCTCTATATTCTGCAAGAGTATCAAATTCAGATACATCCTGTGCAAACTCATCATCCAGCTCTGGCAATTCTTTTGACTTTATTTCATTGATTTTTACATGAAATACAGCAGGCTTGCCTGCAAGTTCTGGCGCGTGATATTCTTCTGGGAATGTCACATTTACTACAACTTCCTCTCCGGTATTCTTGCCAACCAACTGCTCCTCAAAGGTATCAATGAAAGAATGAGAACCAATCACAAGCGGCTGATTTTCCGCTTTTCCGCCCTCAAATGCCTCACCATCTACAAAGCCCTCATAATCAATCACTGCTGTGTCTCCATCCGCAACAGGACGATCTTCCACAGTAATCATTCTGGCATTGCTCTCTCTCTCTTTATCAATCTCAGCATCCAATTCCTCATCTGTCACAGAGACATCCTCTTTAGCCACCTGAATACCCATATAAGTTCCAAGCGTCACCTCTGGCTTTACAGCAACTTCTGCAGTAAAAATAAAGGGTTTTCCTTTTTCAATCTGTGTAACATCTATCTTTGGTCTGGAAACAACATCAAGACCAGATTCATCAACCGCTTTTGGATATTCCTGGGAAATCAGAGTATTGGCTGCATCCTCAAAGAAAATTTCTGGTCCATACATTTTTTCAATCATAGTTCTCGGTACTTTACCCTTACGGAATCCCGGAATACTAATCTTACTCTTTTCTTTCATATAAGCAGCCTGAATCGCTTTTTCCAATTCTTCTGCCGGAACCTCAATGGTAAGCTTTGCCATATTTTTTTCTAAATTTTCTACCTGTACGCTCATTACTGCTATTTCCTCCTTAAATTTCAAAACACCACCGACGTTCCAACCACGAGGCGCAGACTGTTTAGACAGCATCTATAAATCTGCTCGCCTGCCTCTTCGCTCTGTTATGATTGGCGCTTAACGAATGTCTATAGGACATCCAGCACCCGCCGGAGGCTACATCAGATGTGAGACCCCATCATGCCACTGATATGAGTTTGTCACTCACCACTTATAAAACCAAGCGTTATCTCCCATCTGAAATATAACATCCTGTAAAATTACCATCCAACATTTACGGTCAAATTAATAATCACCCAATCAGAATGCCCTTGGGGGCGCCCTGTTATACCAATCAGCATCTTATAAGGTATTGTATTCTAACTCACAGTCATTCTGAGATTATAGCATACTCATTAAGAAAATACCAGCGTTTTTTTGAGTTTTTTCTGTATTATTGTGGTCGTTCAAATTTCGGCTTCACTATAATCTAATCCGCCCCTGACAAAGTTTCGTATAAACAAACTTTGTCAGGGGCGGATTTCTGGCTGTTCTTCATTTGCAGCTGCTCACTGCGCAGCAAGTACAAAGCTGCCTGCAAACTGTAACATATTATTCCATATCCATCAATTCATGCATCAAATTTGTGTAATCCGTTCTCTTATCCTTGATGAACCGAATGGCTGTGGAAGGATGGCTGTTAAAGATGCCAGTCAGCATATAGGGAATATCATATCCCCATACAGCTCCCTCCTCTTTTAATTTCAGCATATGCTTTTCCACAAAACGAATCATCGGCACTTCATCATATTTCGGATTCTTTAAAAAACTAAGCAAGGCTTCCAAAAAACAATTTCCTGCTCCGCGTCCCATTCCATTTACGGTTGCATCCAGAAGACTGACCCCCATACGGCAGGCTTCAATCGTATTAGCAAATGCAAGCTGCTGATTATTGTGGGCATGAATCCCCACAATTTTTCCCACAGACTCCGCAATGTCCACATATTTTTTCGAAAATTTTGTGATCTGTTCAGGATAGAAAGAGCCAAAACTGTCCACCAGATAAATGGCATCCACAGAGCTTTTTGCAAGCATATGAAGACCAGCGTCCAAATCGTCATTGTTTACCTTAGACACCGCCATAATATTTACTGTCACCTCATAGCCCTTCTTTTTGATATGCTCAATCATCTCCATTGCCGTAGGAATCTGATGTATGTAGGTTGCCACCCGAACCAAATCAACCACGCTGTCCTTCCTAGGTAAGATATCTTTTTTATAATCACAGCGTCCCACATCCGCCATCACAGCAATTTTCAGCGGAGATTTATTCTCCCCCACAACCGCGCGGATATCCTTCTCATCACAGAATTTCCACTTGCCGAAATCCTTGGGATCAAACAACTCTTTGGAAGCCTTATAACCAAATTCCATATAATCAACGCCAGCTTTTATATTTGTCTCATATAAATTCCGCACAAATGTATCTGTAAACGCAAAATTATTTACAAGCCCCCCATCACGCAGGGTACAATCCAAAACCTTGATATCTGGGCAGTAATCCATCAGTGTTCTATTATTACAATTTTCCAATGACATTTGTCTTTCCTCCATTTCTATGCATTCCACATTCGCACTTTAAACTGTTAAAGTAAATACATCATACAAAAAATATGGAGATTTGTCAATGTTTATAAATAATATCTCACTTCACTTTCTTCACGTCTTCCCCGTTTGTCTCTGAAATAATGAAGTGAGGACGATGCTTGGTCTCTAAATAAGTCTTTGCAATATATTGTCCCATAATTCCCAGGCAGAACAACTGAATCCCGCCAATAAAAACAATCACACACATAGTTGAGGCCCAGCCTGCAACTGGATCCCCAAATACAGCTCTGCGGATCACAATAATAAACATAAATAAAAAGGAAAGGAATGTCATAACAATCCCAAACCAAGAGGCAATGCTTAAAGGAGCCTGGGAAAAATTGATAATCCCGTCAATAGCATATTTAAAAAGCATCCAAAAATTCCATTTTGTTTTTCCGGCAGCACGCTCTATATTCTCATAGGGCAGCCAATAGGTACGAAATCCAATCCAGCCAAAAATCCCTTTTGAAAACCGGTTGTATTCACCCATAGATACAATGGTATCAACCATTTCCCGTCTCATCAACCGAAAATCTCTTGCCCCATCCACAATATCTGCATCCGAAATTCTATTGATCATATGATAAAATCTCTTTGCAAACCAGCTTCTTATTGGCGGTTCCCCAGCGCGGTTGGCACGTCTTGTGGCCACGCTGTCATACTCTCCACTATTCAAAATTCCCATCATCTGCGGTAACAAAGACGGCGGATCCTGCATATCTGCATCCATAACAGCAATATAATCTCCTTTGGCATTGCAAAAACCTGCATACATTGCAGCTTCCTTGCCAAAATTGCGGGAAAAAGAGAAATACTTTACATGTCTATCCTGTGCTGCAAGTTCTCTTAATAGAATAAGTGTCTGATCTTTGGAACCATCGTCTACAAATAAAAGTTCATAATCAGATGCCATATCTTGGGCAACTTTAGTTACTTCTCTGTAAAAAATCGGCAGTGATTCCTGTTCGTTGTAACAGGGGACAATCAGCGTTATCATTTGTAAACCTCCTCCAATTATTTCATTTCAATTAATATACAGTTATCTTTACCTCGGATTGTATGGAACATTGTATCTTTTATCACTGGAAGATTGTAGGTTTCAAAATCCACACCAGAGTCTTGAGGAAGATTCCTATGTACATTTTTTAATTTATAATAATAAAAAAATTTATATAGTTCATTATACCGAAATCTACTCGTTTGAGAAGGTATCAGCTGTTTTAATATTTTAGCATCTTTAGGGATATTTCTGATTGCCGGGGCATATCCTATGGCACCGGGAAATTGTATTTTTATTGCTCCATGATCATTATTTGAGATCATGATATCTACATCATTCAAATCATCCAGCACTTCCTTCACCCTAAATTGCGCATAATCCTCTTGAATTTGCAACGCATTGCCATATGTAAAAGAAAATACAAAAAAGCACCAACTAAGTGCAACACACACCAATTTCGCACAATAAATTTTTTTACTTGTTGCCAGACTGATTCCGAGTAAGGTAATAAATACACCAAATCCATACATTGCCCTTGCATGAAATAATGGCTTCGCTAAAACAGGATACATTCCAAACGAAAACAATAACATTGCCCCCAATACTACCACAGATAGACATGCTGTTGCAAATTTATTTCTTTTTGAATCACGAACCATTACAAAAATAAAAGCAACGGCCATACATAATATTAAAATAAGCCATTCTTTCTTAAACCCATCCTTGATAAGTGAAAAATAATGTATCAAATGCGTAATAGTCTCTGGAATTAATTCTTTCAATGGCGGAAGTGAATTTGATACATATTCCCTCGTCGAAGGAGGCATTAAAAATATCTTAAATATGATTAAACCAGTAAAATATCCAACAGCGGATTTTCCCACAAACTTTAGAATCATCTTTATATTTTCTTTCTGATTCCAAAATTTCATACACATTAAAATAACCAACATAGGAAATATTCCACTAGATGCTTGATATGTCGCACACATCATTAAAATCCCAATTATAATAGCACACAAATATCTTTTCGTTCCACATTTCAAAAATAAAATTGGTATCACAGATACTAAAATTGACAAAGCCATATAAGGAGAATCATATTTAAAAGAAATACATGCTAGAAAATATGGGGAAATGCCCAACGGTACAAGCGCCGCCAAATCCCAGACAGAAAATTTTTGTTTTTCTGATACAGAATACCATATTATAATTCCCGACATCGCCACGAACAAAACAGCGATCAGTTGTGGAAGAGGTGAAACATCTGTTAAATAATGATCTGCATGAATAATCGTTGACAAGAAATTAGAGAGATATCTGCCATAATCATCCCATCCCTTTCTTCCAGAAATTACCCTATTGAGATCATCCCGGTAGCTGTAATTGGCACGCAGCAAAGCACTGAGTGCCAAAGTATAGACAGCAGCTAACATCAAACATGGTTTCAACATAAATTGATATTGTTTGATAGTTTCTTTTTGTTTTCCTAAATATTTTGTAATAAGCTCTACAAAATTGTACATAATTCCTCTCCTCTTTCGTACTTTTTCAATTTCAGAATGTGTACTTTTTGACAAAACTTATTAATAAACTAAATATAACAGCTTGATCGGCAAGTCTATCAGGATGAGGTTCTAAATAGTTGTAAAATTCATTCTATAAAAATATGTAATTAAGAAAAAATAAAAATCTATGGACTTTTGATTCAAAATCCTATATAATTTCTGTTGTGTCAAAAAGTACACTTTTTGAGACTTTTATCTGACTTTCTACTGCAGTATCTTTCCTTCATGCAGTCTTCGATAAAATGTTGATTTACTCATATGGCTCTTTTTTAAAGCCTCCTCTAAGGAAATTTTTTTATATCTCCAATCCAAAACAATTTTCATAAAATCTTGGGGATTCTCTGTTCTTGGTCTTCCAAATTTCACCCCTTTTGCCTTAGCCGCCGCAATCCCCTGCTGCTGACGTTTTTTAATATTTGTCCGCTCCGATTCAGCCACAAAAGAGAGAATCTGTAAGACCAAATCTGCTATAAAGTTTCCCATCAAATCTTTTCCATTGCGCGTATCTAACAGCGGCATATTGATGACACAGATGTCAATACCAATTTCCTTTGTGAGAATCCGCCACTGATTCTGTATCTCCTCATAATTTCTCCCCAGGCGATCAATACTGAGCACATACAGTAAATCCCCTCTTTGCATACGCTCCACCAACTGCACATAATGCGGCCTGTTAAAATCCTTACCAGATTGTTTGTCCACATAAATATGATCCGTTGGCACCTGCTTCTCCTGCATGGCAATCATCTGTCTGTCCTCGTTCTGATATGCAGTAGATACACGGACATAACCATATACTTTTCCCATAAAAATTCCTCCTGGCAATAAATATTTATCTCCAAATTTTAAGAATAAACTCACCAAAATACAATCCATACCATTGTCACATAAATATTGCTATTGACATATATAGTCAAACTGTATATAATACAACTATATAGTTAAACTGTATATCAAGCATTAAAAAATGAAAAGGAGTATCTCTATGAATTTAAGTAAATATCTCCCTCTGACAGAGACCACCTGGTACATTCTGGTAGCGTTGTTGGAACCTGGACATGGATATTTCATTATGCAGAAAGTGGAACAACTAAGTGAGGGAAAAGTGAGAATTGCCGCCGGCACGATGTACGGTGCCATTGAAAACTTGTTAAAGCAAAAATTGATTGTATTGGTCAAAAGCGAGGACCGCAGACGCAAGGTCTACCAGACCACAGACTTAGGACGAGAAGTTCTGAGCTTAGAGACGCAACGTCTGCGCGATCTGGTAAAGATTGCAGAAACATATGGTTTATAGATAGGATAAAGGAGGAAAATCATGCGTAAATATAGACTATTCTTTACAAACATTTCCAAAGAAGAAGCCTGGATCAATCAAATCACTGCCCAAGGTTATCGTTTGAAAAAAATTGCCCCTTTTCTGGGACAATATACATTCGAAGAGCACCAGCCCATTGCCAAAAATTCTTCTCAAGAATTTTCAAATACAGAAACATTTTTTCCTCAAGTTCGGATTGATTTCCGCATCTTTTCCAAGCAGGAAACTTTTAAAGATTATCTAAATCTCTTTGAAGATTATGGATGGTGCCATATTGCTGGCACAAAATCAAGTGGTTTTCAATATTTTGAACAGACACATCCTGGCTGCGATGATGAGATTTTTTCTGATCCCTCCTCCCGAGCAGGTTGTTATCAAAGAATCTCCCATTTCTGTCTGGAGCTTGTCATTTTATATCTGCCACTATTGATTATGTTTTCTTCTAGCGGCCGACTGATTCCCGATTTCCAACATTGGAAAGAATGGTATTTCACACCTGGATTGTGGGAAATGTCTGGCAAAAATTTTTGGGCTGCCTTTCTATTTGAAACGCCATTTGCACTCGGAAGAGGACTCAGCGCTGCTTTGTTCTTAATCATTTTAATTTGTTATGGTTATTTTGGACTGAAAGCGCTCTACTATTATCAAAAAGAGAAGAAACATTAATCTCTTCCTCAGATAAGAAATTGATTCCCATCACTGATACCAGCAAATAATTCACCGCTTAGAGGCGAATATCATTTCCATCTGATGATTGAGTAAGACTTATCCATCTCTCACCGTCAGAAATACAATACAAAACATCTGCAGAATATGACTATTTTAGGATTAGAGATCCTGCCATATCCCGCAGATGTTTTTCATGTAATACTCTTCAATTATTCTTGTGTATTATCTTCTGGTGTTTTCTCCTCATTCTTCTGTGTATTCTCTGTACTCATACCTGGAAGTTCATCCAAAGATTTAAATGTGTAACCCATACCCTCCCATTTTGTCAGAAGTTCATCTAAAATCTCTCCATTTGTCTTAGATGTATTATGTAATAATACAATCGCACCCGGATGCACCCGCTTCAATAACTTGTCAAATGCCTCCTCATGTGTAGGCTGGCTGTCCTGCTTCCAATCCACATAAGCAAGACTCCAGAAAAATGTCTTATACCCCAACTCTTTGGCAATTTTTAAATTGTTCTCGCTGTATTTTCCCTGGGGAGGACGATAGTATTTCACCATTGGCTTTCCTGTCGTCTGTTCATAAAGCTGTTCCAATTCGCCCAGTTCCTTGGCAAATTCTTCCTTACCCATCTGGGTCATATCAGGATGATGATAACTGTGGTTTCCAACATTGTGCCCTTCCTCGAGCATCTGTTTTACCAAATCTGGACTGGTAGACAGATAATTTCCCACCACAAAAAAAGTTGCCTTGGCATTATGTTTTTTCAATGCCTCCAAAATTGCTGGTGTATTTCCATTTTCAAACCCACAATCAAAAGTGAGATACAACACTTTGTCTTTGGTATTTTCCGCATAATAGGCGTCATATTTTGCAAGCTCCTCAAATGTCGCATTTGCCACTGGCGGCTGACCCTCCTCCTGGAAACTTAAACCCCAGTTTCCATCGGCGGCACGCTGAATGCCAATTCCTCCAGTAGCCACCACCTGAGCCGTAAATCTTCCCACAAAAAAAGCTCCCGCAAACAATACAAGCACCAAAACGAAAGATTTTGCTTTTATTTTATCCAGCACACATCACTCCTACCCTTCCACAGAAATATAGAAGGACAATTTTTTATTTTGTTACATGTATATTTGTCAGGAAGCTTTTTCATACCTAAAAATTACTGCCGATAGATGATTTTCTTGGCAAGTTCCTCTGCTTTCTCCTCCCCTGCCAGATAAGCTGTAATCCGCAGTGCAAAAGCAATCGTAGTACCCATTCCGCGGCTGGTAATGATATTTCCTGCCTCTGCAACCTCGTCATAAATCACTTCCGCTCCGATAAGCTTATCCTCATAACCTGGATAACAGGTCGCTTTCTTGCCCTCTAACAATCCTGCCTGTCCCAACACACTGGGAGCGGCACAGACTGCAGCTACTAATTTTCCAGCTTCTGCAAATGTCCGAATGGTCTCATTGACTCCTGCATGTGCCAAAAGATTGGTAGTACCTGGAAGTCCGCCCGGCAGCACTACGCCGTCCAACTTTTCAAAATCCACATCTTCATACAGGGAATCTGCCAACACGGTAATCTTATGAGAACCGCACACTTCTTTTTGCCCCATAATGGAAATGGTCTCAGCCTCAATCGCAGCGCGGCGCAAAATATCCACCACAGTCAGTCCCTCAATCTCCTCAAATCCTTCTGCCAAAAAAATACCAATTTTTTTCATCTCGCTCTTCCTCTCTTTTATTGTATTTGAATTATTATATCATTGATCTCAATATTTGTATATATTCACCATTATTTTGAATTTCCCCATTTTTGTAATTCATAGTACCAAAAGAAAGCTGTCGCACTAACAGAAATAATAAGCTGAATTTCGTTCAAAAGGGAAGATAGCTTCCCAAGATAATTTTGTGCATTCTGTCTTTGCCGCTTTAGCGGCAAGACCTTTTGAACGAGTAAATATAATAATGCGTGCACATAAAAACGCTATGGAATGCTAGCTTTCCAGACTCTTTTTGTGCAAGACCTTTTGGCACTATAAGATCAACGGTTATCAAAAATTGGAAAACTCAAATTACAATTATTTCCAGAAAATATAAAATTTTCCATTCATATTATTTTCGACTTGACAGATAATAACACCATGATAAGCGACAACGTTTCGGGACGGGCATCATTCCAAGAATGAGCCTTTTCGGAATGATGCCCTTATCAATCAAATAAACGCTACGGCGGATAAAATAAAAAGAAAACATTTGGAGGTGAATCAAATGAATAGCAATTCTGGTTCCAACACAAGTAAAATGGCAGTACCTCAGGCGAAAGAGGCTATGAACCGTTTTAAACAGGAGGTTGCATCTGAAATTGGTGTACCATTAAAAGAAGGATACAATGGTGACTTAACTTCCGCTCAAGCTGGTTCTATCGGCGGAGAAATGGTTAAGAAAATGATCATGAAACAGGAACAGCAGATGTCTGGCGGACAGCAGTAATCCATTAGGCAATGCAATATAGAAAACCCCTTGCTCTGAAATTTTCAGGGCAGGGGGTTTTTATTATAGGAAATTCCTTTGAATTTATAAATATTCGGGAACATACCAGCGTTCTTGCTATTTTCTTTTCTGTTAAGTTTTGCAGCCAGCACAGGGCAAACTGTAATTATGATAAATTTGTTTTTATAATACTATCGTATACTTTACAAATCTTGTTGGAATACAGTAAAATTGTCGTATCACCCACAAAATTATATTTGCAGAAACATCAAACAGTTAAATTTATAAGCAAATTATCCCACAAAATTAAGAGAGGAAGTTATTATGGAAATTGAACGTAAATTTTTACTCAAAACTTTGCCAGACAATTTAGAAGATTACCCCTGCCGACATATTGAACAGGGATATCTCTCTACAGATCCTGTAATTCGTATTCGCAGACAAGATGAGGCATACTATCTGACGTATAAATCGCATGGCCTTATGGTACGGGAGGAATATAATCTCCCCTTAACCAAAGATGCCTATGAACATCTGCTGCCCAAAATAGACGGTATTCTGATAGTAAAAAAGCGGTATTTAATCCCTCTTGCACCTGCTTACCCTGATTTGACAGCCGAACTGGATATTTTTGACGGCGAATTATCTTCACTGATTCTCGCCGAAGTGGAATTTCCCTCTGAGGAGGACGCCAACAAATTTATCCCTCCTGAATGGTTTGACGAAGATGTGACTTACTCAATGGATTACCATAACAGTGTCCTAAGCCAACGGACTTAATCATTGTTATTGATAACAAAATTCCTTATGCGCCTCTGTGCATATAAAAAGCCCAGGCTGTATCACCTGGGCCAATCACGTTTCTGCTAGATTTTAAATAAATGTCAAGATTCCCACAGACTTTAAGAGCAGCACTAACAATAATACTGGTGTGATATATTTTATCATCACAATATATAATCCGCGTCTGCCAAACTTAGTTCCTGTCTTTTCCACCTCGTCAATAATTGTTTTGGGCTTTAAGATCCAGCCGATTAAAATACACGTTCCGATTGCCACCAGCGGCATAAATAAATTGTTGCTGAGATAATCCATCACATCCAAAATCTGTGCATGGGAACCATTCGGCAAGGTAATATCAAAATACCACTTATTATAACCCAAACACACAACAATTCCGCCAGCCAAAGCAATTGCCGTCTCAAGCAGGCATGCCTTCACTCTGGACAAATGAAATTTATCCATCAAGCTTGATACCACCGCTTCCATAATGGAAATAGCACTCGTCAAGGCTGCAAACAGCACCATCGCAAAAAACAGACATCCAACTACAACCCCAATTTTTCCCATTGCAGAAAATACTTTAGGCAGGGAAACAAACATCAAGCCAGGGCCTTGCGCTCCCATGCCCTCTCTTCCCATAAAGGTGTAAACTGCAGGTATAATCATTATGCCGGCAAGAAATGCCACCATTGTATCAAAAATCTCAATCTGATTGATGGAACGTACCAAGTTGTCCTCATCTTTGACATAGGAACCATATGTAACCATAATTCCCATTGCTACACTGAGACTAAAAAACAACTGCCCCATCGCATCCAAAAGCACTGTAAAAAATCCTTTGACAGTGATTCCACTAAAATCTGGTACTATGTAAATCCAAAGCCCTTCCAGTCCCGTTCTGGTGACGCCTTGTCCATCTGTATAAGAAATAGTCAGAGAAAATATGGCAATTCCTAATACCAAAAGAATTAAGATAGGCATCAACACCTTAGAAAATGTCTCAATCCCTTTATTTACTCCACGAATTACAATAAATGCAACCACAAAGAGAAAAACTGCCATCAATATAATTGGTTGAAATTCCCCTGAAATATGATCGGTAAAATATCCGTCTACTGCGGCATGTGTCCCTTCTCCAGTCAGATAAGCCAGAAAATATTTTACTACCCAGCCGCCGATTACACAGTAATAGGGCATAATAAGAACTGGAACCAAGCAGGCCAGCACACCCAAAAATCCCCACTGGGATTTCAGCTTGCCATATGCGGTCAGAGGACTTTGTTTTGTCTTCCTGCCAATCGCAATCTCTGTCGCCAAAAGTGTAAATCCAAAAGTCAGTGCCAAGATTAGGTAGATGACCAGATAAAGCCCGCCT
>Ga0137306_101681_pt1 | contig 21383 bp, 20 predicted proteins | sample Inofroosms_March_FD_97187 | JGI IMG/M metagenome (GOLD analysis project Ga0137306, IMG submission 97187) | Mouse cecal microbial communities from Vienna, Austria - N-Acetylneuraminic and N-Acetylglucosamine D2O microcosms_March | ecosystem: Host-associated > Mammals > Digestive system > Large...
TCTATTAGTTTCAATTATTCTTCGTGAAACAACCCTGGATTACACTAGTACATTTCCACTCAACAATATATTCATCGTATTTGGTTGAAATACTATTATAGACTACAACGTTTTTATCCGATGAGATCATGCTTCGTTCATCTTGTAATTTATCGTATTGGAGTAGTGTTTTTTTCATTATATATCGCTTCTTGTGAAGGGGCAAGGGACAGAATTGGCCAATTGCTTTGTCAGCTCTGTCTTGTTTTAGCTCTATACCCATTTCCCTTCACAAATCGTTTCGCGTCCTTAATAAAACTGGCAATTACCAATACTATAACCATAGTAATCGGAAACGCCGCAATCATAGATACCAGTGCAGATAGCTATATACTCATTTGAAATACTACGTTTAGTAACCGTTGCAATATCTCTGCGCGCTTCGCGCCTGCCGTTTCTGAACCCAAACTGCCTTTGCAACAATCAAGAACAAACGTTTCATTAAATTCAGTGATGCCAGAAAGAAGAACAGTATTGTTTTCAACAAGATTCTGTAGCCGCATATTAAAAGCTGTCTGGTGTGAAAACCCCTATTTTTCACTGACTTATTCAGGGATACACCACATAATATGTCACGAATAAGATCCGCCCACACAGACTGGTTGTAATGAGAATTTGCCAATATCATATAACAGTAGAAAACATATATGTTCATATATATGTAGTGGATCATCTTTTAGTAGTGAATTTACTGATAACTGGATTAAGCATACTTAACAAAAATTCATCTTTAAGCACAAACAATATGCCAATATATACAACTATACTTAAAAATATAATTACTATAGCCCTTGTAATAATCCCACTAATAAAAGTATTACCCAGTAATCCAACCGCAATTATTCCGCAACATCCAAACACAGGATTCTTAATCATTTTGAAAATTCCCTTTATTATAATTTCCCTTTCAATATATTTTTTACATATCAAAAAACTAATTAACTCCGAAAAGGCCGTAGTAGCTGCTGCTGCGTTGATTCCATACTTAGGAATCAAAATAATATTTAATACTAAATTAACAATTGCGCTAGTTACACCTGCTCTCAGACAAATAGCTTCTCTTCCTGAAGGCAAAAAAATAATATTACCACAAAATCCTCCTAAGAACGAAAAAAGCAATGCAATGCTCAGTATCCTTAATGGTATAACAGCATCCAAATATTGTTCACCTGCAATAATTTGAACAAGTTCACTTGTAATAATATTTATTCCTATCAAACATGGTAATCCTAAAAATACCATAAAATTCAATGCATATTTTACTAATTTGTTAATTTCATCATAGTTATTCTTCTCAAACCAATATGATAATTTGGGCATTACAACGAAAGAAATAGATGCTACTAGTGCATTTACAATATTATAAATCTTAACAGCAACACTATATATACCTACTTCGTGATCTCCATGAATCAATCCAACAATAGTAATATCTGAATTACAATATATGGTTTGCGATAAAATCATCGAAAACATCAATAAAATTGGAACAATATGCTTCTTATATTCTATTTTAGTGGTTATCGAAACGTCGCAGTATCGTCTTCTGTATACCATGTTGACAATGTTTGCACCCCCTCCTGATATAACAGTTATTAGCGCATAAATATAATAATGTTCAGGCTTATGTACAAAAATAAACATTAAGCTTAAAGCAACTACTTGAAATATAACAGTCCTAACTGCAATAAATTTTAAATCTTCCATTGCAGTATTTAGCCAATCAGCCCCTAATGTTGTAAAAATAATTGTTATACTTTGAATACCAATCAATAACCTATAATCTTCAAATTTATCTACAAACAGCAAAAGAATACCTAACACAATATACGCAATGATTGTAGTTATTAAATTAATTGACAAAATCTGACTTGCAATGTCTGATAATTCCTTTTTACTTTCCTTAACTTTAGAGCATTCTCTTACTGCATAAGTAGAAATTCCAAGCGATGCTATTAATGAAACATAACTTATAACAGATTCTCCGAAATTAATTTTTCCAACATTATCTACTAATAATACTCTTGAAATATAGGGAAATGTGATTAAAGGAAATATTATTGTAGAAATCTGCTTTATAACACTATAAATTGTATTTTTACCAATTTGCTCTTTATTCATATGTTCTTATTTAGCTTCCTTTTTATTAACATAATGATCTTCATAATAATAACAACTGCCAAAGGACTGTTTACAGCCCATTTATAAGCTAATTTAACTTCTTTATACTGATATACATGGTTAAGAATATATTTTTTCTCCCAATTACGAGAATTTTTACATGTAATTCTAAAAGACAAAACAAAGTTTAATATAATATCTTTTAAATCTTTAATATATATCTGCTCAACCGTACTCTTTTCAATTCCACAATTTATTGCTCCATTAAAAAGCAAATTATAATATTGTTCTCCCCAAACAAAATATAAATCATAACCCACAGTTCTATTAGGCGATGCAGCCAAACAATTATATGTGTTAATAATATATTTGCCTTCATTTTTCATTACTTCAAATGCAATAAAGCTTTGAATAAAATATGTTCCAATAAATTTCTCTTTATTTTTAATCTTCTGAACATAATCAGTCTTTAAAATCATGGAAGACATAAATGTTACGAAAATATCTACACCCTTAAAGAATTCATCTCTATTATGATAAATAATCTGCCCCTCTTCCTTTAATCTGGGCAAAGATTTCTTTATCGGTTCCGTCTTTAATAAATCACATGAATTAATATGTACCATAACAGGGTTTTCATCCAATGACTTCATTATGCTCTCTATAGCTCCGGGCAATAAAAAATCATCATCTCCTAATAACATAACATATTCGCCAACAGCTCTTTCATATCCTAACAAAAAATTACGATCCGGCCCTACATTATCATGGTTTCTGTAATATGAAAAACCATATTTATTACTCATTCTTTTCATTAAAGATTCTGTATTATCCGTAGATGCATTATCATTCACTAATAATTCTACTGGTTTGTTCTTAATTTGCGGCAAAATACATTCTACGCATTTTTTTAATTTACCGGCTCTATTATATGTTGGAATTGCTATTGTCAGTTTATACTGCATATTTCTACTCCTCTATACTTTTTCCCACTCTGATTTTTCAAAATTCCATTTTTTAATTACTTTTGCCGGATTTCCTGCTATAATTGAATATGCTGGAAATTTCCCTTTCACTACTGAATTAGCAGCAACTATACATTTTTCTCCAATTATAGAACCCCTTAGAATTTTAACATTTTCGGCAATCCAACATCCATCTCCTATTGAAACAGGTGATGTAACAAGTGGCTGTTTATAATATGGAACATCCAAATTTGGATTCATTCCATGATCATTATCTGTAATCAAGTCATAACTTCCAAACAGAACATCCTTTCCTATTTTTACAGAATCAGCACAATATATGGTTAAATTACGATTTATTGAACACCTTTCACCAATATATACACCAGCCTCCTCTCTTGCACTGACTGGATTATTCTTTCCGCCAAATTTGGGATACACAGCTATTATCCAATTTTTTTCTATATGAACGTCTGATTCTAAATGAACATATTTGCCTTCTATAACTCTTCCATTAAGTCTCAATTGACTATTTCTCCCCAGATAATTAATCTGATGTTTAAATTTAATTTCCGCAATTTTATAATAGAATTTCTTTAACATATCCCTTACTCAATATTCGATAAATTTTCATTTTTTAATAGTTTTTTATTTGTACTAAGCAAATAATATTTAAATCCCATCGCATATATATATACGAAAATATTATGAGGCAAAATTTTGTATAATATATTTTCAATTTTTAACAGCTTTGATAGTTTCGCTGGTTTCTTTTCATAATCATTCCACGGTGACTGCGATAAATATTCGTCAAACAAAACCGCATATGGATGAATCGTGTTAAGATTCCATGCAGATTCGCCTATGAACCTTTCAAAATGGCGAATTGCCGGTTTTTTCTGTGCTTCCTTCATCACATTTAAATCATCATAAAAACCTTTTTGGGGAAAAGCTTTTCTAAAAGAAGTTTCTTTATAAACATAATGATGTGGTGTTGCATTATATCTTGGGTGCAATGTCATTATCTTATTATGCTGTGTAATATTCAAAAGATCTTGGTCAACTGCAATATATCCCTTTCTATTTCTTAGTTGTTCAATGATTTTATCCTGCGCATTATCCTTTTTCCATGCAGCAACATCAACAAGCATTACACCCATATTGAACCAACTGTCATTTTCATCAAATCCTAACGCTATCTTATATGGATTAGTAATTCCATCTCTCACTGCACCAATTATGCAGCCCTCCATATCAATATCTATTATTTCACTAAGATCATCAACTACAACCGTATCACTGTCTATAAAAAAGATTCTTTTTACTGTATCCGGTAATAAATTAAAAGTAAACAATTTCAGATAGGTAGTATACGAATTTCTGTATTTGGGAATACCCATACTTTCCAATATTTTTATTCCATCACTTAAATCCAGAAATATTATTTCTCTATTATATTTTCGGGCTAATAAATTGAACTTTTCTTTATTATCACCAGAAATATTATCATCAATTATGTAGACAACAATATTATCAATATTTTTATTATTAATAAATAAAGATGTTACGGAAACTCCTGCAAATGGGGCATAATTATTATCTGTCAGATATAGCACGTTTAATACGCTCATTCATTTCTTCCTCATCAAAATTAATTCTTTCTTCAACTATTACAAGCGGTCTATTAATTACTCTGCGGTTCATACTCATAACGTATTCTCCTAAAAATCCCATAAATGCTAATTGTACGCCGCCAAGAAAAAATACAGCTATTACCACCGGAGTTACTCCGGCATTAAAATTATTCCAGTTAACCAGCTTAAGTATCAAATATACAAGTCCAAGCATAAAGCTAATCAATGAAATCAAAAATCCGATAAACGTTGCAATTCGAAGACTGTTCGTATAACTAGTAAAGCTTAGCATAGCAGCGTCAAATAAAGTAAAAAAATTATTATGGGTATTACCAGCACGGCGCTGCGGCTGAGTATATTCTATCTCTAAATGATCTGGCGCATATTCCGCAATGATGCCTCTCAAAAAAGGAGTCGGATCTTTTATTTCACGCAAGACGTTGATAAAGCTTTGATCATATAATCCAAAACCAGTAAATTGCTTTATCTGTTCTACAGAACTCATCTTTTTTATTAGCATATAATAACAATCTCTCATAAAATACATAAGCTTACTTTCCATACTTTTGGTTTTTACCATACAGATAACCTTATGTCCTTCTTCCCATTTGTGAACCATATCAGGAATCAGTTCAACAGGATCTTGAAAGTCTGCACATAATGGAATTACACAATCTCCTGTACACTGCGTCAACCCATAGTATGGACTGTTAAACTGCCCAAAATTCTTCATGTTAAATATCGCATGTACTTTTTTATCTTCATTGCATAGCTCTCTTATGATATTTCTTGTCCTGTCTGTTGATTTGTTATCAATTATTACTATTTCAAAATCATATTCAGGTAATGAATTAATTAACTCTAATTTAGCAGCTTCTGTAATTTGTCTTATGTTTTCTTCCTCATTCCAGCAAGGAATCATTATGCTAATTTTTTTCATATCTATATTCCCATTTTAATCCAATCGATAGTTTTTCTAATACCTTCTATGAAATCTGTTTGTGGCTGAAATCCTGTGTCATTCGTAAGTTCAGTTATGTCAGCACATAGATACATTACCTGTTTAGGAGCATATGGAATCTCTCCAATCCCAAGACTTGCTTTCGGATTTATTTCATTACGCATTATTTTTACATATTCTATTAATGGCTGAACCTTTCCACTTCCAATACAGTAGATTTTACCATCTATTCCCTTATCTCCAAGCAAAAATAATGCATTTGCTGCATCCTCACTGTAAAGATAATCCCATTGCTGTTCTCCTTTTGTTAATTCAGGTACATCTCCATTTAAAAGTTTGCGGATTGTACTTGAAATCATCGTCATCTCACCGTCATAAGGTCCATATACACTAAGTATTCTTGTCCATATATGGCGAATACTTCTTTTTTGACATTCTATCCGGCTCATTTGCCCGGCACATAATTTCGCTATTCCATAACCATTTTCAGGAAATGTTGGCACATTTGCGTCTAATTTTCCTTCATATCTACCATATTCAGCTTGCGAACCTGCACCAATAAACACCTTACATCCAAGCTTTTCTGCTAATTCAACAGCATCCAATGTATACTTGACATTTTGCAACTGTAATGACATATCGTTTCTTCCATCACCTATCGTTGCCGCCCATCCAAGATGATAAAAAGCATCACATTCCTTCATTTCATTATCAATACTTAAATTTTTAATTTCTGATAAATCGCATTCCACAATATGAACCAATTTACTATCAGGAATATTATGTATTCTTTTTGAGTTTTTTCTACACAAGGCATAAACTTCAATGCCCTGTGTAATGCATTCATTAACTAATGCTACTCCAATTGCGCCTGTTGGTCCAGTAATTGCTATCTTTTTCATTTTTATAACCCTTTTATTCAAACTTAATTTTATCAAACACTTCCCTGTCTAAAAATGGTGCCATGTCATCAAGCGACGGAGAAGTTATTCTACCATCTGGCAACACCTTTGATGATGATTTAGGAGCGAAATTCTGTGTTGGATCAACGATTGCTTCGCAAATACATGGGCCTTCACAATTTAATGCCGATTTTAGAACGTCTTCGCAATTTTCTTCATTATTCAAACAATAATAGCTTATTCCAAATGCATCTGCTATCAGCTTGAAATCTGGAAACCCTACACCACTAGCAGCATCTATACCTATAAACGGCGGTTGAAACAAATTTGTCTGTGTCTGTCTTATTGAATGATATCCATTATTATTCAATATTATAAGTTTCAAATTAAGTCCGTTGTGAGCGATGGTTGCAAGCTCCTGAAGATTCATCATCACGCTTCCATCACCATCTATACAAACCGTTCTTTTTGTATTATCAGAAACCGCTACTCCCAAAGCAGCTGGAAGTCCATATCCCATCGCTGCACACCCGGAATTTGTAAACATTCTTTGTCCCTGTTTAATTTTTCCCGCTTGAAATGTAATTACACATGCGCTTCCATTTCCACAAATAATTCTATCATCATTTTTAAGCATTCCAAAAAGCTTATCTATAAATACATATGGATTTATAAGTCCATTATCTGTTCTATGATATTCTTCGCATACAACAGGATAATCTTTCACTAATGACTTACACCAATCTAACCATCTTCCATGCTTCTCTTGAGGAGTATACTCCGTTTCTAAAAGTTTTAATATGAAATCTTTTACATCAGCATTTATAGGCATATCAGGCTTTATTGTTGGCTTTATTAGTTCTCTCGGATCTATATCAACGATAATTTTATAAGCATTTTTAGCAAAGTCAAAATGATTATAACCTATCATTCTAATATTAAGCCTGCATCCAAGACTTATCAGTAAATCGCAGTTTTGTATTGCAAAGTTTCCCGGGCGAGTGCCAACAGTTCCGGGCATTCCTGCAAAGTAAGGACTATCCCCAGCAACTACATCATTCGCATTCCATGCAGTTACCACTGGTATTTTCAGCTTATCCAATAGTATAAGCAACTGTTCCTCTGCATTACCCAGACGAATGCCCGTGCCTACTAATATAAGCGGCGCTTTTGCATTCTTGATCTTTTCTAATACAGTTACTGCAACACTTTCTATAACTTCAGGAATTTTCCAAGGATTTTCAATTTCTGGTAAAAAATGTATTAATTCGTCTGTTTCAATCATTGCACCTTGAACATCAAGTGGTATATCAAGCCAAACTGGACCTCCTCTACCATTCAGCGCCAAAAATATAGCTTTCTCTAGATGATATGCTATTTCTTGTGGATTAGTAATCATAACAGCATACTTGGTCATATTTGAAACAGAATTAACTATGTCAAATTCCTGATCACCTAACTGTCGAAGCCCTATTTCCGAACATGACCATGTAGTAGTCTCTCTTTTCACTTGACCAGAAACAATAAACATCGGAATTGAATCAAGCCAGCCCCCCATTACACCAGTTATTGCATTGGTTCCACCGGGTCCACTGGTAACACAGACAGCTGCTAATTTACCCGTCATTCTTGTATATCCCTCTGCTGCAATAGCGCAAGCCTGTTCATGATGATTAAAAATGCAGTGCATGCCTTCCTGATGGCCTATTGCATCGTCCAAATGCATTGCCCCTCCACCAGTTACCATAAAACAATCTTTTATTCCATTGTTCACAAGAAATTGAGAAATATATTTTGCTACTTTTATTTTCATTGCAATCCTCCAACCAAAAGCGGAATCAACTCCTCTGCTGTTGTTGCTACTCCCACATTATCAAATTTATCAACATCACTCTTTGACTTAAACCCAAATCCATATGTCACTCCAACAAATTTTGTTCCAATACCTGATGCACCAATTGCATCATTATCACTATCTCCAATCATTACAGACTGTGAAAAATCAACTGCACCACAATCTTTAAGTGCTTTTTCTATGATATCTCTTTTCTTTAATTTATTTTCATGATCTGCACCATATATTACATCTGTATACTTGTTAAATCCAAAATGATTCATAATCACAGTTGCATAATCCTGTCTCTTATATGTTGCAATTGCCGGCTTAATTCCCACATCAAGCAATGCCTCAAACACTTTGTATATCCCATGATAAGGAACTGCTTTCAAAAGGTCTACATCTTTATACTGATTTCTAAACGTTACTGCCAATTCCTGTAGAATATCTCCAGTTAATCCATAAACCCTCGCAAATGAATCCTGAATTGGCGGTCCTATAAAAGTTCTTAATTTTATCTCATCAATTGTAGGCAAATTATGCTTATTAATTGTATATTGTACTGATGAAAGCACACCTTCTGATGTATCTAATAGCGTTCCATCTACGTCAAACACTGCAACATTAAAATGACGCCCCATATATATCCTCCGTCTCATCGTATGCTGAATATGTTAAAAACTGAATATCCATCGTTCTTCTAAATTCATAAATTGCTTCTTTCATATGTTTGTTTAAGTGCAATGCTTCATCTTTAACAAAATAGTATTCCATTGACGGATCAAAATAATTATCTTCCTTATCAGAATATCCATCAAATCCTGCACACACAATCTGTTTTATTCCAATTAAACCGAGTAGTTTAATAAGCATTAGAAAAGAATTATCCATTATTTTTTCTTTACGTTCTAATAGTGGTGCTCTGTTTACTACAAAATCAAACTTTCCATTTCTGCATTCAACATTTGTAGTAGCAATAATTTTTTCATTCTGAATTTTCATATCGTGATAGCGTTTGGCATTAGTAGCAAAAACACAATCTACTCTTATTCCATCAGGAATATAATTTATTGATATAATGTAGGGATTATTTTCTTTTATGAATAAATCAACCTTTTCTTTTTGTAAACAAATATTTTTACCCGGACCTATTAACAAAATTTTTCTGTCACCTATTTCATTGAATAAATTCATTTTGTCCTGAGTATCATCTCCATCGCCTGCAACATAATCTGTATAAATTTGTTCCGCAACTGACATATCATATAATAATTTCTTTTCATCAGGTTCAATTTTCGCAAGCAAATCATCAATTTTTGAGACTGATAAATTTTGTTTTTCCTTAAAATAAGTAACATAACTAGGATGGCACTTATTTAATGCACTTAGATAGAAAAATGTTTTATATCCCCAAGGAGCTTTTCCATAAAAATGCATTATGCTTTCTTCTATACCTTCAAGCATTGGATTAATTTTATACCTGCTGCTATACTTATCATTTAAGCGCATTGCCAATAATTCAAGTGGAGCATTGCCTGCACTTTTACCCATACCATATAAAGTACCATCAACAACAATTTCTCTATTTGTTTCTTTTTCAAGAAAGGCTAATGCGTTTGCATAAGCAAGCTGAAAATTGTTATGTGCGTGAAAACCGATTTGAACATCACTATCAACATATTTATCTAATATTTCATAATAATGCAGCATATCATCAGGATGCAACAATCCATAGGTATCAACCATAGATACGGCATATGGTTTAACATCATTTACAAGTTTTATAACTTCCATTAGCTCATTATCACTATAGCTTGTAATTGAGACCAATTGAGAATATACTTTATATCCAAGCGCTTTTACCTGACGGCAAAACTCCATAGCCTCATGCATGATATGCTTCTTAAAAATTACTCTTATACCATCTAAACAGCTATCACTACATGGACTTAGGTTTTTGATACTACACGTTCCATAATCAATCATTCCAACTACATCTACACCCTTTTTATCATGGCTGCCAAATATTTTTTCAACACTATAGGTATCCGGCATAATAGTTCTATCAATATCAAACGGCCGTCTGTCATCAAGAAATCCTATTTCAATTACATCTACATTCGCATCTACAAGACGTTCGAATATACTTATAATATTGTTATATCCAAACTTCCAATCATTCACATATCCACCATCTCGCAAGGTGCAGTCCAATAATCTGATTTTTTTCATACACCGCCTCCATTCTTACTGGTTTACCGCTTCCTTGATAATCTGTCCCATATAATCAATTTTTTCATCTGTCATTCCCGGATATACACCTACCCAGAATGTATGGGTCATAATATAGTCTGTTACTTTAAGATCTCCAACTACACGATAAGCATCTGTTCCTCTAATCTGGTCAAAACATGGATGCTTAATTAAGTTACCACTAAATAAAAGACGTGTTTGAATATTATGTTCCTCAATATATTTTGTAACTTTGTTTCTATCAAGACCACTTTCATCTCTTACGCTGATAAGGAATCCAAACCAAGATGGCTGGCTTCCTTCTGCCGGCTTCGGAAGAATAATCTTTTCCTGAACTTCCTCTAGATTCTTGCGTAGTCTATCCCAATTATGACGACGTCTCTCAATAAAGCTTGGGAACTTCTTAAGCTGTTCAACACCAACAGCTGCCTGAAGGTCAGTAACCTTAAGGTTGTATCCGAAATGGCTATAAACATATTTATGATCATATCCTTGTGGAAGCTCTCCATATTGTCCGTCAAATCTATGACCACAAAAGTTGTCTTGCCCGGAAGGACAGATACAGTCTCTTCCCCAGTCCCTGAAAGATAAGATAAGTCTGTTAAGCTGCGGATTATTTGTGTATACACAGCCCCCTTCCCCCATTGTCATATGATGCGGCGGATAGAAGCTTGATGTTCCAATGTCTCCCCATGTACCTGAAAACTTTGTTTCTCCATCAATTGTATATTTTGTGCCAAGCGCATCACAGTTATCTTCTACAAGCCACAAATTATATTTATCACAAAAAGCTTTCACAGCCTTAAGGTCAAATGGATTACCAAGTGTATGTGCAATCATAACCGCTTTTGTCTTTGGGCTAAGTGCAGCCTCAAGTTGTGTAACATCAATATTGTACTGTGGAACAGTAACATCTACAAATACAGGGACTGCACCATACTGAATAGCTGGTGTAACTGTTGTTGGAAATCCACATGCTACTGTAATAATTTCATCTCCACGCTTGATTTGGCGCTCACCAAGTTCTGGTGCTGTCAGTGTCATAAACGCTATAAGATTAGCTGATGAACCACTATTCACAAGATGCGCAAATCTTACACCAATCCATTCAGCAAATTTTTTCTCAAATTCATTCGAAAAACGGCCTGTCGTAAGCCAGAAATCCAACATCGCATCACAAAGTGACATCATTTCTTTTTCATCATATACGCGGGAAGCATATGGTAATCTATCTCCTGGTTTATATGGCTTATCCTGTTCCGGTTTCTTAAAATCATTATAGTAATCAGCTACCATACTTTTAATATATTCTCTCGCCTCTGCTTCATTTTTCCACTTTGACATATCATATCTCCTATCCTAAAAAATCTATAATTTGTGCATCCATACATTTTGAAATATCGCCATTTAAAAAATATACCTTTGACCATTCCACGGTCTTTTCAATTGCCTGTTCAACACTCCATCTGGGCTTCCATCCAAATATTCTTTTTACCTTTGAACAGTCAAGTTTTAGAAAATTTGCTTCATGCGGAGCATTTTTCTCAGCCTTGTTAATCCAGCTTATCTTATCGGCATCCTCCACATTTTCATTCCACTTATTACAAAAAATATCTACAAGCTGACCTGTTGTTATACAATCTTTATCATCTGGTCCAACATTGTAAAAACCTGCATATCTCTTGTCATCAAATTGCATTTTTGCAATCGTTAGATAAATTGCAAGAGGTTCTAGGACATGCTGGTACGGTCTTGTAGAATGTGGATTTCTTACTATTATGGACTCGTGCTTTCCAGCGGCTCTAACCGAATCTGGAACAATACGATCATTTGCAAAATCGCCTCCTCCTATAACATTTCCGGCACGTGCTGTAGAAACAGCCACATTCATATTACAGTAAAAGGAATTGATATAGCAATGTGTTACAAGTTCTGAACACGATTTACTGTTTGAATATGGATCATACCCATCTAACGGCTCATTTTCACGATATCCCCATTCCCACTCATTATTTTTGTACACCTTATCAGTTGTAACATTTAGAAATGATTTAACGCATGAATTCAATCTCACACATTCACATATATTGACAGTCCCCATGACATTTGTCTCATAGGTGTAAACTGGATCTTTATATGAATCTCTTACGATCGGCTGCGCTGCAAGATGAAATACGATCTCTGGCTGCACAACCTTAAATACTTCCATAAGATGTTCTCTATCCCTGACATCTCCTATTACTGAATTCATTTTATCTGCTATATCAGCAATTGAAAACAAATTAGGATTTGTAGGTGGTTCAAGAGAGTATCCTGTCACCTCAGCACCTGCATTAATTAAAATTTTGCACAACCATGATCCTTTAAATCCTGTATGACCTGTAACTAAGACTTTTTTCCCTCTATAAAAATCTAATAACATATGAATCTCCATTCCGCCGCCTTTAACTGGTGGCACAAATTTTTATTATAGGCTCTTATATGGAATAGCAATCGGACAAGCAGGAGCACAAATAATCTTTTGTCCTTTATCACTATATGCCGAGGATGGGGTCACTTTAACATAATGTATATAATTTTCTTCTCCGGCGGATTTTTTTGATATTTAATAAGCTCTTGCCATAACGCTCGTTCCCTGAGTTCTATTCCCTTAGGAATTTTCTGCTGCATTGGCGATACTATGAATGCATGACTTTCCGTATCCTGTGTAAACAGGTTTTTGTATTGCGGTAATGATTTCAAATATTTTCTGGTATCTATAATCTGGTCATATGCATTATACTTTTGTTTCGTACTAATATTTTTTCCTTTCAGTTCAATGTAACATACTTGCAATTGCTTTGAACAGTATAATAAATAATCATATTTTTGCTGACCTTCTATTTGTGGAATCATTTCTCTATCTGGTTCGCTTACATATACTTCATCATCTGTTATTTTTATTGGTATATATGCATTCTGGACTGATTTTTTATCTCTTAATACTTTAACGGAACTCTTTTGCAATATTTGAAAATAAACATTATATTGCTCAAATGGCAGGCTGCTTTGCGTATCAGTCTTTTTTCATTCTTCTTTTTTCCCATTCGGTACATCCCTTTCCCTCTCTTGCAGCCAATACAAGTCCATATATTTCTGACTTACTTGATCAGACACTTCATCAATTAATTCTGTATTTATTTCGTTCATCTCATTATCACACAAATCTATAACATTTCCCTCCGGCTCAATTTTAAACGCTGATAGAGTTTCAGGAGAAATAGCCACATACTCTCCTACAATTCTACTGACCGCATCTAAACGCTGTGGAAATTCCCGTACAGTCTTTCCTGCACAATACAAGGTATTTATGCTTGTTAAAATATATGGACTGTGCGTTGTAATAAACACTGTACTTTCTGTCTTATTCATAAAATATGAAATAAACTCAATTACATCTTTTTGCAAACAGGGATATAAATGAGCTTCCGGTTCTTCTATAATAGCAAAAACTTTCTCATTCTTTAATAGCAAAACATATAGTTGATTCAGCAGCCATAATATTTCCTGCTGTCCTGAAGATGCATTTTCTTAATATCCATCTCTATATGCTTAATCGCATCTAAATGCTCAATAATGATTCTCTGCATCATGAATCTCCCTACACAATACCTGCTATTTTTTCCAAACCATCCAAGGTGCATTCCCTGACTCAATCATTTCCTCTAGCTTCTGTTTATCCCTCTGTGTATCCATACATTTCCAAAAACCGTGATGCATATACGCCATAAGCTGACCGTCAGCGGCCACGCGCTCTATAGGTGCCCGCTCAAAAACCGTCGCATCTCCTTCAATGTAATTAAAAATTTCAGGGTTTAACACCATAAAACCCGCATTAATCACTCCGCCATCTGATTTGTTCTTTTCCCTAAACTTACTAATCCTGCCATCCTGCTCAATATCAAGTATCCCAAACTGCTGCCCTACATTTACCGCCGTCATGGTTGCAATTTTGCCATGCGACTTATGAAATTCCACAAGCGATTTAATATTAACATCCGAAACACCATCTCCATATGTGAGCATAAATGATTCATCTCCAACATATGGTTGGATTCTTTTAATTCTGCCACCAGTCATAGTATTTAATCCAGTATCAACTAAAGTAACTCTCCAAGGTTCTGCCACATTTGTATGCACTTCCATGTGATTTTCTTTTGTAAAGTCAAATGTGATATCACTGTTGTGCAAATAATAATTGGCAAACCACTCTTTAATTACATGCTGTTTGTACCCACAGCAAATAATAAATTCATTAAATCCATAATAAGAGTATTCTTTCATAATATGCCAGAGAATTGGCTTGTCCCCAATCTCAATCATTGGTTTTGGCTTCAAGTGACTTTCCTCACTAATTCGTGTTCCAAATCCCCCTGCCAATAATACTACCTTCATTTTTACTCCCTTCAATCTTTATTAAGTATCCACAATTGGTTCTCATTGCCGGTTAATTGTTCAATATATACTCTATTTCCATCATACGCTAATGCATACTTGTCTTCCCATGTAATCATATAATATCCAGATTCTTCCACAATACTGAACATTTGCGGAAATAATCCATTTCCATACCACAACCATATCTTTCCATCATCATATACCGTTCCCTGTGGAACATCCAGATATGATTTTTCTGCATCAGAAAAAACTAAATGGTACTTTCCATATGAATTTGCGTAAACCAAATCAACCAAGTAATCATTGTCAGATAATACAATTGAATATGTTCCCTCTTCATTATCATTAGGCAAATATGTCATAAATAATGAATCGTTTACGCAAGGTGAAATTCTATATCTTCCCACATCTAAATTCAACCCTAGCTTATCCAAATACTTTTTATAAACATTATCTTCGTATTCTATATCCTTCTGTGTCTTTTCCCTTGCTATATATTTATAAAATGGATATTGTTCATAATTTTTTCTCAAAAAGTTAGTATTTAATTCAGGTACAGCTCTGCTTAATGATTGAACACTATCCTTAACTATCGGAAAAGTATGTGTTGTCCTAATCTCCCACATATTACCTAATAATTGACCAAAGGGACTAGCAAATGCAAGAAATAATACAATTCCTACCATAGACCACAAAATTTTACCACACACCTCAGTTTCAAATATGAATTTTATAAAATAAATCATAAGAATATATAGTGCTGGTAATGAAGCATTCATACAAAAATCTCTTATACCACCAACTTTAAAAAACGGAATAACTACAAGACTAAAAATAATTATCCAATATAATATATCTCTTTTATACTTTTTATAAATCAATAAACAGTATATTCCAAATTCAATTAAATAAAATAAAATTAATGTCAATATTCTTTTTGAATCAAATGCCTCCCAAGGAACAAACAAAATACTACCACTGTTATCACTTGCAGCTGTATTCATAGTAAAGAAAAAGTAACATATAGGCAGTATGCTTATTATTGCACATATGTTTTGTATACTAAAAATACTTAACAATTTTAACTGTTTATATTCTCTACCTATGATTTCTTTAATGAAAATAGCACACGCATCCAAAAGCAATAAAATAAATACGCCTACAAACGGAATTGGTCCAGATGGCAATACAAGCAATCCTAGAAAAGCATAATTTTTTATTTTCCTATTCTCTAAAAATATCGGCATCACTACCCACATCATAACTGTTTGATTATATACTTGACTCAAAGCATCCAAATTACATCTGTACAAATAACTACAATCATAACCGTTTCTGCTATAATCCAGCCAGCCTTCTGCTGAACCTATTATTCCAAAAGAATAATTACAAAATCCAAATGTAGTACTAATTGCAAAGCCTAATATGTTAAGTCCACTCCAGCATGCTACAAAAGCACAAACTGTAAATACCCTTTTAGTTGATGTATCTGCCTTTGTTAAATAAATTATCATTAATGTTGATAAGAATATGCCTAAAAATGTCCAAACAAATAATGAAACACAGCCTGCACTCCATCCAAATATTTTTCCAAAAATTGCAGGAACCAACCAATATACCAAATAGTATACCAGTGCACATTTATTCCCATTGGTATATATAACCGGCCACTGATAATTAATTAAATCCCGAAAAATTGCATTTCTCCATGGGTTATCATTTGACTGTACAAAAAATCCTCCAGAACCTGATATCCATGTAAACGCAAGTATTATTACTATGGTGATAACAAGTTGCTTCATTGATAATTCAATATATCTATCATCATTCCTATAATCTTTTATAAAAAAAACAAATCCCGTTATTAATGCCAATGAGCAAGCTAATCCAATATATAATTTTAACCAAGTCATGAAAAAAATAATAATTGGCAAAATTAAATATATACATGACATCATTACTATATTTTTTAGTTTTAATTTCATACCCTACCTCTTTACAAAATATATTGCTAAATTTATAGATTTAAGATTATTTACCCCAACCCCAAATACTTATTCCAAAATTCCAGCGTCCTCATCTTCACCCCTTCAGTCCTATACTCATTTTGGGCTCTTTTTAATTTACTATTTACTGCAAATACCATTAAAATTGTCTTCCATATACCCTGTACCGACTTGCTAAATGAACGTTCTGCGATAAACGCCTTTCTGGCAGATGCATCATAATACATAACTCTGCTCATACGATACGTTTGTGGCGATTTTACGGCTGTCATTGAAACAACATTTTCACCTTTGGCTGGAAGTAATAGTCCATTCAATGTCAAATTACGTTTAAGTTTTGTTTTTTTGGTATGAAATACGTCATTATTGCTTTTATATTTTGGATAACTAAACGGCATATTCAGGTTATCTAAATCTTGTGCCTTATATCCTGATTCCATAATTTTCTTATGAAGTGCTTCTCCGTCCTGCTGCATTAACCATTGCGGACCCTTTAAGAAATCCTTTACCCCCTGTAAATACAGATCTACATTTTTGTATCTGTACAGCATTATTTCCTGTATACAATGCTTAAACATTGTTTTATTTAATTGTTTTGCACCATACCACTGACAATGAAATGCATTATCAATGAGGAGATTTCTAATGATATAATACTCTAAAAATGATGAATACTTGTTTTCAAACGGCTCATGCCATACACATATTCCATTCATAAGGATCAGCTTCTTCATATTTCTTAATCCATACTCTAAATCATCACCTCTGATAAAAATAGGCAATGGAAGATTATCAGGACCAACAATACTGATCGGGAAGCAGCAATACCACCATGCATTAAACTCCGTTGTTTCCTCCACCTCATTATACAAGCATGCCTCACAGCTTCTTAAATCCAAGCCATGCTTTAATGAATCTAAATATCCGCCATTCCATGTCGCACCAGATTCTACCTGAGCATACTGTTTATCCAGTCTGAGCATTGCTCCGCCAATAAAAGCATCTACATATTCATCTTTAATCAGAGATAAAATCGTATAAGTTTTTATTAGAGCCTCTGGTTCAATTACGACATCATCATCCATCAGCAAAGCATGTGTAAGATTATATTTCTGATTATGATTCATCATTTCGATCAGGTCTCTCGTAAATCCTCCTGCTCCGCCAAGATTTCTATTCGGAAAAATGTGAATATTTTCTGTTTGGAGTCTGTCGATATCAAGTGTTTTTCCATTATCAGATATAAACACTTCCAAATGCCCCGACATGGGAGAATCATTATTGTCCAATATCTCATTTCGAATTATATCAATATTGTTTTCTACAAATTTTTCTCTTCTAAATGTACATATACCCAGTCCGATTTTGACACTTCTTATTTGATTTTCGTCTACATCACTACAATATGCACCGCCATAAAATACACTGTCATCGCTCAATGCTTCCAGCTTAAAAGTGTACATCCCCCTGCCACTGATGTTGTATGGTATATAATACTCCTGTTCTGATTCCGCATTGATCAATTTTTCACTTATAATCTTTTCTATCACATCATCATTAACATGCTCCTTGTTTAGCAGAACAACTCTAAACTGGCCTTTTAAATGCAGATTTAGATAAATATCTTTAACAACTGTATACTTGAACCATTTATCTACAGTCAGACCGTTAAAGTATGTATCAAAGCTCACTCTCGCACCCTTAGAAAAAGTAATCTTCTGTTCACCGGTATAATATGCTGTCTTCCGCCTTCCTAAATATTCATTTTTCTCATCATCTGTCCTGAAATATAATTCCCTCTCTGTACATTTTCCAATCTTAGGAAACAAAATCTGTTGTATTACCATACTCCCACACCTCTAACTTTTGTTAATTATTGAGACATATCTGTCAAATTGACAGGCAAAAAGCAACCTCAATGATGGAATTATTCTACGTCTGCAATAACTAACGTTTTATGTATAATCTCATTGTCCCATGATTCTACCATAAAGCTGATTATAACACATAGTTATGTAATTTCAAACAGATTTTTAAAAATTGTATCATATATATTTTTACAACATGGGATTCATGCAGATTGTTCGTGTTTTAGTAAATATTGGCACCAGAACATATTAGAAAACTTATAAAAGAGAAATGAACATTACTTTTTAAACAGATTTCTGATTATCCTTATCGGGTTGGTCAATGCATAGCCTAATCTGTAGCTGATGGAATTTCGTAACTGCTCACAGTTGTTTTCCTGTTCCAGCAGCTTTGATCTGAGTGCTTCACATTTACTATCGTCATAAACAGGTTCTTTTTGCTCGACATCACGATCTGCAAAGTACATATGCTGTGATGGTTCCCATTCAACATGCACCTGTATTGAGTCACCATCTTTTACCCTGCATTCAAACTTATATGGTTTATCATGGCTGCATTCTTTTGATCCTGGTAACATTTCCTGACCATTTAATTTGAAGCTATTGTAATTTACAAAGATTGGAAGCCTGTTATTCTCTTTGTTCCTGACATCCTTTGCTCTTAGATATATGGTCAGATTTCCATCTCCAATACATTGAAAACAAATATCCAGTGAACCCTTTCGCGAATGTAATACATATCCTTTTCCATTATTACAAAACCACTTCGGAGATTGAACTGTAGTATGTGTATCTGTAACATTCAAAATTTTAATATCATTTTTTTCACTGCCAAGATTTTTGATATCAACTCTTCCAGTAATTTGATTCCTGATAATTGCTTTACTCAAAATATCATCTTTTTCATTTTCTCTGTTATGTAATGCTTTATCTGCTTCTATTTTTTCTCCCGACCATACTCTTGAGGACGACCACTTTTCTTCTGATTCTGTCCAAAAATCATGTTCATTATTTAATCCTAAGACTAAAAACATAGTACACCACATATAAAGACTTCCTGTAGTGATATATTCTTCTCCTAATTCCGGCTGGCCACCAATTACCCCTATTCTTAACCAGCCATCATTTGTAAAGCAATCAGGATTAGCAGTCAGTTTAACTAATACAGCCGTCAAAGCATTGCTAACAGAATGTGAACTTTTGTTCCCCCCCCCCGAATAAAATGAGATTCGTCAAGCCGTGAAATATTCCACCTCTATAACAAATACTCCTTCCTATTATCGGGTAAAACCCTTCTGGAGAAATCATTTTTTCCTGAATTTCTGCATATCTCCTGCTTCTGGTAAAGTATTGCTCCTCCTTAACCCACGGCACATTTTTCACGATGTCCATTAACAAGGGGTGTATCACTATACCATTATAATAGTCCATGCTAAATTCTTTTCCATCCGAATAAAATCCATCTCCAACATACCATTGTTCAAATTGAGATAATGCATAATCTATCGCTGCCCTAGATGCATATTGGTGTTCTTCTTCTCCATATTTCATAATAAATACTTCTATCATTGCTGAGAAAAGTATCCAATTATTTCTCCAAGGTCTTATTTTTCTAGTCGATAACATACATTGTAAAATATTTTTTCTGACATTATGTTCAAATTTGTCCCATAACTCCTTAGGTGCACGCAATATACCCTGCGCAAGAAAAGCAGCATCTACCAATGGCTGCGTACCTCTGTCAAATATCATATAATCATTTGCTTGGGGATCAACACAATTCGCTATACTTCTTCTGGCTAATTCTGCATATTTTTCTTTTTGGTTTTTCTCCCATTCATTGACACCATCAGAACTTAACTCCAGCCAAGGAGCTATCCCACAAATTGTCCTTCCTAATGCTTCCAGATATGCATACTGCCCTCTTTTTTCAACAGCTTTACCATATAAAGGCATGGCATTTTTCAAATTATCATTTGCACAATTCGTAAGAACCGGATCAATAATCTTTATTAAATTTTCTACCCAGTACTTCCTTTTGTCAAACGTATACAAACATATCACATCCTTATTTTTTAGAATTTACTCATGCTTCACACTCCACCTCCGTCATCTCCGCTTTATTACATTTCTTATTACTCTGACTGGATTGGTAAGTGCATAGCCTAATCTGTAACTAATAGATTTTTTCAATTGTTCACATTGTTCTGTTATTTGTAAATACTCTTTTTCTTTATTTTGAATTTTCAATCTAAGTTCTTCACATTTCGTCTCATCACAAATTACTTTTTCTACAACCGTTTCTTTTATTTCAACTGCTTTTTCTTCTGAATACATCTGCTGCGAGGGTTCCCATTCAA
>Ga0137306_101683_pt1 | contig 21371 bp, 15 predicted proteins | sample Inofroosms_March_FD_97187 | JGI IMG/M metagenome (GOLD analysis project Ga0137306, IMG submission 97187) | Mouse cecal microbial communities from Vienna, Austria - N-Acetylneuraminic and N-Acetylglucosamine D2O microcosms_March | ecosystem: Host-associated > Mammals > Digestive system > Large...
TCAGAAAATTACGGAAAACCCTGGACCTGATCAAAGAACACCGGGCAAAGCAAATGGAAAACGCTCTTACTGCCAGTATATCAGTTGAAGAAGCAGAAACGGCTGGAATAAGAATCCGGAGAACAAGCATATATGCCTGTTTGAAAACAGCTTATTCCAGGCGCCCTCAAAACACAACTCCCACTGCCCTAATCACCAGCCCCCAAACCACAGCAATCCCATACAGTGCCCCAATAATCCCCAGCTTTTCCTTCCGGTTATGCCCCTGGCGCAGAATAATCAGGACGCCGACGCCTGTATTTACCAGAAGGCCGGCCATAAGCTGGCTTGTCCCGATTACGCCGTCCAGATACAGTTCCGTGATTACCACGGAGGACGCGCAGTTGGGAATCAGACCCACCAGAGCCGCCGCCATTTCTCCGACCAGCGGTATGTCCACAAACAGCATCCCCAGCCGTTCCTCTCCCATCAGTCCGATCACGACGTTCAGCACAAGAGACACCAGAAATATATACAGACAGATTTTCACCGTATGGCTGACAGCAGATTTCAGAATCCCGCTCTCACAGCCGCAATGCTCCGTTTCGCAGATGGCGTGAATATCCATTTCATGAACCTGAACCCGCAGCATTTTCCGACATACCAATTCCACCAAATAACCGGAAATAATACCGATCAGCATCTTCAATCCGAGAATTTTCAGGATCACGCCGATCTCTGCATGCTCCGCCAAAAGCACCGGCAGCATTTCCTCCGATGTGGAAAGATAAATGGACATCAGTGTGCCCAGCGTAATCACACGCCCCATATACAAGCCCGATGCTGCCGCCGAAAACCCATGAGGAATCACCCCCAGGGCCGCACCCCACAGCGGCCCCAGCTTTCCTGCGCCCTGAATCCGCCGGCGGGCTTTCTCCCCCGCTTTATGCTCCAGTGCTTCCATCGCCAGATAAGCCAGAAAAAGAAAAGGAATCAGCCTGAGACTGTCCCATATCGTATCCGCCAGAATATCCATTATACCATCCATCGCCGTCTTTCCTCTCTTTCCCTTATGCCTGAATGTACTCCCGGAATCTCTCCGCCCGATTTAATGAATACATCCTCCCCGATGCCAATATGTGGTTTATTATAGACAACCGATGAAATTTAGTCAATGCAATCCTTTCGCCCCGTACATAAAAGTTCCCTGCAAGCCCAAATTTCATTTATTATTTCCGCCGCCGTCACATATATTGATAAAGAAATCATTTTCGAAAACGGACGATGAAAACCGGCGGCTCCCAAAGCCGCGGACGTCCATGGGACGGCTTTGCAGAAGGCTTCCCCATGATGAGGGTTATTATGAAAAATAAAACCGGAACAGAATTTTTAATGGGAATCTGTATGGTGCTGCTTGTGACGGCAGTAACCCATTACATGACAAAGAGCCGGCCGACCACAGGCACGCCCGAAAACAGGCAGGGACCCGTAGTGGTGATCGACGCCGGACACGGCGGCCATGATCCCGGAAAAATCGGCATTAATAAGGCCCTGGAAAAAGACATTAACCTGGCAATCGTCAAAAAACTGCGGTATTACCTGGAAAATGACGGCGTAACCGTGATCCTGACCAGAGAGGAGGACGCCGGTCTTTACAGCAACAGCGACGGCAACAAAAAGCAGGCCGATATGCGCAGACGATGTGAGATCATCGACGGCTCCGCCGCTGATCTGGTGGTCAGCATTCACCAGAACAGCTACCACGAAGAAAGCGTGAAAGGCGCCCAGGTGTTTTACTATAAAAGCTCTCTGAAAGGCCAGCGGCTGGCAGAGCTGGTGCAGAAACGGTTCGACTTTGTGCTGGGAGAAGAAAACCGGCGCGCCATCAAGCCAAACGACAGCTACTACCTCTTATTACATACCGACTGCCCCATCGTGATCGTGGAATGCGGCTTTCTTTCCAACTGGGAGGAGGCGGAGCGGCTGACCGACCAGATTTACCAGGATGAGGTGGCCTGGACAATTTATATGGGTATTATGCAGTATCTGAACGAAATGAATTAGGCAGGCAATCGCCTGCCTGCCCGTTCAGTCCTGCTGCCTGTCTTTTTCTCTGCGCTCCATACAGGAGTAAATAAAGCTGACAATCATACACAGCACCCCGCCGCCGGCCAGCGCTCCGACCCGGTATATCCATCCGGTTCCGGCCAGATCTGCCGTCACCATTTTCACCACACAGATCACCATAAGAAACAGTGCATAGGTTCTGACAGATCTGCTGGACAGCCAAAATCCCAGAAGAAGAATCACAACGGCCGCAGCCAGCAGAAGCAAACTGACAAAGACTCCATAAGGAATCTGAAACACCAGGAGCATTCTGTACAGACTCAGGGAAAACATAGCAAGGGAAACAGGGCAGTACAGAACGCCCAGCCGGCCCAGCCTTCTGATCATATATTCAGAATAGGCCCCCGGCGGCCAAAACTGCATAAGCTGCGTCAGTTCGCCCTGTTTCTGTCCCGCTCCGTAACGGATTCCGCACCAGGCCGCCAGAGAACCCGCCAGCAGAAACAGACTGCCTGCTGCCAGCTCCATGCCGAAGCCATCCCCCATGCACCATTCCAAAACACGCCAGGACATCAGCCACAGCAGAACCATTCCTGCGCATAAAACAGGAAAAAATCTGCAGTCCCGGTTTTTCATCCACAAAGTCATACCGGTAAATACCATAAGCATCACCGCTTCCAGTGCCAGAACAAACGGCTTTTCAAATTTTGAACAGTACGTCACGCATACCACAAAAGCAGCCAGCATGGCCACACCGTAACGGCTTACCTGACGAAACGTAAGCACGGCATTCCCCCTGCCGTACGATATATCCGAAAGCTGTCCCTCCCTGTCCAGTTCGTTCCAGGACTGTCCGTTTATCATTTTTACCACATATCTGACAGGCACGCCCAGGGCAAAGAGGGTCAGCAGCGCAAAGGTAATATCCGCCTCCGGATGGCCGGCTTCCCCGATCAGCAGAAGATACATTATGGTATATGCCGGAACAAAGGCACAGATTTTACAGAAAGCCGGATCAAAAAGCATGGACAGATAATAGATGATCAGTATTATATACGGAACCAGATAAATATCCCCTGTTATAAAGTCGGACAATGCAAGGCCCACCCAAAGCATGGGATATAAAATGCAGGCTGTGATCATATTCCGGTTTCCTGCCCGAATCAAAGGGAGCAGAAACAGCAGCAGCACTGCAAAATATACAGGCACTGCCACCCAGTTCCACCGGCCTGACAGTTCTTCCGCCAGCTTTGTACCAAGTAGCCCCATCTGACATTCCAGAACGAAAACGCCCGTTCCTTCCTCCCAGGCGCCGCCCTGATACAGATCACGCCAGAGCAGCAGAACAACACCGCCCAGCAGCAGCGCCGCAATCAGCAGCGGTATAAGCTGAAATTCCGTTTCGATCAGACTGTCCGACGTAAAAACGGTTCGCCGGATACTTCCCCACGAAAAAAGCAGCGTATATGCCGCCAGCACATTGACCGCCGTCACATTTTTCAGCCACCTAAGCTTTTGTGTCTGCCAGTTGACTGAAATTCCATCGTTTTTTTCCGTTTGGGAAATACCGATATGAAACACTTGGAACAGTGTAAACCCGTAAGCCGCCGCCGTAAACAGCAGGCCGGCCCAGGTTTCCGGCACCCCGTCCGTCCGGGAGGAAACCAGATATGCCGTAGCCAGATTGCCCAGATTAATCACATAATAAAACAACAGCGTTCCGCCGGTGAACGCCATAAAAAAAGAGAGCACGGCCCACACCAGTATACAGAACAGGACGCCCTCCACAGGCAACAGATGCCATAAAAAATGAAGGGAAACGCAGTCCATATATAAAATTCCCAGACCGCAGGCAGCCAGCGTGGCAGGCACCGCAGAATTGACCTCCCGCATATGCAGAAGCCAGCCGATTCCCGCCATGCTAAAACCAAGGCCGAACATCAGCACCGCCTGCATCAGCTCGTCCGCCAGCGCCCAGGCCGAAACCATCAGAATCCCGCAGCCCGCAAGAATACAGACCGCCGCAAGAAAAGCCGACCCATATTTCCCCACATTCAGTTCATCCGCCTGATAAGACAGTCTGCTTTTGCGCCGTTCCTGCCGCTGCCTGCGCAGCTCCGGGATAACGGAAGCCCGTTTCCGGTCATCCGATCTTTTTCCGGCCTGGTACGGCTGCCGGGGCTGTCCATTGGGAAACCGGTCAGAACGAAACGGACCGTCCGGCTGCCGCTTATACGCCGGCCGATCATTCGGAGACTGTTCATAACCGCTTTCCGGCCCTGTCCCCCCGGCCTCATCGGAAGCCGGCCCTTCCATACTGTTCAACTTATCATTCAGGCGGTTTACCTCTCTGCGCAGGTCCTGCAATTCCTGCAGCAGGTCTTCCCGGTTTTCTTCATTCTGGACACTGCTTTTTTCTTCCATACCCTCACCATTGCATCAATATTTTCTATCCGCTTCTCTGTCAAATAAATAGGCCGACGCTCACACCGTTTTTTCCGAAGCGCTTTTGGCGCTTTATGCTTCTCCCATATCCTTTAATATATGCGCCAGCAGCCCCTGGCAGCCCTCATTAATATCCTCATAAGTCAGATCAAAATTCCCTGTAAACCACGGGTCCGCAATATCTCCGGGGCGGTCCGAGAAATCCAGCAGGCGGTGTATTTTTCCCTCCGGGTCGCCTCCGGCGATCCTGCGCATTCCGGACAGGTTCCGTTCCTCCATGCCGATCAGATAGTCATATTCCTGATAGTCGCTGCGCTTCATCTGCGTCGCTCTGTGTTCTCCCAGAGGGACGCCCACCTGGCGCAGCTTTTCTCTGGTGCCCCTGTGTACGGGATTCCCGCGTTCTTCATCGCTGGTTCCCGCCGAAGCGATGTAAAACCGGTCGGCAAGCCCCCGTTTCCGTACCATATCCTGAAAAACAAACTCCGCCATAGGGGAGCGGCAGATATTGCCCAGGCAGACAAATAATACTTTTATCATAGTTTTTATATCCTTTCATAAGCCGTTAAAGCCTGATATTTCCGGCTTTTTGGGCTTACTGTTTCTTTTTCCCGAAAACCATCCAGCCTACAAATCCCAAAAGCACGAACGCCACTGCCATCCAGGGAATAAAATATCCCATACCTTTACTGTAGAACAGATCATAGTACCCTTTCAGATAAATAACGACAACGATCGCCGGCAGACCTATGGTCATATAACCTTTCATCTTTTCCGGGAAGCGCATGCCGGTTCCCGCATTGACTTCCGCCAGAAAGTTTTTAAAGCCCCAGCCGTTTTTGGAAACGCAGAAAGCTACATAAATCAGGGAACCCAAAGGCAGGATATTACTGGAAACCAGGAAATCCTCCAGATCCATAATTCCGCTGTTCGGTCCCAACGGCTGAATCCCCGCCAGCACGTTAAAGCCCAGAACGCAGGGCATGGAGAGCAGGGCGATTGCCACGATATTGACAATTACCGATTTTTTTCTGCTCCATCCCCACAGGTCGGCCGCAAAGGACAGAATATTCTCAAATACCGCAATAATCGTGGACAACGCGGCAAAGGACATAAACAAAAAGAACAGTGTACCCCAGATTCTTCCGCCTGCCATCTGATTGAACACGTTCGGCAGCGTAATAAAAATCAGTGACGGGCCGGCTCCCGGCTCAATACCGAAAGCAAAACAGGCAGGGATAATGATAAATCCCGCCATCAGCGCCACAAAAGTATCCAGAACGACAACATTGACCGCCTCGCCGGTCAGGGACCGTTCCTTGCCCAGATAACTTCCGAAAATCGCCATGGCGCCGCAGCCAATACTCAGGGTGAAAAAAGCCTGGGACATGGCGCCGAAAATCACATTGCCTATGCCGATTTCCACCATGGCCTTAAAATCAGGAATCAGATAAAATTTCACACCTTCCATGGCGCCCGGCAGCATAACCGAATGGATGGCCAGGACCAGAATCAGTCCTAACAGTCCGATCATCATTATTTTGCTGATCCGCTCCACACCTTTCTGCACGCCAAAAGAACAGACGCCGAAAGCAAGGATCACCACCAGCACCATCCAGAAGGTCATCAGCCCCGGATTCTGGGTCATGGCGCCGAACTTTTCGGCCACTTCTTCCGTGGTCATCGCTGGTCCGGTAAATTCTCCGGTCAGGCAGCGCCAGAAATAATACAGCATCCAGCCTGCTACCATCGTGTAAAACATCATCAGAATATAATTGGCCGATATTCCGAGAATTCTGTAATGATGCCACTTTCTTCCTTCCGGCTCCAGCTCCCGAAAAGATATGGCGCAGCTTTTCTGGCTCCCCCGGCCCACCGTAAATTCACAAACCAGAATCGGAAATCCCAAAATTGCCAGAAATACCAGATAAATCAAAATAAACGCGGCTCCGCCGTACTCACCGCACATATAGGGGAATTTCCACACATTACCCAATCCTACCGCACAGCCCGCAGACACCAGGATAAACCCCAGCCGCGAACTGAATTTTTCACGTTCCATTCCTGCTTCCTCCCTTGTTCACTCACTTTTTCCATAAAATAAATAGTACCATATCGTCTAACGGTTCGCAAGACTCTGTAACAGAAAGGGGCTGCCGCTGTGACAGCCCCTTTCTGTTTTCTAATCCTGATCCGCCTCAAAACTGATAACCCCTCCGGTCAGCGCGTCGATCTCATATTCATACTCCATATGTCCCACTTCAAATTCGATATCATATTCCGCCTTGCCGCCGCCCTGGTCGAAATCCACCTTCAGTTTGGTAACATCTCCTTCGCTGACGCCGGCATGGGCAAAGGCGGCCGCCTTCGCCTGGTCGGCGGTGATATAGGCGGTTCCGGACTGATTCTGGTTCTGTGCGCCGGGGACATTTCCGCTCTGATTCTGCGCCCCGCCCGGCACATAGGATTCCGCTTCATAATCATAGGAAAGAATCTCGCCGGTGGCCGCGTCGATCTCATAGTCGTATTCTTTATTTCCCACGACAAACTCTACGTCATACTCGTCCCGGCCCTTATCCCGTTCCAGCTTAACTTTCAGATAAGAAACGTCCGCTTCGCTGACATTGGCGTGGGTAAAAGCAATCTGCTTCGCGTCTGCCTCGGTAAGCCCCTGGGACTGCGGCGCCGGCTGACCGCCGGATGCCGGCGCTGCCGAACCCGCGGCCGTAGTCGAGGCTGCCGCCGGCGCGGCAGATTCGCCGTTCGATGTCTGGCCGTCCTGAGATGCCGCGGTCGTCGTTTCCACAGGCTTTGTTTCAGCCGCCTGACTTGTCCCGACCTCTGTTATCGTCTCCGGCTGGCTTGATTCAGCCGCAGTCTCAGCCGTCTGACTCTCCGCTGACGTGGTATCACTCTCTTTCTGACGGCCATTCCCATTCCCGCCGCATCCCGCGAGAGACACAGCCATAGCCATGGCAAAAACAATCAGACACATCTTTTTCATCCATACCTGTTTCATAATAGTTCACTCTCCTCCCTGTTTCTTTCCTGCGCGCCCGAAACCTTGCGGCGCCTGATATTCAATACCATATATCTTTTAACCGGCCGCAAAGCGCGGCGCGGAAAAATTCCGTGCGCGAACGTTCATACATTTTTATCATTTTACCACTATATAGAAAATCCCGCAATCTCCGGAATCAGCCCCAATTTCACCATCGCCAGATACAGCCCGTCATTTTCCACTGTCTCCGTAATATACGAAGCATGTGGCGTCAAAACATCATCATGCTTCCCCATAGCCACCGCATTGGGCACCGCCTCGAACATGGACAGATCATTGGCACTGTCTCCGAATACCCATGCATTTTCCAGCTTAATATTAAAATGTTCCAGAACATAATCAATTACGGCGGCCTTTGAATGATGTTTCGGCACCAGCTCATAAAACTGGCCGCCCCGGCAGACCACGTCAAACCACTCCGCTGCCCCCTGGCAGAAGGCTTCATCCTGGCTGTCTTTGTCGCCAAAGACAATCAGCTTGCTGAATTCAGGATACACATTCTCCCAGCCCACATGAACGTCAACATTCCGGGCGGACGCCCCGTAAATCGCCGTCACCTCCGGAAACCTGGAACTGTGATCACGAAAATAAATACTGTTCCGCCCTTCCAGTACCGCATCCATATTGCACCGGGTAATCAGATCCAGCAGCGGACGGCCTTCCGCTTCCGGGACATCCCTGCTGAAAATACGCTCTCCCCGACAGATGATATCTGTCCCGCAGCCGCACAGGAAGCCGACAAAATCCATGTTCCGCACTTCCGCCGGTATCGTACACAGCGTACGCCCCGTATTGATAAAGGCCAGATGTCCCTCCCGGACAGCCGCCCCGATTGCCGCCTTTGCGCTCTCCGGAATCGTCCCGTTCAGTTCGCTTAAAATCGTTCCGTCAATATCGAAAAAAAGCGCTTTCTGTTCCTCGTTATGATCCATTCGGACATTCCCCCTTTCCCGCCTGTCATATCCGTTTTGCAATACCCATTATACCAAAATTCCCCCATAAAGAACAACCAAAATATTTTCCCGAATGAAGTTTCCGAATGAAGTTTCCGAATGACCCTTTCGCAAAATCAGCCTGCGGCAGTCTCCCTCATCCGCCTTTTACCAATGTATTCTTTTTATCCCGCTTCCGGCACGGGAAATCCGAAATACCGCACCGCATTGTTATAGCAAATCCCCCTGACCATCCGCTCAAGGGTTTTCCAGTCCGTCGGGTATTCCCCCTTTTCCACCCAGCCGCCGATCAGGTCGCAGAGAATTCGCCGGAAATATTCATGCCTGGTATAAGAGACAAAGCTTCTGGAATCCGTCAGCATCCCGATAAAATTTCCCAGAAGCCCCAGATTCGCCAGACTGGTCATCTGGGCGGTCATGCCGGTCAGATTGTCATTGAACCACCAGGCCGAACCCTGCTGCATTTTGCCGGGAATCCCTTTTTCCCCGTCCTGAAAACAGCCGATTATGGTGCCGATGGCTGCGTCGTCATTGGGGTTTAAGGAGTAAATCACGGTTTTGGGCAATTGTCCGCCGCTGTCCAGACAGTCCAGAAAATCTGCCAGCGCATCGGTGGAGCCACAGCCGCCGATACAGTCAAATCCGGTGTCCGGCCCCAGCTTTTCGTACATCCGCCGGTTGTTATTCCGCTTACAGCCGTAATGGAGCTGCATCACCCAGCCCCGGCGGGCGTATTCCCGGCCGGCAAACAGCAGAAAAGCGGTTTTAAACCGGTCCCGCTCCTCCCTGGTCAGCGCCTGTCCGGACTGGGACAGCCTTTTTGCGAAAATCCGCTCAATTTCCTGATCGGAAGCCGGCACAAACGGCATATATTCCAGACCATGATCCGCCGCCCGGCATCCACAGGACTGAAAGTGGTCCATCCGGCACCGCAGAACATCTTTCAGACGTTCAAAGCTGTCCACCGTCATGCCGCCGGCCTCTCCCAGTTCTTTCAGATAGTCCGCATAATCAGGCTTTTCGATATGCATGGCCCGGTCCGGCCGCCAGGCGGGAAGCACCTGAAATTCACAGCCGGGATCATGGGCAATGGCCTTATGCCACCGCAGGTCATCCACAGGATCATCGGTGGTACACAAAAGCGTCACATGATAGCGGCGGATCAGATTCCGCACACTCATGGAATCTTCTTTCAGCTTTGCATTGCACAGGTTCCACACTTCCTTTGCCGTCTCGCCGTTTAAATAACCGTTATAACCAAAATACCGCCGAAGCTCCAGATGACTCCAGTGGTACAGCGGGTTGCCGGCGGCCATTTCAAGTGTTTCCGCCCATTTCTGAAATTTCTCCCGGTCGGGTGCGCGGCCGGTGATAAAGGCTTCTTCCACTCCGTTGGAACGCATCTGCCGCCATTTATAATGGTCGCCGCCCAGCCATACCTGTGTGATCGTTTCAAACTTCCTGTCCTCGGCGATTTCTTTCGGATCAATATGGCAGTGATAGTCCAGAACCGGCATTTTTTCAGCCCAGTCATGGTAAAACCGCTTCGCCGTTTCCGTGGAAAGAAGAAAGTCCTGATCCATAAATGATTTTGCCTGCATTTTTGTTTATACCTCCTTGAAGTAGCTGTTTAAATCGTATATAATGGTTAATTATATTGTCTGCATTACGGCATGGAGAAATTCTTAATTTTGAAATTTTGGAGGAAATAAAAATGGATTTAGTAAATATCCGCGACCTGTTCCGCTCAACCGACAAATATCTGGATCAGACCATCCGGGTAGGCGGATGGGTGCGCAGCGTAAGAGGATCCAAGGCATTCGGTTTTATCGTACTGTCTGACGGCACATTTTTTGAGCCCCTTCAGATTGTATTTCATGATACGATGAGCAATTTTCAGGAGGTTTCAAAACTGAACGTGGGCGCTGCCATTACCGCGACGGGAACGCTGGTGGCTACCCCGGAGGCAAAGCAGGCTTTTGAGCTGCAGGCCGACACCGTTACCGTGGAGGGCGCTTCCGCTCCGGACTATCCGCTGCAGAAAAAACGCCATACCTTTGAATTCCTGCGGACGATCCCCCATCTCCGGCCCCGGACCAATACGTTCCAGGCCGTGTTCAGAGTCCGCTCGCTGATCGCGTTTGCCATTCATGACTTTTTCCAGAAGCAGAACTTCATCTACGTTCACACGCCGCTGATTACGGCCAGCGACTGCGAGGGCGCCGGAGAAATGTTCCGGGTTACTACGCTGGATATGGAAAACCTGCCGAAAACCGCGGAAGGAACCATTGATTATTCCGAGGATTTTTTTGGCAAGGAAACCAGCCTGACCGTCAGCGGGCAGTTAAACGTGGAAACCTACTGTATGGCCTTCAAAAACACCTATACCTTCGGCCCCACCTTCCGGGCGGAAAATTCCAACACCACCCGCCATGCGGCCGAATTCTGGATGATCGAGCCGGAGATGGCTTTTGCCGATCTGAACGATAACATGGCCGTAGCCGAGCAGATGCTGAAATACATTATCTCCTATGTAATGGAACATGCGCCGGAGGAGATGGCTTTCTTTAACCAGTTTGTGGATAAGGGGCTGCTGGACCGGCTGAACGGGGTTCTGAACGCCGATTTCGGTCATGTCACCTATACGGAAGCCATCGAAATTCTGGAAAAACACAATGATTCCTTTGACTACAAGGTTTCCTGGGGCTGCGATCTGCAGACCGAGCATGAACGGTATCTGACAGAACAGATTTTCAAGCGCCCTGTGTTTGTCACCGACTATCCGAAGGAAATCAAGGCATTCTACATGAAAATGAATGACGACAACAAAACCGTGGCAGCCATGGACTGTCTGGTGCCCGGCATCGGCGAGATTATCGGCGGCAGCCAGCGTGAGGACAGTCTGGAAAAGCTGACCGCCCGTATGGACGAGCTTGGATTGAAAAAAGAGGATTACGCATTCTATCTGGATCTGCGCAGATACGGCTCGGTGTGCCATTCCGGCTTTGGCCTGGGCTTCGAGCGCGCCGTGATGTACCTGACCGGCATGGCCAATATCCGCGACGTAATTCCCTTCCCCAGAACCGTGGGGAACTGCGAACTGTAATGAATCAGGAATCCCCCACGGCACAATCGGAGGTTTGCCATGAAATTAGTTCATATCGCTGATCCGCATCTGGGTGCGGTGCCGGATGCCGGCCATCCCTGGTCACAGGCACGGGCCGACGCGCTCTGGCAGACCTTCGCCCGCGCTGTGGCACGCACGGAGGAGGAACAGGCCGACCTGTTATTAATCGCAGGCGATCTGTTCCACCGCCAGCCCCTTCTGCGGGAATTGAAAGAGGTAAATGCTCTGTTTTCCCGGCTGACCCGCACGAAGGTGGTTCTCATTGCCGGCAATCACGACTGTATCACCGACAGCTCCAACTACAGGCAGTTTTCCTGGTGTCCCCAGGTAACTTTCCTTCATGACACGCAATTACAGAAAATACGTTTTCCGGAGCTTCATACCACCGTTTACGGACGCAGCTACCACAGCCGGGAGGACAGCGAACCTCTCTACACGCCGGTTCCTCTGGAACCGGAACATGACATTCATATTCTTCTGGCCCACGGCGGAGACGCCTCGCACCGGCCCTACGTCAGAAGTCAACTGGCACAGGCCGGCTTTCATTATGTTGCACTGGGACATATTCATAAACCGGACATGGATTTTTCCGGTCACATCGTAAATCCCGGCTCACTGGAGCCTGTTGATCCCAATGACTACGGCCTCCACGGCTTTGTCATTGCCGAGATTTCGCAGGAACGGACACAGGTACGGTGGATTTCTTTTGCGTCGGCCGAATACATTCCCCTGGAATTCCGGGTGCAGCCTTCTACCACCTCCATAGTTTTAACGGAAGCCATACTGAACGCCATCCGGCAGAAAGGCGCGCACAATATTTATAAAATACGTCTGACCGGCCGGAAGGACCCGGATATCCGTTTCAGCCAGACCTTTTCCGATCCGACTCTGAAAATTCTGGATTTCCAGGACCTGACCGAACCGGATTATGATTTTGCTTCTCTGGCCCGGGAACATGCCGACGATCTGATCGGCGCATATATCAAAGCGCTGTCCGACAGTGAACCTGTGCCACCGGACCACACCGGTTCCGGACAGGAAAAACAGATTCGGGAAAAAGCGCTTTATTATGGCGTCAAAGCGCTGCTGGATACCACACGGAGAAAATAAACGCTGCGGCCCGGAAAGGCCCGAAAACAGGGCTTTTTCTGTGCCGCAAAGCTTTTATATAGGAGAACCCTCAGATTGAAATTATTAGAAACCAATATCCGACATTTCGGGAAATTCCACCAGACATCTTTTACATTTGGTGATCATATAAATGTGCTATACGGGAAAAACGGAGCGGGCAAATCCACCTTACATACCTTTCTGCGCAGTATGCTGTTTGGCATGGAGCGAAAAAAAGGCCGGGCCGCCCACTCCGATACATACAGCAGATATATGCCCTGGGTATCCTCCGGCGACTACGGCGGTTCCCTGCGGCTTTCCCAAAACGGCAGAGTATGCCAGTTTAGCCGGAACTTTCTCACCGACCCGAAAAACCTGGAAATTTTCGATGAAACAAGAAGCAAACCGGTCCCCGCGGACCCTGATTTTGTCAGCCAGATGCGAAACGGGCTGACGGAGGTCACTTATGACAATACGGTCAGCATCGGGCAGCTACGGGGAGAAACCTCCCCGGCCATGGCGGACGCGTTGAAAAATTATATCAGCAATCTTCACAGCTCCGGTTCCGGCAGTGTGGACATCGCCGCCGCCATCGCCGCACTGACCGCTCAGAAAAAACAGTTATCTTCCCGGCTGATTCCCATCGATCAAAGGGAATATGATGCCCTGACCGCCGAGATCCACACGCTGAACCGGCAATTACAGGAACACGCGGCTGACGGACAGAGCCTAAAACTCCATGAACGCCGTCAGCAGCTTCAAAATACCCTTGACGAACAAAAGGAAGCTTACCGGACCCTTTCCGGACGCACGCAGGAATGGAAACAGCGTCTTGCGGACAATGGCGTAGAATCCGCCGAACAGCTCCGGCAGGTGGAGACTGTCGCCGACCGGGCCTATGCCGCCTATTTCCGTTACAGAGGCACATACCGCTTTACCCGCCATCCGCTGATGAGAAACCTGCTGTTATTTCTGTCCGTCGGAATGTTTATCGCCTCCTTTTTTACTATTTTTCTGACAAACGCCAGCTTTTCCAATGACAGCTACCTGCCGGTGCCTTTTCTGGTTCTGCTCTGTGTTTTCTTTTTTGCCGCAGGCAGGCTGCTTTTATCCCTCCGCCGCCACGGCTGGCTCTGGAACCAGGCCAGAGAGCAGCTGCGAAATCTTTTTTCCGTTTATCTTGGCACACGGGACATCCGGCCTGAAAATTATGACCGGCTGAAAAAACGTCTGCATGACGCCATGGCCATGACCGACAAAATCAATGACTGCCAGATACGCTGCGGGGAACTGGCCGACAGCATCCGTTCATTACAGGAAGAAGAAAACCAGATTCTCCGGAGACTGGAAGGACTTTCCCGCGCGGACTGGACCAGTGAACAGAACGAGGAACAACTGAAACAGGCTCTTTGCAGACAGGAAACCCTGCAGGCACAGCAGCGGAAAAACAATGAGATCTCTCTCGAAATCGAAGCGGTAAAAACAGCGATATCCACCATACAGTCCATCGCGGAAAACTATCACGTCAGTTTTGTGCCCCGGCTTAATCAAACTTGCTCCGCCATCCTGTCAAGCCTTACCCGGGGCGCCTATACCTGCATGGCCGTAGACGACAATCTGAACCTTTACATTCAGTCTCAGAAACGCTCCCTGCCCCTCTCGGCGCTGAGCAGAGGCACGGCGGAACAGGTTTATCTGGCTCTGCGGCTGGCGCTGGTGGAATGCTTCTGGCCAGACCGGTCTGTTCCTCTTTTTCTGGACGACAGCTTTGCCCTCTATGACGATGAGCGGCTGGAACAGACTTTATTATGGCTGGCACAAAATTATAATGGGCAAATCTTCCTGTTTACCTGTCACAATCGCGAGGAAAAATTGTTAAATATGCACAACATTGTGCATACATATATAAAGATTGGTTAGAATTTCGTCGTTTTATCTATTTAGTTTTATCTATAATCTGGTATAATAGTTACAAATTTATCAATCTTATTGCAGAAAAAGGATTTTCTGTTTTTCTGCGGCAACTATGGTGAAAGAAGCACAAGCTTCACAAAGAAAGGGGAGATTTCTATGAATTCACCTGCAGAAATTGCAAAAAATTATGTAGCGATCGGAAAAGGCAAAACCACGATGAAGGCCAGCAAACTGTTTGTTCTCGGTATTCTGGCCGGTATTTTCATTGCCATCGCAGGCGTAGGCGCATCTACGGCTTCCTGCTCCATCGGCGGCTCCGTGGGCAAACTGGTGGGCGCATGCGTGTTCCCGGCAGGTCTGACTCTGGTCATTCTGGCCGGCAGCGAGCTGTTTACCGGCAACTGTCTGATCATCATCTCCGTTCTGGAGAAAGAAGCCACGATTGCAGGCATGCTGCGCAACTGGGTGATCGTTTACCTGGGCAACTTTGTGGGAAGTATTTTCGTGGCATGGGGCATGACGGCCTGTCATCAGTTAAGTCTGTTTGACGCTGCGCTTGCAGGCGCTACGATCAACACCGCGGTGGCAAAGGTTTCCATGTCCTTTGGCGACGCATTCCTGAAAGGCATCTTCTGTAACATGCTGGTATGTCTGGCAGTATGGCTCGGATTTTCTTCCAAGAGCGCAGCCGGCAAGATTGCCGCTTTGTTCTACCCGATTATGGTATTCGTCGTAAGCGGATTCGAACATAGTATCGCCAATATGTTCTACGGCCCCGCAGGCCTGTTCGCCATGGGCAACGCAGATTATCTGGCAAAAGCTACGGCCGACACCTCCAAGCTGACCTGGGGCGCATTCTTCGCAAACAACCTGCTGCCCGTAACGCTGGGCAACATCGTAGGCGGCGCGCTGTTCGTAGGCTGTGTATACTGGTTTATTTATCTGAAAAAGGATGCGAAATAAAATTCGAAAAAGTGCTTCCATCAAGCATTTTACTGATACCCAAACATAAACAATAAAACAGTCCGGGGTTCATCAAACGATAAAGATTGATGAATCCGGACTGTTTTATTGTTATGTTGCAGGAAAGACCTTCCCCCTTCCCAGAATTCTCTACTCCACACTTTTCAGCGACTCCACCATGTCGATTTTCCGCAGCCGGAAAAACATCACCCCATTCACAAACAGGGAAAACAACGCTGTAATCAGCATACTGTATACATAACTCATGGGGCGGATCGTACGCCCGAACATCATCAAATCGATCTCACAGGTCAGAATCACGTAGCGGTGAAGAATCATGCCCAACACCACACCTACCCCGATGCCGATCACGGTCAGATAGATATTTTCCCGGTATACATAAGCTGCCACCTCACCGTCATAAAAGCCCAGCACCTTCAAAGTGGCCAGCTCCCGCCGCCGCTCCGTGATATTGATATTGTTCAGGTTGTACAATACCACAAAGGCCAGCAGACCTGCGGAAATAATCAGCACCCAGATCACCATATCAAGACTTTTCAGCATATCCTGAACCGTGCGCTGTAATTCCCCGGCCATCTGCACCGACTCCACCATATCATCTTTCAGCAGCCGCTCTGTCAGCAATGTTTCCTCCGCTCTTGATATTTCTGTCCCTGACACTCCCGGTAAATCCTGCAGCTTTAAATAAAGCTGGTTATAGGCCGGCGCCCCGCCAAACACCCGCTCATACAATGCCGGAGTCAGATACACATAATGGGACAGATAATTTTCCGAAACTGCCGTAATCACAACAGGATAACGATCTGTCTCCCCTTCCTTCAAATAAATCTCATCCCCCACGCCCGCATTTAACAGCTTTGACAGCTTTTCTGAGATCACCACACCGTCGTCCGTCAACTCGTACCGCTCTCCTGTCAGCCGGTTCTTTAACACCACAAACTGTTCCAGGTTTTCTGATTCCTGGGGTACAAATATGTAAGCGCTTTTTTCCACTCCCTCTCTCCCGATATCCATCGCCGTAACCCTGGCAAACAGCGTCTGTCCGACTTCAGGGAACTCCTCCTTAAGCCGCACAAGTTCCTCTTCCTGCCGTTTCGGGGAGAGTTCGTCGTCGACAGTCAGTCCCGCATCGTAAATCCACAATGTACGGTACTGGTTATCCACAATATCCTGAATGGAATCCCGCAGTCCGTACCCCACCATCAGAAGGGCCATACAGGCGCCGATCCCGAAAATGGTCATTAAAAAACGCTTTTTGTAACGAAACAGATTTCGGATCGTGGATTTTCCCGTAAAGGTCATCCGCTTCCAGATCAACGGCAGATATTCCAGAAACACCCGTTTTCCTTTCGGCGGCGCTGCCGGACGCATCAGTTGGGCCGGCGCGGATCGCAGCTCCTTATAACAGGCCGCAAAAGCCGCCAGCGTCGTACAGGCCACCGCAATGCCTGTGGCCATCAAAGACAGCTTTAAATCAATGGGCATTACCATGATCTGCAGGTTTGTGTACAGCATCCCATAAGCTGTCATAATCACCCAGGGCAGCAGCCTGCTCCCTATGACGATCCCTAAAAGACTGCCCAGCAGACTGGCCGAAAGAGCGTACAGAATATACTTCGAGGCAATGCTCCATTTGCCATACCCAAGCGCCTTCATGGTGCCAATCAGTGTCCGTTCCTCTTCCACCATTCTGGTCATGGTGGTCAGGCTGACCAGCGCGGCCACCAGAAAAAAGATGGCGGGAAATACTTTCCCGATCGCGCCGATCCGTTCCGCATCCATCCCATACTCCACATAGGACTGAATAGAATTCCGGTCCAGCACATACCACTCCGGTTCCTCAAGATCGTCCAGAGTTTTCTGTGCGTCTGCCAGCTCTGCTTTCGCATCCCGGATTTTATCCTCCGCTTCCTTTTTTCCGTCTTCGTATTCCTTTTTTCCGTCGGCCAGCTTCTCCTCTCCTTCGGCGATATCAATATGCGCCTGGGCGATCTCACTTTCAGCCTCCGGCAACTCATTCTCCGCATCCAGAAGCTTCCGCTCATTCTCCGCAATCGTTTCCCAACCCTCTGCGATCTGCCGCTCGCCGTCTTCTATCTCTGCCTTCGCATCCGCCAGAGCCTGCTCGCCGTCGGCAAGCTCCTGTTCACCGTGCTCCAGCGACCAGGCTGCTACCCCAAGGGCAGTCCAGCTATCTGCCAGTTCCACCTCCGCTTTCTCCAGCTCTGCTTTTGCATCCGCCAGCTTTTCCCTGTTGGCTTCAATCTCCTGCCAGCCGGCCCTGATCTGCTCCTGCCCCTGTGCCAGTTGGGTTTTTGCAGCTTCCAACTGAACCCGGCCTGCCGCAAGCTGCTCCTTGCCGGCCGCCAATTGTGCCTGCGCCACGTCAAGCTGTGCCCTGGCCTCCGAAAGCCCGGCCGCCTCCGGACCTGACTCCAGCATCTGCAAACCGGCCTGCGCTTCTGCCAGCGCATGGCTCAGTGCCTCCGCCTCCGCAGAGGAGGTCCCGCCTTCCGTTATGGCTTCCAGCTTTGCCTGCAGATCTGTGATCGTCTGTTCCAGCTCGGCCTTTTTTCCTGCCAGCGCCGCTTCTCCCTGTTTCAGTTGTTCCTCTTGTTCATCCAGTTGTGCCTGAGACTGTGCCAGTACCGCTTCCTGCTCCCCTAACTGCGTCTCTTGCTCCTGTAGTAATGAGACGCCCTGGCTTAGCTCTTCTTCCTTTGCTTTCAGCAGTTCTTTCGCCTTTTCCAGTTCGCTGACGCCTTTATGATATTCATGCCAGCCATTATCTGTCTGACGGCGTCCTTCCTCCCATTCCGCCATACCCGCGGCAAACTGTTCCCGGCCCTCTTCCAGTTCTTTCCTGCCGCCAATCAGTTTCTGTTCCGCCTCCGGCAGCTTTTCCTTTGCATCCGCAAGCTCCTGGGTCTTATCTGCAAGCTCTGTTCTGGCATCAGCCAGTTCCTGCTTCCCGTCCGCAAGCTCCCGCTTTCCGTCCGTAAGCTGCGCCTCGGCATCCAAAAGCTTCTCCCTACCGTCTTTAAGCTCTTCCTCGGCGTCTTCGATCTCCTGGGCCGCGTCGGAAAGCTTTTCATCCGCTTCTTTTTCCGCGTCAGCCAGATCCTGAGCGCCCTCGTCGATCTTCTCCTGAGCCTCCCCTTTTACCGACGCAAAATGAATCTCACACTGCTCCCCGGCTATGGATTCAATCTGGTCCAGTATCTGGTCCACCTGATCCTGGTACCCCTCCGTATAACTGATTTCGCCGTCCAGTCCTTCGGTTCTGGCATAAACCACCGTATAATAGTCCAGGCAAAAAGCCTCCGGAAGTACCGCTACAAAACCGTCGATATCACCGTTTCCCACAGAAGACGTGCCCCTGTCCATATTTAAAAACCAAGAATAAGTACCGCTGCCCACAATCGTATACACAGGCTGATGCAAGCTGTCTTCTAACGCATCCTCCGTGCCGGAACGCAGGCTGATCCGGTCGCCGACAGACAGTCCCATGGACCGCATCAGCGCCTCGTCAATAAAACATTCCTCCGGATTCTCCGGCAGCCGCCCCTCCTTCACCGTCATCTGATTCATCTGTTCACAGAGAGAAAATACATTTAAGGTATAGGCGATTCCCTCGGATTCCGACAGATAATCCATAGAATAACCGCCCTCTGCCCTTGTTACTCCGTCTATGGCTTCTATGGCGGCCACATTTTCCTCCGATATGCCCAGCGTCCCGATTACCCGGATATCCATCAGTCTGGTCTGGTCAAAATACGTATCCGCCGAAATCCGCATATCCGGCTCGCTGGACCGAATCCCGGCATAAAAAGCCACGCCCAGAGCAACAATAAACAAAATTGACAGGTACCGGTTTAAGCTTTTTTTAATTTCACGGAAAAAATCTTTTCTCTGCGCCTGTTTCATTTCATAGATCCGTCCTTCTTATTTCACTCTGCGTTCTTCCCTTACACTTGGCATCTTGTCATACTCTGAGTTCCATTTCACGCTGTTCTTCTTATCCCGCACGGCATCTCGCTTCATATTTTTACCACTCGATTGTCTCCACGCCGACCGGTTCGGGATTCACCCGCATCGTTTCCACTCTGCCGTTTTTAATTTCAATCACCCGGTCTGCCATCGGGGCTATGGCCGAATTATGGGTAATTACAATTACCGTCACGCCCTTTTCCCGGCAGGTATCCTGCAAAAGCTTCAAAATCGCCTTGCCCGTCTGATAGTCCAGCGCTCCCGTAGGCTCATCACACAACAGCAGCTTGGGGTTTTTCGCCAGCGCCCTGGCAATAGACACCCGCTGCTGTTCTCCGCCGGACAACTGGGAAGGGAAATTCTTCATCCTGTCGGCCAGCCCCACTTCTTTCAGAACCTGCTCCGCATCCAGAGGATGTTTACAGATCTGCAGCGCAAGCTCCACATTTTCCAGCGCTGTCAGATTCGGGACCAGGTTATAAAACTGGAATACAAATCCAATATCCTCCCGCCGGTACCGGATCAGTTTCTTTCCCGAAAATTTACTGATATCTGTCCCGTCTACCAGAAGCTGACCGGAGGTGGCGGTGTCCATCCCGCCCAGTATATTCAGAACCGTCGTCTTTCCCGCGCCGCTGGGGCCTACAATCACGGCAAATTCGCCTTTCTCCACCGAAAAATCAATTCCGGCCGCGGCATGAATTTCCACCTCGCCCATACGGTAAATCTTTTTCACATCAATCAATTCCACAAACGCACCCATAGGCCCCTCGTTCCCCCTGTCAACCGGCAAAAATTACGGCAGCCAAAATCTGTTTGCCGACTGCCCGCCATCCCGTTTATTTACTTCATTTTTAATCTTTTATGGGTATATTATAACTTGCCCGAATCTGGGGTTCAACCGAATTTTCTAAAATAAAGAACAAATAAATATGAAGATATCGTAAAAAATTTCCTTTGATATAGAGAAGCGCCCGCAGGGAGAAAGTTTAATGTCACAGAGAAATTTGGAGGACTCTCATATGATATGAAAAAATTCATTGCACATCAGGAGCAAAATCCGGAAAAGCCATTCTGTCTGTTTTAATTGACATCTTCCCCGTGCTGTGCTACTATATCAATAATAAAAATCATTACTATTATTGCAGGAGGCAATCATGCTGAAATATAGCAGGCAGAGAGAATCCATCAAGGAATTTCTGATGAACAGCCACGACCATCCTACTGCTGATACTGTTTATTCGGCGATCCGCATCCAGTATCCCAATATCAGCCTGGGAACGGTTTACCGCAATCTTTCCCTGCTGGCCTCCACCGGAGAAATTACTAAAATCACCTGTGGAGACGGCGCTGACAGATTTGATGCGGATACCCATCCTCATTATCACTTTCTCTGCGACCGGTGCGGTCATTTGGAGGATATGCCGATGGACCCCATCGGCGGACTGGATGAACTGGCAAAAAACTTTTATCAGGGCAGGATCAGCGGCCACCAGACCTTTTTTTACGGCACCTGTCCCGGATGCCTGAAAAAAGAAAAGGAAAAGGCTTGACAGGATATAAATGGTATGTTATATTAAAACAGTAATCATTACTGAAATTAAAACACCAAACAATAAAGGAGAGAAAAAGTATGAAGAAATTTGTATGTTCCGTATGCGGTTATGTTTATGAAGGCGAAGCAGCTCCCGACAAGTGTCCTCAGTGCCAGGCTCCCGCTTCCAAGTTCACCGAGCAGACC
>Ga0137306_101685_pt1 | contig 21359 bp, 17 predicted proteins | sample Inofroosms_March_FD_97187 | JGI IMG/M metagenome (GOLD analysis project Ga0137306, IMG submission 97187) | Mouse cecal microbial communities from Vienna, Austria - N-Acetylneuraminic and N-Acetylglucosamine D2O microcosms_March | ecosystem: Host-associated > Mammals > Digestive system > Large...
AGTTGTCTGTAGGCTGGGACGGGCAGGTTTACGACTGTGACTTTAACCAGGCTGTGGATATGCCGGCAGAAGGCGGGGCGAAGATTGAAGATCTGGTCAAAAGACCATATGAAAAGAGGAAAATCTGCTTTGACAAGCACTGCTACGCATGTACGGCAGGGCAGGGGTCGAGCTGCGGCGGAAGCACAGCGTAACAGTGAATCCGGCCTTTTGTTTTAGCAAATACTTAACCGGCTTAAATATATCGCGGGGCCAAAGGTTCCTTGGCCCTGTCAGCATACAAGATGAAAGATAGGGAGAGAGGAAATGGATACGAAACAGATTGCAGAAGAATTTATCAAGGGCTATGACTGCTCGCAGGTAGTTCTGAGACATTTTGCAAATAAACTTGGAATTACGGCAGATGAGGCAAACCGTGTGGCGGCCTGCTTTGGCGGCGGTATGATGCTTGGGTCTGTGTGCGGGGCGTATACAGGAGCTTTGATGGCAATCGGCTTAAAGTACGGGCACAGTGATCCCGACGGCCTTTTGCAGCAGAAGGATATAATGATGGCAAAGACCGCTCAGTTTAAGGAGAAATTTGTAGAAAAATTCGGCACGGTAGAGTGTAAGGAGCTGATCGGCTATGATGTGTCTACGCCCGAGGGGCTTAAAGGCGCCCTGGACAGCGGAAAGCTGCTGGAATATTGTCCGGGGCTTGTCGATCAGGTAATCGGGATGGCGCAGGAGGTTCTTGACGGGGAAGCGTAGCGCTTCAACAGGTTAGGACAAAAGGACGGGATGGACGGTTTATATGGTGAAAGTGTCAATTATTATACCAGTATACAATGTAGAACGGTATCTTGAAGAATGTATGGAAAGCGTCCTTGGACAGACGCTTAAGGAGATAGAGATTATTTGTGTCAACGACGGATCCAGTGACGGTTCGCCCGGCATACTCAAGGAATATGCGCGGCAGGATAAGCGGGTGATCCTGATCGATCAGGAGAACCGGGGATACGGCTATGCCATGAACCGGGGAATCGAACGTGCGTCAGGGGAATATATCGGGATCGTTGAGCCGGATGATTATGTGTCCCTGAGCATGTATGAGGAGTTGTACCAGAAAGCAAAAGAATACAGCCTGGATCTGGTAAAGGCGGATTTTTACCGCTTTAAGCGGGACCGCAGCGGGAGCATGCAGCTTTATTATAATCATCTTTCCCCGGATATCCAGGATTATCACAAGGTATTTAATTCCAGTACAGACCCAGATACGCTCCGGTATATCATGAATACCTGGAGCGGAATCTACAGGCGGGAATTTATCGTGCAGAACCATATCCGGCACAATGAGACTCCCGGGGCGTCTTTTCAGGACAACGGATTTTTCTTCCAGACCTTCATCTATGCCAGGCGGGGGATGATTCTTGACCGGCCTTATTACATGAACCGGAGGGATAACCCGGATTCCTCCATCAACAGCCCGGAAAAAGTATACTGCATCAATGTGGAATATGATTATATCCGGAAGCTTCTGCTTAAGGATTCTGAGATCTGGGAGCGGTTCAAATATATGTACTGGTTTAAAAAATACCACAATTATATGGGAACCTTGCGGCGGATAAAGGAAGAATATAAGCGGGAGTATCTCCTGCGCTTCAGTGAAGAGCTTAAGCGGGGTATGGCGCTCGGGGAGCTGGATAAGCATTTATTTTCCAAGGCTTCCTGGAGGAATATCCAAAGCATTACCGCAGACCCCGAGCAGTATTATCTTACGAGAGTCTATCCGGAGACAATGAACCGAAAGGTATTTGAAGAGATGGAGGCGCTGGCGGTACAGAACCAGAAGCTTAAAGACGAGATCGCAAGTATCCGCCGGTCTAAGACCTTCCGTATAGGGAAGCTGTTCACGTCCGTTCCGGGGAAAATGTTAAGGCTGATGGGCAGGAGGAGATGAGATGGCAGCTTGCAAGGTATCGGTGATCATCCCGGTCTATCAGGCCCAGAGATATCTGCGCCAGTGTCTTGACAGTGTCACTGGGCAGACGCTTAAGGAGATAGAGATCATCTGTGTGGATGACGGCTCTGTCGATGATTCGGCGCGGATCCTTGAGGAATATGCGGCCAGAGACGATAGGATCCGGGTTATCTCCCAGGAGAACGCGGGAGCCGGGGCGGCAAGAAACAGAGGGCTTTCAGAGGCTTCCGGGGAATATCTGTCCTTTCTGGATGCCGATGATTTTTTTGAGCCGGATATGCTTATGCGGGCGTATGAAAAAGCCAGGATAAGTGCGGCGCAGATCGTGGTGTACGGCGCCGACCGTTACAGGGACGATACGGGAAGCTTCCAGGAGATACCCTGGTCGCTTCGTAAGAACGCCCTGCCCCCGTACCGGCCCATGGATTGCCGCACGTTTACGGATAATGTATTCAAGGTGTTCGTCGGATGGGCGTGGGATAAGCTTTTTGAGCGGGAATTTATCTTGAGGCACGGGCTTTTGTTTCAGGAGCAGCGGACATCCAACGATCTGCTGTTCGTGTTCATGGCCATCGTTCTGGCGGAGCGGATCGAGACAGTGGACGCAGTTCTTGCCCATCAAAGGTGTCAGAACCCGGATTCACTTTCCAGTACAAGGGAGAAGTCCTGGCAGTGCTTTTACGAAGCGCTGCGGGCGCTTAAGGAGCGTCTGGAGCACTTCGGGAGGTACCGGGAGCTTGAGCAGGATTATGTTAATTATGCCCTTCATTTTTCCCTGTGGAACCTGCATACGATACAGGGGGAGAAAAAGCGGGAGCTTTATCAGAGATTAAGGAAAAAGTGGTTTAAGGATCTTGGAATTGCGGGGCGTCGGAAAAGTTATTTTTACGATCTGGGAGAATACCGGCAATACGTGAAAATCATGAGGACAAGCTGGAGAAGATATGAAAAAAGCGAGTAATAAAACAGCGAATAATAAAACAGGAAGAAGATCAGGAGATAAGCCGTTGGTATCAGTGATCGTGCCGGTATATAACGGGGAAAAGTATTTGAAAGAGATGCTGGATTCTGTCCGGGGACAGACTCTTAAGGAGTTGGAGGTGCTCTGTATCAATGACGGTTCAGAAGACCGCTCAGGAGATATCATACAGGATATAGCGAAAAGAGACCGGAGAGTCAGGTATCTTGAGCAGGAGCATGCGGATGCGGGGGCGGCAAGAAACCGGGCGCTTAAGATGGCGCAGGGCAAATATGTGGTGTTCTGGGATGCCGACGACAGATTTGACCGGTATGCGCTGGAGAGGATGTGCCGGAAGATGGAGAGGCGCAGGGCGGACGTCTGTGTGTGCGGCGTTTGTGAATTTACGGATACGGGAAAGGTATATGAGGCGGAGGGGTATCTGAGGATGGATATGCTGCCGGATAAAGACCCGTTCAATAAATTCGATATCCGGGAGCGCCTGTTCTGGTTCGGCTCTAATGTTCTGTGGAATAAAATGTTCCGCAGGCAGTTTATTCTGAAAGAGAAGCTGCAGTTTCAGAGCATTCCTCAGGCAAATGACACGGCGTTTGTCATGCTTGCCATGTATCTGGCTTCTGCGATTACCTGTGTGGATAAGAAGCTGGTATATTACCGGACCAATAATGCCGACAGCCTTACCGGCAGATCCTCGCAGACGGCATTCTGCCCGTACCAGTCTTTTTTGTATACCTTCGGGAAGCTGAGAGAATATCCGAACTTCGGGAAGTTTAAAGGCAGCTTTTGCAGTAAGGCGGCCAGAGGCATATTCCGGGGGATGAATAACCAGACCTCTTTTGACGCGTATGCGCAATTATATGATTTTCTGAAGCGAGAAGGTCTTGCCGCTCTGGAGCTTGATGAGTGCCGGGCGGAGGATATGGAGGAGAAGTGGATCTATGAGGATCTGGAGCGGATGAAGACATTTTCCGCGGGAGATTTTCTTCTCTATAAGACCAATGAAAGAAGAATGGACAGGGATCAGCTTAAGCATACCCTTCGGAGAGTGAGGAAAAAGCTGGCGGTGCTGCTGGCGGTGAATGAGCGGCTGAAGCAGATAAAACGATTGGCCGGGAGAAGGATGAATTAAAGCTTTCGCTGAGAACTTAAGATAAAAAAGTATCAGGCCGGGGAAACCAGCCTGATACTTTTTTGAAGATATCCATAAACGGTTCAGTTATCTTCTCAGTTATATCACTTTACTATACTATACTTTAGGAGTTTCCTGTTTTACTTATGATTTAGTTATCCTTCGCCGCTTCCTGCATCTTCATCGCGCGGACCTTGAGCGGCAGTCCGAACAGATTGATAAATCCGTCCGCGTCGTGATGGTCGTAAAGGTCTCCGGTGGTAAAGCTTGCCAGCGACTCACTGTACAGAGAATACGGAGAGGTGGTTCCTGCCTTGATGATATTGCCTTTGTACAGCTTGAACTTCACTTCACCGGTCACATACTCCTGGGTGCTCTCGATAAATGCCTGGACAGCCTCGCGAAGAGGTGTGAACCATTTGCCTTCGTACAGGATCTGGGAAAGCTTGTTGCCCATCTCTTCCTTCACTTCATATGTAGCACGATCCAGCACAAGCTCTTCTAACTGCTGGTGCGCCTCGTAGAGGATGGTGCCGCCCGGCGTCTCGTAGATGCCGCGGGACTTCATGCCGACTACACGGTTTTCCACGATATCACAGATACCTACGCCGTGCTTCCCGCCAAGCTCATTCAGCTTGCGGATGATGTCGGATACCTTCATCTCTTCGCCGTTGATGCTCTTAGGTACGCCCTTTTCAAATGTCATGGTCACATATTCTGCCTCGTCGGGAGCTTTCTCCGGGGAAACACTCATGACAAGCAGGTGGTCGTAGTTCGGCTCCAGGGACGGATCTTCAAGCTCAAGCCCTTCGTGGCTGATGTGCCAGAGATTGCGGTCACGGCTGTAGCTGTGGCTCGCATCAAAGGGAAGGTTAATGCCGTGGGCTTTGCAGAATTCGATCTCGTCCTCGCGGGACTGCATAGTCCATACGTCGGTCATACGCCACGGAGCGATGATCTTGATGTCCGGAGCCAGCGCCTTGATGCCAAGCTCAAAACGGATCTGGTCGTTGCCCTTGCCGGTAGCGCCGTGGCAGATGGCGGTAGCGCCTTCCTTCCTTGCGATATCTACAAGGCATTTGGCGATAGCCGGACGCGCCATGGAAGTTCCGAGCAGGTATTTATTCTCATAGACTGCATGGCCCTGGATACAGGGCACGATGTAGTTGTCACAGAAATCATCAATCACATCTTCAATATATAATTTGGACGCGCCGGAGAGCTTCGCGCGCTCCTCAAGCCCTTCAAGCTCCTCGCCCTGGCCGCAGTCGACGCAGCAGCAGATGACCTCATAATCAAAATTCTCCTTTAACCACGGGATGATGGCTGTAGTATCAAGCCCGCCGGAATATGCCAATACAACTTTTTCTTTCATCTTCAATATCCTCCTCAGTAATGTATCATTTTATAAATTAGAAATGTTATTTTCTTAACCGCAAGGACTACTATACACCATATTTTATAATTATGCAAGAAAAATTAGAAAAATAGTTAAAAATATACGAAATATACAATTGTGATGCATAAAATGATGGGTATATGTAAGAAATGTATAGTTGCGGGGCTGCTGTATATGGGGCAGGAGTCGTGCAGGCAGCGGATTTCGTATTTTGCATTCCGTATTTAATATTTTGCATTTTTTGGAATTTGTGGTTGACTTATGTAGATAATCTATATATAATGTAGATAACCGATATATAGATTAACTACATAAGAGGGAGGGATAAAGGATGAAGATCACAGTCAGAATATTTAAAAGCAGCATGAGGAGGTGCCTGCCCTGTTTTATCAGGAAATCTTAGCGCGGATGACCGATCTGTAAGATAGGACCATAAGGCGCCAGAATAGCAAGGCATAGAAAGACAGAAGAGTAAGGCAGAACAGTTAAGGTATAGAAGGAGGGAGACTGGAATGGACAGACAAGAATATATGGAGCTTCTTAGCGGGCAGATCCGCTGCAGGCAGGCGGTTTCTCTGGTGACTAAGGAGCTGGAGGTACATATTGATGAGCAGAAGGCGGATTTTCTGGCGGAGGGGATGTCGGAAAGTGAGGCGGAGGAAATGGCAGTTAAGGAGATGGGAGACCCGGTGGAGGTCGGCATCTGGATGGATGGAATCCACAGGCCGCAGATGAACTGGGGGATTATCCTTCTCATCGGCCTGTTAAGCGCAGCGGGCCTTATGGCGTGGTACGGCTTAAATATCCGGGCCGCAGGAAGCGCAGGGCAGACGGCAGGCAGTACTGGTTATTTGTTTATCCGGTATCTGGCTTATACGGCGGCAGGATTTCTGGCTATGGTGGGGATTTGTTACATGGATTATACCTGGTTTGCGGCAAGGGCGAAAAAGATCATGGTTGTATACTGCGGGGTGATTTTGTTCTGCCTGTTCTTTATTGACTTTGGCCGGTTAGGAGACGTTTTTGCGGATGGAATCCAGGATGCGGTGTGGCTGATGGCTTTTCTTTTTCTTCCGCTGTACTGCGGGGTGCTCTACAGCTACCGGGGTCAGGGTATTCTGGGGTTTGCTAAAGGCGTTGCGTGGATGATTCCCATCGTGGTTTCTCAGTTGAGTTACCGAAACAGGCTGGAGATGCTTATCTTTGTCTTCGTGCTGGCGGCGGTGCTTTCTTACGCGGTGGGCACAGGGACATTCCGTATCCCGGTGAAGCGCACGCTTTTGGGAATCTGGACTGCGGCTGTGCTTTTGTCGGCAGGGATCATGGGGACTGACGGGCTGACGAGCTATGGGATCCTGCCGGAGGTGTACAGAGACTTCATGGCACAGAGCCAAAGTACGCTGCAGGAAATCCTGGCGGGCAGCCATGTTTTAGGAAGCGCAGGGGAGAACATGAGCATACAGGGAGAATTGCTGGAGGTTACCGAGATCTTTCCGGCGGGCAGCGAATTTTTGCTGACTTATACGGCGGTGCGTTTCGGGACATTTGTATCTGTTGCGGCAATCCTGGTGACCGGGGCGCTGCTTCTTAGGCTTCTTCTTCTGTCGGTGAAGCAGAAGAACCGCTTGGGGAGGCTTATGGGGCTTGGGTGCGGCATGATGCTTCTTGTACACGGAGCCGGATACGCGCTGGGAAATATGGGCGTTATCATGCCGGAGAAGGTGTATTGCCCGTTTGTCATGGACAGACAGGGCGTGATCGTAACTTATGTGTTGTTTGGAATTATGCTGAGTATCTACCGGTATCAGAACATATCGAAGGCATATAGTACATCGTTGCAAAATAAAAAAGGAGGTAATTAAAGATGGCAGTTGATAAAAGTCTGGTTTCGGGGAGCACGTCGATGCTGATATTAAAGCTCTTATCGGAGAAGGATATGTACGGGTACGAGATGATCGAGACTTTAAGGGAAAAGTCGGAGAATGTGTTCGAGCTTAAGGCAGGGACACTCTACCCGCTCCTTCATTCTATGGAAGAAAAAGGATTTTTGGAGGCGTACGAACAGGAGGCAGTCGGGAAGGTACGCAAGTATTACCATCTGACGAAGGCCGGAAAAAAGCAGCTTAAGCTTAAGGCGCAGGAGTGGAAGGAGTATTCCCATGCGGTGGTAAATGTCATGGGGACTATGGGCAATGACGGAAGGAGTGCATGTTATGGACAGGCGTAATTATCTGGAGATTCTGTCAGAACAGATCCGCTGTAAACGGGCACTTCCCCTTGTGACGGGAGAGCTGGAAGTCCATATCGAGGAGCAGAAGGCGGACTTTCTGGCGGAAGGGATGACAGAACGGGAAGCGGAAGAAGCGGCCGTCCGGGAGATGGGCGACCCTGTTGCGGTGGGCGTGGAGATGGACCGGATCCACAGGCCGAAGATGAACTGGCGGCTCATCTTTGGGATCGGCGCCGTCAGCCTGCTGGGGATGGTGTTTTTGTACATGCTTGATGTGGCTGTTGAATCGAAGGATATGCCGTTTTTCTATCTGGCAGGTCATTTGTTTTATCTGGTCATCGGGTACGGGGCGATGATCGTGATCTGTTACGTTGACTACACCTGGATCGCCCGGAGGGCGAAGGGGCTTCTGGTTGGATATATCCTGCTGCTGGTCGTGGGGACATCCGTCTTTGGAACGACAATTAATGGGGCGAGGTTTTTTGTGAATTTCTTTGGACTGGCGCAGGTCAATGTCAATCAATGGATGCTCCTTTTGATCCCGCTGTGCTGCGCGGTGCTCTACAGCTACCGCGGGCAGAGCTTTTGGGGGCTGGTAAAGGGAGTCTTGTGGATGGCTCCTGTGGTTATTGCGCAGCTGATCTTCCGTGCGGCAGGGATCATCGTGCTGGTTCCTGCGCTGGCGGTGATCCTGTCTGTGGCGGTCTGGAAAGGGTATTTTCAAGTGCATGTGGGAAAGACCCTTGCAGCAATCTGGGGCGTGACGGCGCTGTTTCCCTGCGGGCTGTGCCTGTGGCTTCTGCGCTCTGGCGCCGGGTATCAGACGAGGCGGATCGAAGCTATGTTTAACCCGGGGAAATACGCGCAGGCGGAAGGCTACCAGCTCCATTCGCTGAGAAAACTGTTAGAAGGGAGCAGGTTTATCGGAGAGGGGAAGAATTTTGCTGAGTACTCAGGCATGGTTCCGGACAACTCAAGCTTTGCGCTGGCCTATATCATGTCCTGCTTTGGCATACTGGCAGCAGTCTGTGTCATCAGCATGATTGCCATACTGGTGTTTAAGCTGACGGCCGTGACGATCAGGCAGAAGAACCGGCTGGGATGCTTGATGGGCGCAGGGTGCGGCGTGACCATCGCTTTGCAGGCGGTCTGGTATGTGATGACGAATCTTGGGCTTGTGCTGGTTGGGCCTGTCTATTGCCCGTTTATTACAAGAGGAGGCAGCGGGATGGTCATTACTTACATTCTGTGCGGAATCATGCTCAGTATATACCGGTATCAGAATGTGGCGGCGGAAGTGCCGTTGAAGAAAAATAGCTGCTGGTCACGGAGTGAACAGTAACAAGGATTAATTCTCTTGCCTTGTCAGCCAGCGCAATGCGTGATGAAGCGTATGAGCTGGAAAAACAGGCCGTAGAGATCATGGATGAGGAAGTTATATATGCAGGATAAAGGCTCTTTGGATTATACTGATAGAGGCAGTGGATCACACCACTGCCTCTATCAGTATATGGCCGTTCAGCTGAATCTCCTTCACGCCAGTCTGTTTTTTCTTTTCATAATTGAAGCTGAGCATATAGCCCTTCTGCAGGTGATAATACTCCAGATAGTCAAGAAGCTGCTCCTCACCTCTTGTGTGGTATGCATTTCCACGCCAGACCTTAAGCTCCACGATGAACTGTTCCCCGCCGTAGTCAATGATGATGCCTGTGCGCTCCGTATCGCGGGTGCAGGATTCGATATAATAATTTCCGCCTCCGTTGATGATCGGCTTCAGGTACAGCAAAAACAGCTTGCGTCCCTCCTCCTCATAAAAGGTCTTGTCCTTATCCCCGTAAAGCTCGTCAAAATGCACCGTGAACCGTTCAAGGATCAACTGCATATTCAGCCGTCCGCCTGAGATGAACTGGCTTTTGCTCTGGAGGGCGGCCTTGTACAGATCGGTATTCTGCATATCCGTCGTTGTGAGGAAATAGTTGTACACCCTTGTCTCAAATATTCTGTTGGCGATCACGACCTTATTATCCACGATCTTGATAAAACCGAACATAAGTGCCATGTCGATCAGGCTGTCGTCCGGATTGTATACGATATTCTGCCCGTAGAACAGCAGGGCGTGCAGGGTGGACTTAAGCTCCGGATAGTCTCTGAGCTTTCCGATTACCGATTCAAACAGCGGCGTCTTCTCGGCCAGCAGCATATTCACCGCTTCGGAGATGCCTCTTTTTGTCCAGACACTGCTCCTGTCCGGGAATCCGGGCCTTCCTGCCGTCTGTTCATCCAAAAGCTTGCACAGCTTTGAGACGAGGAACGGATAGCCGGAAGTGTAGTCATAGAGAAGCTCTGCGATCTTTGCGGTGTCCATACCGGTGTGGTAATCCTGCTCATATTCATCCAGCATCCCCTGGATATCTTCTGCGGAAAAATTCAGGTCGATCAGGAAGTCAGCGGCGATGTTCCATGGGCTGTTCGCCTTGTGCCCGTCATTGGTCACAAATTTCCTCTTCATATTCTGGATATCATAAACGCCCGTAAGGATGACGGAATGGAAGGCCGCCTTTTTCTTCTGGATATAATAACCCCGAAGCTGGGTGAGGAAATCAAGGAATACCTGATTGTTGGCCGCACTGTCGATCTCGTCGATCATCAGCACGATCCGCCTTGCGGAGAGCTCGCACCACTTGCTCAGGCAGCGGAACAGCCGGGAAAGACGAGCGTTTTCCAGCCTGCCGCCGGCAAATTGTTTCAGCCGGTTTTCAATCTCCGCCGGAAGATCATCCGTACCGCAGACGGAATCTAAGATCTCCCCGGAAAATGCTTCCACAAAGGTGTGCTCGTTTTCAAAATCTGCCGAGCTGAGCAGTTGGAAGTCAAGGTTAATGACGATATAGTCTTCTTGCAGATATTTCTCCAATGCGTGCAAGGTTGTAGTCTTTCCGTACTGGCGTGCGCGGTTGATCGTAAAATACTGGCCCTTGTCCACCATCTGGCCGATGGCCTTAAGCCTGGAGCTGATATCGACCATATGGTGGATCTCGGGGTTGCAGTCAGCATTTATATTGAATGTTTTCATGAGCGGACATCTCCTTTCGTCTCGTGCTAATCTCTGTATGTTTTGCGATATTCTAGTGCCGCATTTATCCGTTGCTGGTCATTCCGTGATCAGTAACATTTATTTTACTATAATATGGCGGACTTTTCAATAGAACGAGAATTTTCAGGAAAATAGGCAATAAAATTGTACACATACAACTATGACGACAAGTAAATATCAAGTTTTAAATTTGCACAAAAAGTTGTACTCATATTTGTGACATATTACGTCTTGAAAATCGAAAATTTGTACAGTACAATATTTATATCAAATAAAGATGTTTGAAAGAAAAAAGCATCAAAAAGGAGGTAGAAAGGATGAAAAAAAGGATTCTCAGCGTGGCTCTTATTGCGGTCATGATGCTTTCTTTCACACTTGCAGGATGTGGAAGCGATAGTTTGAGTGACGGTGGGGAAAAACAGGGAGGAACAGGGAGAAAGGTCGGTGTGGCCATGCCGACGCAGAGTTCGGAAAGGTGGATTAAGGACGGCAGCAATATGAAAGAAAGGCTGGAGGAGATGGGATACGAGGTGTTCCTTCAGTATGCAGAGGATGATGTACAGGTACAACTTGCGCAGATCGAGACGATGATCGCTAAGGACGTGGACTGCCTGGTAGTGGCGGCAGTAGATTCCTCCGCCCTGATCAACGCTTTGCAGACAGCCAGAGATGTAGGCATTCCGGTCATTTCCTACGACCGTCTTCTGATGAACACTGATGCGGTCAGCTATTACGCATCCTTTGACAATGAAGGAGTCGGAAGGAAGATCGGGGAATACATCGAGGAGAAGGCCGGCCTTAAGGACGCGAAGGAACCGCAGACTATCGAGTTTTTCATGGGATCGCCTGATGATAACAACGCAGTCCTTTTATACAAAGGCGTGATGAGCGTGCTGCAGAAATACCTGGACGACGGGACCCTGGTATGCAAGTCAGGGAGGACGTCTTTTGACGATACTTGTATCCTGAGATGGTCCCAGGAGGTAGCGCTGCAGAACTGCGAAAATTATCTGTCGGGCTTCTATTCGGATGACAAACTGGACATCTGCTGCTCCGCATTTGACGGATTTGCCTACGGGATCAAGGCGGCGCTTGAGGCAGCCGGATATACGGAAGAAGATTGGCCGATCATCACCGGGCAGGACGCGGAGGTCATGGCGGTAAAGAATATTATCGAGGGCAAGCAGACGGCCACGATCTTCAAGGACACCGGGCTCCTCGCTGAAAAGTGCGCGGGCATGGTGAAGGCGGTCAGCGAAGGCAGCGAGCCGGAGATCAATGATACGGAAACCTATGATAACGGGAAGATGGTCGTACCTTCCTATCTGTGCGAGCCATTGTCACTGGATAAAGAGAATTATAAAGAGCTGGTCGTCGACAGCGGCTATTATAAAGAAGAAGAGATCATGAATGCAGAATAAAGGAAAGGAGTTGAAAAAATGTCTGATTATATTCTGGAGATGAACCATATTGTCAAAGACTTTTCGGGCGTAAAAGCATTGAACGATGTCAACCTGAAGGTAAAGCGCGGCGAGATCCATGCACTCTGCGGCGAGAACGGCGCCGGGAAATCAACGCTGATGAACGTGCTGTCCGGAATCTATCCGTTTGGTACATACACTGGGGATATCGTATACAACGGGGAAGTGGTCAAGAACCGCAACATTAAAGACAGTGAGAAAAAAGGGATCGTCATTATCCATCAGGAGCTGGCGCTAAGCCCCTATCTGTCAGTCGCGGAAAATGTATTTCTGGGCAATGAGCAGATGACCATAAAGGGTGTCATTGACTGGACGCAGACCCGCAACAAGGCCCAGGAGATGCTGGAGAAAGTAGGGCTTGGCAATGAGAACCTGGACGCGCCGGTCAACACCTTAGGCGTCGGCAAGCAGCAGCTTATCGAAATCGCGAAGGCGCTGGCGAAAAAGGTAGACCTGCTGATCTTAGATGAGCCTACGGCCGCCCTCAATGACGAGGAGAGCGCCCAGCTTTTAGAGATCATGCTCAAACTAAAGAAGCAGGGGATCACCAGCATCATCATTTCCCATAAGCTCAATGAGATCAGCTATGTGGCGGACGCTATTACCGTTATCCGCGACGGGCAGACCATCGAGACACTGACCAAGGGCGCGGATGATTTCTCCGAGGACCGAATCATCAAGGGGATGGTCGGCCGTGAGCTTACGAACCGCTATCCGGAGCGCGTAGACTGCCCTATAGGCGATGTGGTGTTAGAGGTGAAGGACTGGAATGTATACCATCCGGAGGATCCCCACCGCCAGGTGCTTAAGAATATCAATATCAAAGTGCGTGCAGGCGAAGTGGTAGGGCTTGCGGGACTGATGGGCGCCGGGAGGACGGAATTTGCCATGAGCTTATTCGGGCAGCAGTACGGGCAGAAGATCTCCGGGGAGATCCTGATGCACGGCAGGCAGGTGAAGATAAAGAGCGTGAAGGACGCCATCGACCATAAGATCGCCTACACCTCCGAGGACCGGAAAAATTACGGGCTTATCCTTTTTAATGACATCAAGTGGAACATGTCGCTGGCCGCCCTTAGAAGCTACTTCTCTCAGAACGGTGTGGTGGACGCCAACAAGGAGGTTATGGAGGCCGAAAAATACAAAGAGCTGATCAATATCAAATCCAATTCCGTACATCAGGCGGTGGGAAGCCTGTCGGGAGGAAATCAGCAGAAGGTGATCCTGGCAAAATGGATGCTGACAGAGCCGGACGTGCTGATCTTAGATGAGCCAACCCGCGGTATCGACGTGGGCGCCAAATATGAGATATACTGCGCGATCAACGATCTGGCAAAGTCCGGTAAGGCGGTCATCGTCATATCCTCCGAGATGCCGGAGATCCTTGGCACCTGCGACCGGACCTATGTGCTCAATGAAGGCCGGATCGCCGGTGAGATCGATAGAGAGAACTTATCTCAGGAAAGAATTATGAAATGCATTATGCAGGATAATAACAGGAAAGGGGAATAACAATGGAAAAGAAAAAAACGGTAAATCTTAGTTTAAAGCAATACGGCATGGTCTTTGCGATGCTGATCATCTTTATTATATTCTACGCACTGACCGGAGGCGTCAATGCTACGCCGATGAACATGAACAACCTGATCATGCAGAACAGTTATGTTATTATCCTGGCGACTGGTATGCTGCTGTGTGTACTGACCGGTAACGTAGACTTAGGCGTCGGCTCCTACGTGGCGCTGTGCGGCGCGGTTGCGGCAAAGCTGATTGTAGAGCAGAATATGAATATCGTACTCGCATTTATCATCACGATTCTGGTGGGCGTTGCATTCGGCGCGTTCAACGGCTTTTTCATCGCCTATTTAGGAATACCGCCGTTCGTTGTGACACTGGCGGGCATGCTGATCGGCCGCGGACTTACCTACACGCTGCTGGAATCTAAGACGGTCGGCCCGCTTCCGGGATCCTATGTGAAGGTTGGGGCAGGGTTCTTCCTGACCAATAAGATTGAGTTCGGGTCCGGCACACTCGACCTGATCACTATCCTCGTAGCAGTTATCGCAACTGTCCTGGTGCTGGGCGCAGAATACCGGACCATTAAGACACAGCAGAAATACGGCTTTGCCATGGTCCCTACATGGCAGACGGCGATCAAGCTGGTTGCTACCCTGGGCATTCTCTGGTTTTTCTTCTTTAAGATTGCCGCGTACAACGGTATCCCGATCATTCTGATCCTTATGGCAGTGATCGTGGGCGTTTACCACTTTATCACGAGCAAGACTGTTGCCGGGCGTCAGGTGTACGCGCTGGGCGGCAATGAGAAGGCTGCAAGGCTTTCTGGTATTGACACGAAGAAGGTGTATTTCTGGGTATATACCAATATGGGCTTTCTTGCGGCTATCGCAGGTATCGTGCTGTCAGCAAGAAATGCCTCTGCCACACCGAAGGCCGGCGACGGCTTCGAGCTTGACGCGATCGCTGCCTGCTATATCGGCGGGGCTGCCGCATCAGGCGGTGTGGGTACGATAGTCGGAGCAGTGATCGGAGCATTTGTTATGGGCATATTAAATAACGGTATGTTCCTGATCGGATTACCCACAGATCTTCAGAAGGTGGTAAAGGGACTTGTCCTTCTCGGAGCAGTTACCTTTGACGTATTATCAAGCAAAAAGAAAAATTAACTGGATACTGGATATTAGCTGCCGGCTGCTGCCCGTATGGGAACAGCCGGCAGCTTTTTCTATACGCCGCATGGTGCGTCTTTGTGGGATGAAGCGTCTTTGGAGGATGCGGGAATATGTATATCTACACAAAGCTTGTATATGTTTTTTGGTACATTTTACGGATTGTAAAAGGTAAAGTTGTATTGTATATTAAGGAATAGTTGTTTGGTATGCATTACAATTAAAGTTTGGAGGCGGATATATGGATGAACCAGTTGCAAAGTATAAGGAGATATGCCTGTGGGTGAAGAGGCGCCTTGACAGCGGTGAATTAAGGCCGGGGGATAAGGTAGAGTCGGAGTACAGGCTGTGCGAACAGTTTAAAGTCAGCAGGCAGACGGTGCGGCACGCGATCGCCGTGCTTGAGGAAGAGGGGATCGTGAAGAGATACCGGGGGAGCGGAACCTATATCAGCGAGGGGCGGCAGGCCGCCCCTCAGAGGGAAAAGACGATGCAGATTGCGGTGATGACTACATTTGTACAGGAGTACATCTTTTCTGCGATCATCCGGGAACTGGAGGCGCAGTTTTCCGGCACAGAGTACAGCCTGCAGATTTTTGTCACGAATAATTCGGTTGAGAAGGAACGGCTGATTCTGAAAAATATCCTGAATAAAAATACTGTGGACGGACTGATCGCCGAGACGACGAAAAGCGGTCTTCCTAATCCTAATCTGGACATTTACCGCAGGATCATGGAGCAGGGGGTTCCGGTGCTTTTTATCAACAGCTATTATCCCCGGTTAGATGCGCCGCATGTCAGCCTTGATGACAAGATGGCGGGAAAGCTGGTGACCAATTACCTGCTGCAGTGCGGGCATCGGAACATCGCCGCAGTTTTTAAGGGAGACGACGGCCAGGGACACCAGCGCTATGCGGGATATCTGGAGGCGCTGATGGAGTCTAATGTAAAGATCAATGACCGGTGGGTCGTATGGGTGGACACAGATATGGTGACGGACCTGCTGTCTGATACCGGCCAGAGCGCCGGGTGGCTTTGCCGGAGGCTTAAAGGCTGTACGGCCTGCGTATGCTACAATGATGAGGTGGCCAGTAAGCTTTTGTCTGTCTGTAAGGAAAATGAGATCAATGTGCCGGATGACCTGTCGTTGATCAGCATCGATAATTCTGATCTTGCAAGCTACAGTGAGGTGCCCCTTACCTCTGCCAACAATCCGATACGGGATATGGCAAGGATTGCGGCCCTGCAGATGCTGGATATGATCGGAGGGGATAAGAAGCCTGAGTCAACGGAGCTGGAAGCACAGATCGTAGTCCGGGATTCGGTGGCAGTGCTGGAGACGGCCGAAAAGATATTTTAGAAAATACTTGCATAATATACAGAAAGGATGTATAATTATGCAAGTATTTTTCTTATACGGCAATATCCCCTGGTTATGCTTTACAACTTTATCGAAAAGGTTTATGATAACCGGGTATTGTGCTGATCAATATTATGGAGGCTGAAGAGATGATAAAGGTTGGAATTATCGGGGCGACAGGCTATGCAGGAGGCGAGCTGGTAAGACTTCTTGCGGGTCACAGGGAAGCTGAGATTGTATGGTACGGCTCCAAAAGTTACATAGACAAAAAATATGCGGATGTGTACCGGAATATGTTTGAACTTGTGGAGGATAGTTGTCTGGATGACAACATGGAGGAGCTGGCGAAAAGAGCGGATGTGATCTTTACCGCTACACCTCAGGGTTTCTGTGCATCGGTGATGAGTCAGGAGATCCTGTCGCAGGCGAAGATCATCGATCTGAGTGCGGACTACCGGATCAGGGATGTTTCCGTCTATGAGAACTGGTACGGGATAGCGCACAAAAGCCCGCAGTTTATCAAGGAAGCGGTCTACGGGCTCTGCGAGGTGAACCGGGACGCGGTGAGAGGGGCCAGGCTGGTGGCTAACCCGGGCTGCTATACGACCTGCTCCATCCTGACGGCGTACCCACTGGCGAAGGAAGGCATGATTGATATGAATACGCTGATCATAGACGCTAAGTCGGGAACCTCCGGGGCAGGCAGGGGGGCGAAGATTCCCAACCTGTTCTGTGAGGTAAATGAGAATATCAAGGCGTACGGCGTGGCATCCCACAGACATACGCCGGAGATCGAGGAACAGCTTGCTTACGCGTCCGGGGAAGATACGGTGATCAGTTTTACGCCCCACCTTGTACCTATGAACAGAGGGATACTTGTCACAGAATACGCGTCCCTTAAGAAAGCAGTGACGTATGAGGAAGTGAAAGCGGTTTACGATCATTATTATAAAGAAGAGACCTTTGTCAGAGTGCTGGAAAAGGATGTCTGCCCGGAGACAAAGTGGGTGGAGGGAAGCAATTACGTGGACATTAGCTTCAAAATCGATCCCAGGACGAACCGCGTCATTATGATGGGGGCCATTGACAATCTGATAAAGGGAGCGGCCGGCCAGGCGGTCCAGAACATGAATATCCTGTTCGGGCTTAAGGAGAGCGAAGGGTTGAAGCTTGTCCCTGTGTTCCCGTAATGGAGCAAGGCTATGCGAAAAGGACAGAGGAGAAGACCATATGTTAAGGATAATGACAATTGATGATTATGAGCAGGTCTATGCGCTCTGGAGGCAGATTCAGGGCTTCGGCATCCGCAGCATTGATGATTCCAGAGAGGGTATAGAGAGGTTTTTGCGGCGGAACCCGGACACCAGCGTTGTAGCTGTGGAGGACGGAAAGATCGTAGGCGCGATCCTCTGCGGCCATGACGGCAGGCGCGGCTGTCTGTACCACGTATGCGTGGACGAGGCTTACCGTATGCGAGGGATCGGGAAGTCCATGGTGGTCTTTGCTATGGAGGCGCTCAAAAGAGAGCAGATCAGCAAAGTTTCTCTGATCGCATTTACGAAAAATGATATCGGCAATGCATTCTGGAAGGAGATTGGCTGGACAAAGAGACAGGATCTGAATTACTATGATTTTACGCTGAATGAAGAGAATATCACGGCATTCAACCAGTGACCGCGGTGAAGCAGAAGGTTAAGCGTTACTGTTCATGGAGCGGACAGCAGCGGGTAAGCAAAAGAAAGTGAATAACAGCGGAAAGGATAAGACAAAATTTAGAAAGGAAGCGGATAAGATGAAACAGATAAAAGGCGGAGTAACGGCGGCAAAGGGATTCGAGGCGGCAAGCACGGCAGCAGGAATCAAATACACAGGACGGACGGATATGGCGCTGATCTACAGCCAGATGCCGTGTGCAGCGGCAGGGACATTTACGACGAATGTAGTAAAGGCGGCCCCGGTAAGATGGGACCAGCAGGTAATCGCAGGGGGCGGGCCGGTTCAGGCGGTCGTGGTCAATTCAGGGATTGCCAATGCGTGCACGGGCAAAGAAGGCTTCGCATGCTGCCAGAATACGGCAGAGGCCGCAGCCAGGGTTCTTGATATCCCGCCGGCAGGCATCCTGATCGGCTCCACGGGAGTCATCGGAAAGCAGATGCCTGTTGATAAGCTGACGGCGGGAATCCAGGTGATGGCAGAGAAGAAGGGTGCTTCACTGGAGAGCGGTACGGAGGCGGCCAAAGCCATTATGACGACGGATACCTGCGTTAAGGAGCTGGCGGCTGAGATCGAGATCGGCGGGAGGACCGTTACCATCGGCGGCATGGCTAAGGGATCGGGGATGATCCACCCTAACATGTGCACTATGCTGGCATTTATCACCACAGACGCAGTGATCTCCAAAGAAGCGCTGCAAAAGGCGCTCAGCGAAGATGTAGGCGATACGTATAATATGATCTCCGTAGACGGGGATACGTCCACCAATGATACGGTGGTCCTTCTGGCAAACGGCATGGCCGGTAATCCGGAGATTACATATGGCAGCGCAGATTATCAGAAGTTTGCAGAGGCGCTTCACGCCATCAATGAGTATCTGGCGAAGAAGATCGCCGGGGACGGAGAGGGAGCTACCGCGCTTTTTGAGGCGAAGGCGGTCAACTGCGGGGACAAAGAGCAGGCGAAGATCCTGGCTAAGTCCATCGTATGCTCTAACCTTACCAAGGCCGCGGTCGCCGGACACGATGCCAACTGGGGAAGGATCCTGTGCGCGATGGGGTATTCCGGCGCGCAGTTTGACCCGGAGAAGGTGGATCTGTATTTCGAGAGCGAAGCCGGAAGGATCCAGATCATTGAAAATGGAACGGCGCTTTCTTACAGCGAGGAAGAGGCCACAAAGATCCTGTCAGAGCCTTATGTTACAGCGGTTGCGGATGTGAAGATGGGAGATGCCTGGGCAGCCGCGTGGGGATGCGACCTGACCCACGGTTATATTGATATCAATGCGGACTACCGGAGCTGATGGGGCAGAAGGGTATCGGCCTTGGGCAGATGTGCTGCAGCAGAGACAGAGATAAGATATAGGAGGAAAGAGGTTATGAGCAATGAATAAAGATATGCAGAAATACCTGGAAAAGGCGGAGGTGCTGATCGAGGCGCTTCCCTATATCCAGCGCTTTAACCGCAGAGTCATCGTGGTGAAGTACGGCGGGAGCGCTATGGTAGATGAGCAGCTAAAGGAGCAGGTGATCCAGGACGTTACCCTTCTTAAGCTGGTGGGATTTAAGCCCATCATCGTCCACGGGGGCGGCAAGGAGATCAGCCGCTGGGTAGGCAAGGTGGGTATGGAGCCTCAGTTTGTGAACGGCCTGCGTGTGACGGACGAGGCGACCATGGAGCTTGCGGAGATGGTTCTCGGTAAGGTGAATAAAGGGCTTGTCCAGCTTGTGGAAAGTCTCGGTGTGCGCGCCATCGGCATAAGCGGTAAGGACGGAAAGCTTCTTTCGGTCAGTAAAAAACTTTCCGGGGGAAAGGACATCGGGTTTGTGGGAGATGTGAAGCATGTAAACGCAAGCATTCTGTATGACCTGCTGGAAAAGGATTTTCTGCCCATTATCTGTCCTGTCGGCCTGGATGACGATTATCATACTTACAATATCAATGCAGATGATGCGGCTTGTGCCATTGCAAGAGCCATGAGGGCGGAAAAGCTTGCATTTCTGACGGACATCGAGGGCGTATATAAGGATCCGGAGGATCCCTCGACGCTGATCTCGGAGCTAAAGGTTTCTGAGGCCAGGGATCTGATGAACGAAGGCTATATCGGCGGCGGGATGCTGCCAAAGCTTCACAACTGTATCTCTGCTATCGAGCACGGTGTGGCCAGGGTGCACATTCTGGACGGGCGGATTCCGCACTGTCTGCTTCTTGAGATATTTACCAACAAAGGGATCGGGACGGCCATTATCAATGACGGCGAACCGAGGTTTTATCTGGGCGAGTAGGCCCGGAAGATTAAAGTAACAGCGAAAGGGATGGAAAAATATGACACCGAATGAATATATGCAGGCAACGGACCGTAATCTTGTGCATACCTACAATCGCTTTCCGGTGACCCTGGACCGGGGGGAAGGCGTATACCTTTACGATACGGAAGGGAAAAAATACCTGGACTTTGCGGCAGGAATAGCCGTGAGCGGCCTCGGGTACGGCAATCAGGAATTAAATTCAGCGCTAAAGGAGCAGATCGACAAGCTGATCCATTCCTCAAATCTGTACTACAATACAGCCTGCGGGAAGGCGGCAGAGGCGCTGAAGGGGATAACGGGGATGGACCGCGTGTTTTTTACCAACAGCGGGACAGAGGCCGTCGAAGGGGCGCTGAAGGCCGCAAGGAAGTACGCGCGGAAAAAAAAGACCGGGAGATATGCGTATATTGCCATGCAGGACTGCTTTCACGGACGGAGCATGGGCGCGCTGTCGGTGACGGAGCATGAAGCTTACCGGGCGCCTTTTAAGCCGCTGATCCCGGGCGTTAGCTTTGCGAAGTTCAATGACCTGGACAGTGTGAAGGAGCTGGTGACGGATGAGACCTGCGCCATTATCTTAGAGCCGCTTCAGGGAGAGGGCGGGATCAATATGGCAACTCAGGAATTTATGGAGGGCATCCGCAGGCTCTGCCATGAGGAAGGCATCCTGATGATCTGCGACGAGATCCAGTGCGGTATGGGGCGCACAGGCGAGATGTTCGCCTGCCAGTCTTACGGGGTCAGACCGGATATCATGGTTATGGCGAAGGCCATCGGAAGTGGTGTCCCGGTGGGGGCGTTTGCCATGACGGAAGACGTGGCGGAATATTCCCTGGAGCCTGGAGACCACGGCACAACCTACGGCGGGAATCCTCTTGCCTGCGCTGCAGTGGCAAAGACCATCGAGATATTTGAAAGGGAAGGGATCGAAGCTCACGTGAAGGAAGTGGGCGCATATCTGTCGGATAAGCTGGATGAGCTGGCCGAACGCTGCGATGCGGTTCTGGAAAGAAGAGGA
>Ga0137306_101689_pt1 | contig 21336 bp, 15 predicted proteins | sample Inofroosms_March_FD_97187 | JGI IMG/M metagenome (GOLD analysis project Ga0137306, IMG submission 97187) | Mouse cecal microbial communities from Vienna, Austria - N-Acetylneuraminic and N-Acetylglucosamine D2O microcosms_March | ecosystem: Host-associated > Mammals > Digestive system > Large...
AAGGGATAAACGCTGAAGGCATCTAAGCGTGAAGCCCCCCTCAAGATGAGATGTCCCATTCTTAGGAAGTAAGACCCCTTGGAGAGTACAAGGTAGATAGGGCAGAGGTGGAAGTACAGCAATGTATGGAGCTGACTGTTACTAATCGGTCGAGGGCTTGACCTCACTTTTCGGTTCTTCTGTGTGAATTTTTTAGGGTATTGTATATAATCCTCGATAGCTCAATGGTAGAGCACGCGGCTGTTAACCGCGGGGTTGTTGGTTCGAGCCCAACTCGGGGAGTTTTTTATATCGTTGGCCTTTGGGTTTGAGGATATCATGCTGAGGTGCTGACATACAAGGCTCCTTGGTCAAGCGGTTAAGACATCGCCCTTTCACGGCGGTAACACGGGTTCGATTCCCGTAGGAGTCATTGACATAGTTAATAATATGCCGATGTGGCTCAATTGGCAGAGCAGCTGATTTGTAATCAGCAGGTTATCGGTTCGAGTCCGATCATCGGCTTGTGTTGAAAAATCAACTTGGACCTTTAGCTCAGTTGGTTAGAGCAACCGGCTCATAACCGGTCGGTCCTGGGTTCGAGTCCCCGAAGGTCCACTCATTAACTATGATAAATTTGGCCTAGTGGCTCAGTTGGTTAGAGCGCCGCCCTGTCACGGCGGAGGTCGAGGGTTCGAGTCCCTTCTGGGTCGTTAATATGGGATCTTAGCTCAGCTGGGAGAGCATCTGCCTTACAAGCAGAGGGTCACAGGTTCGAGCCCTGTAGGTCCCATTTTTGCCGCAGTGGCGGAACTGGCAGACGCCCGGGACTTAAAATCCCGTGGGTAGTGATACCCGTACCGGTTCGATTCCGGTCTGCGGCATGTTATATTTAGAGGAGAATCCTGCTTTGCAGGATTCTCTGTTTTTAATAAGAAATTTTTATAACATAAAAAGTCTTTCAGATGGGAAATTTCGCAAAGCGAAATTTTGTCTACAGAAATAGCCAAATCTAGCGAATTTCAAAAGTATCATCTAAAAGCAGCCAGTTTGCTCGAAAAAGCTGCATGATTTGCCAATAGCTCATACCACGAAGCTGGTATTCTTTGACTAATTCAAATTTTGCAGAAAGACTGCGCACATCTTCAAACCATACTTCATGTTCTAATCCCTCAAAAAAATATGTGAAATAGGGAGATTGCGCAATTTCATCAAACTGGATAGAGGCTCCATGTGTGATAGCTATCTGAATCGCTTCAATATTTCCAATCGTAGTTGCCTTTGAGCTACCTTTTACAAAAGGCAAGGTCCAGTCATAACCATAATTTGGAATACCAAGATGGATTTTTTCAGAAGGAATTTTTGTTAAGGCATACTCTACTACCTCACGGACTTTATTGATTGGTGCTACTGCCATAGGGGGACCATACGTGTATCCCCACATAAGATATCTTATAATTTCTATATGGCATACTGAATGGTTACAATATCATTTCCTAAGTTTCTGATTTATATTTTGGTAGTTTTGGATATATAGTTAATGTAAAGTTAGCGTAATTGCCTTTAGATTTAAGGTTTCTTACCCTTTTTTGATATTCGACATGTTCCAAAATACTCTTTAGAATTTCATTTTTAAGAGAAATACTGTCTATGTTTTGATATAGTTCTAAAATGTTTGCAGTAATTGGAAGAATGTTATTGCATATGGAGGCATTTTGTTGTTTTTCTTCTAAAGAACGCTCAAGAGTTAGAATAGTTGTCTTAGCAGTTTTAATTTTTTCTGAAATCGCATGTAATCGGTTTTGAAAAATATTGGATGTATAGACACCTTGTTCTAATAGATCATAAGCACGTTCTTTCTGCTTATACAATAAGCGAAGTTTTTTTTGACAGTGTTGTAAGGCATGTTGCATTGTTTGAAGTTCAGGAAAATTGTTCTCTTCTTTAGGAAAGCTTAAAATATAACCTTCTAACCATTGTTCTAATGCTTCCAATAATTTTTTTTCTATCAGAGCAAGAGGCGCTGATATATTATTGCAGTTATAACTTGGACAACGCAGAACACAGTCATTGTTTTTATTGTTAGCAGCTCTGGCAAGCAGTGAACCGCATTGTGCGCAACGAATAATACCTGATAGTGGATTTTTGAGAGTTTTGTTATTTGCGACAGGCGAGGCATGGTTGTTTTCTGCGAGCTTTTGAACTTTATAGAAAATATCTTCCTCAATTATGGGAGTATGTAAACCATGATACATCTGAAAATTAGAATTTTTCATACGGACTTTTTTTGTCTTTCCTTGAATCATAACTTTTTTTTCAATCGTTTTTCCCCAACAGACTTTACCAATATAAACAGGATTTTGAAGTATATCTTTTATAGTGCTTGGAGACCATTTATTGGAAGTAGCCGGCATTATTCCCATATCGTCAAGTTTCTTGCAGATCGCTTGACGTCCTAACCGTTTGAAGGCTCCATCTGTCTGTTGTTCTCCATAAAGATATAGTTGAAATATCAGACGGATAATTTCTGCTTGTTCTGGTATAATTTGCAGCGTATATCCCTTGTCATTGATAATTTTTATTCTCTGATAGCCGTATGGGGCGGTACTGGCAATCCATTTTCCTTCTCTTATCGATGCGATTCGTCCTTGTTGTATTCTGCGATTGATAGTTTTGTATTCTCTACGGCTCATAAACAAGCCAAATTCAAAATATTCTTCATCGTATTCATCACAAGGATCATATATTTTCAGCGGCGTAATGATGAGTGTATCAGATAATTTGAAATATTTTGCGATAGTGCCTTGATCGCTGGTATCTCCTCGTGCTAGACGCTCTATTTCCATCACCAGTACACCGTCACAATCTCCATTACTGATATCCTGCAGCAGCATCTGAAGAATTGGTCTGTCCTGAATCGTTTCCCCAGATACAATTTCTTGGTAAAACTTTGAGATAGTGATGCCAAGTTTATCAGCAAGTTCTTCTAACATTTGTTTATGGCGCAACAAGGTTTCTCCTTCTCCATGTGATTCTGCCTCACGGTCAGCGCGGCTTTTTCTTAAGTAAACGAAATAAGTACCTGATGGATTGAGTATTTTTTTCATAATAGCTCCTTCTATAAATATCTTTCATTTACTTATTGAAATGTATGATTCATTTTAAATATCAATGCGCAATAGATATAAAAATAGATAGATCTTGGATAATTATAAAGTCAAATTTTTGCGTAAAAACAGTAAGAAAGAGATGGAGGGATAGAATGAAACATATAGCAGATCAGTTTATGATGGGAGAGACAGAAATTATAATTTGTGATGATCAATGTGTCTGTAAGGAGGAAGCAGAAGAAATCTTGAAGGATTTGGCCCAAAAGATAAAGTTTGGTGCTACTAAGGAGAGACATCAGTCCAAATAAGCTCATAATCTTAAAAGGCTGCGGAAATCCACAGCCTTTTTCTAAGGGTGTGCTGGCAGAAAGGGGAGTACTGCCAGCATTTATATTATAACAGGTTGTCAGAATGGATGCAAGGGGGAGGTATTTTAAAAATAACCTGGGCTTGTCTGTAACATCACTGTGTTTCGATACGAAATAACAGCCCACACATTACTGTCATGATGTAAATAGATATCACATATATGGAAATACGTGTATCCCCATTCATATGTCATCAGTAGAACATAATCTGCTGCTTCTCCCAATAAACCATAATCCTTTCCTTCATATAAGAGTCCTATTTGAGAGTCAGATATTTTGGGCGCAAGGGCAACAGAGACGGGATATCCCAATGCATTTATGGCTGTTCGTATATCACGAACGAAATTAACAAAGGGAAGTTTATCTTCTGGAAGAATATATTCAAAGTCAATATCTACTCCTTCAAAGCCTTGATTTTGAATTTGAGAGACAAGATTTTCGATCAGTGTTTGCTTTGCTGTTTCATTGTTTACCACCTGAGAGATCAAATAATTGCTGAATTGTCCTGTAGGACCGAAAGGGGTCAAGGTCAAAATGGGCGATACATCAAAAGATTTTGCCATTGTAATCATAAAAGTATCATCCAAAAGTGGAGGGACTAATTGGCCTTCTGGGGTAAATCCATAGGAAAAGATAAACAGATCAGACAAATAGGGAAGTGTCTGCTCTAATACCCAGTGACTGATAAATGGGTAAGCATAACCACCTACATAAGCGCTATATGCATTTTCAGAGGATATCTGCTCAGGGGTATTAAGATCAGAACTGGCATCCTCCAACAAAAGTGCTTGCCCCACAACTAAAGGAAAAGGATAAGATAGTTGATTATCATAGATAATGGATTGAGCAGATACAGATTGGGAGATAGCAATAGCATCCACAGTATCTCCTGGGCGGACAATATATATTCTCATAAATAATGCTTAAGTCCTTTTTGTTAGAGTATGTAAAAACACAGTAAGTGTTCTATTGTATTGATACATGGATAATCACTTTAATGGATAAAAATAGATTGCAATCGGAGGTTCAAAAATGTGATCAATATATTTCATATTTTTATTATTTGTAGAGATAGAAGAAATTTTTTATAAAATGTATTGGAAAATTAAGCTAATAATAGGAGCAAAATCAGAGCAAAAAATAGCAAAATTACACAATAAATAAAAAAATATAGTGGATTTCTTGTTAAAAAAGTGATAAAATTAAGTGAAAACATATGGTGTAATTCCTTTGGCGTGATTGGGAAAAGCAGAGAATACAAATAATGAGGAAGTGGATATATGGGATTGAATCAATTAAATTCGGGACTGGTTTATACAAATGATGAGTGTATAGGATGTAATCATTGTATTTCAGTCTGTCCGGTATTTGAGGCAAATTATTCATTAAAATTGGATGACAATGATGTGATTTATGTAGATGGCGAAGCGTGTGTGCAGTGTGGAGCATGTATTGATGCCTGTCACCATCATGCAAGAAGTTATCGAGATGATACAGAACAGTTTTTGGATGATCTAAGCAAAGGAGAATCCATCAGTCTTTTGGTTGCGCCTGCCTTTATTGCAAATTATCCTAGAGAATATGGCAAAGTGTTGGGATATTTAAAAAGTCTTGGCGTAAAACATATTATCAGTGTCAGCTTTGGCGCAGATATTACTACTTGGGGATACATAAATTATATTACAAAACATAATTTTCAGGGGGGAATTTCACAGCCTTGTCCGGCTATTGTGGATTATATTGAAAAATTTATTCCAGAGTTGATTCCCAAACTGGTTCCAATCCACAGTCCAATGATGTGTGCTGCGATCTATGCAAAAAAATACATGAAGATTACAGATAAATTGGCATTTCTTGGTCCTTGTATTGCCAAAAAATCTGAGATCATCCGCAAAGAGAATCAACAGTATGTATCGTATAATGTAACATTTAACCATCTAATGAAGAAGATGAAAGGCAAAAATTTATCATCTGCGGAAGCAGTAGATGAATTGGAATATGGTTTAGGAAGCGTCTATCCGCAGCCAGGCGGGTTAAAAGAAAATGTAGAGCATTTTCTGGGGAAAGATGTTATGGTTCGCCAGATTGAAGGGGAAAAGCATGCATATCATTTTTTGGAGACTTATGCAAAACGTGTGAAAGATGGCAAACCATTGCCTTTTATGGTGGATGCACTCAATTGTTCGAATGGATGTCTGCATGGAACTGGTGTAGAACCCGAATTTATAGAAAATGATGATGTTCTGTTTGAGATTCAGGCACAGAGAGAAAAAGCAAAACGAAAACTGGGGGATAGAAAGAGGGACAAAAAGAGTCCTTGGGCAAAGAATATTGACTATCAAAAGCGGCTGGACAATTTCAACGCTCAATTTGCAGGTTTGGCGCTGGACGACTTTATATGTAAATATCAGGGAAATAAAAAGTCAATTGTGGCTAGTAAAGAGCAGATTATGTCTGCATTTGAGGATATGCACAAAAATACCTTAGAAAAACAGAAGATTGATTGTGGCGCCTGTGGGTATGATAGCTGTGAAAGAATGGCTCAGGCAGTAGCGTTGGGAATGAATCGCAAGGAAAACTGTATGCATTATGAGAAAGATATAATACAGAAAGAACAGCAAGAGATGAAAATTCTCAATGAACAACTTCAGGAGGAACAGCGTATCAAAACAACTCTCTATGAAGAAATTATGGAGGATTTTAAGGAGATTAGAAGCGCTATGGGAGATTTGGCAGAAGGAAATCAGGTCTCAGCGGAGGATGCTACTAGAATAGCCCAGGCAGTAAGTGGAATGTCGTCCTTTACAGAGATGCTAAGAGATTCTATGAATCAGGTTTCAGAAGCTGTACAGGGTTATGATATTATGAATGAAGATATCATAAAAATTTCCAATCAAACAGGTATGCTTGCTTTGAATGCCGGGATAGAAGCAGCCAGGAGTGGTGAAGCAGGCAAAGGATTTGCTGTGATAGCCAATCGTGTAAGAGAATTGTCAGAACAGACTAAGGAGGCCGTTGCTGCTGGGAAAGAGCAGAGTGAAGTTTTGCTTCCAGCGATTGCCAAATTAGATCAGGAGACGTTGGAATTTTTAGAGAGTATTGACAGAATCAATACTGCAACTTCTGCACTTGCAGCAAGTAGCCAAGAAATTTCGGCACAGACAGAGATGGTAGATCAGGTGGTCAACAATATGACGGAGAAGATGAATAAACTGGTATAATGATGTGTAATGATTGTGAATAAGAATTATTATGTGGTGGGGAAAGAAGACGCTGTCGCATTAAGATTTTATTCGTTCAAAAGGTCTTGCCGCTAAAACGGCAAGACCTTTTGAACGAATATCACTCTGGGAATCTAGCTTCCCAAGATGATTTTTGTACACATTGTTTACATTGCTCTGCAATGTAAACCTTTTGAGCGAGACTATATCTTGTTATTTCTTAATGCAGTAGCCTTTTTCTTATTTATAAATTACTGAATTTTACGGCAGGATTGTCGTTCCATCAATTGGCATGGCAGTTTAATTTTCATAGCAGTAGCGGGCTGCAGCCTCAATATATTGAATACAATGTTAGCGCCAAAGCTGCCCATATCGTATGCGGGCGCGTGGATGGTAGTCAGTGGTGGAGTGGTAAAAGATGAAAGGCTAGTATCATCAAATCCCATCAGAGAGATATCATCTGGAACACGAATGCCGCGGTTATTTAGAGCACGCAGGGCGCCAATCGCAATAGGATCGCTGGAGGCAACAATAGCTGTGGGCAGATCTTTTGAATCGAGAAGTTGATTCATCATAAAACAGCCAGATTCGATGGTAAACGCTTCCTCCAATATATAGGGTTCATGAATGATATTATGCTTTTGGCAATATTTTGTAAAGAGTGTTTTGCGCATATCTGGAAATAGATTCTGATCTGCAAGATATTCTTTGCCGCCCAAGAATCCAATTTTTTGATGTCCTAAGGAGGTCAGGTAGTCCATTGCTGTCTTCATAGCATGTTCAAAATCTAGAGTGATAGTAGAGATATTGCTATCATCGATAGGCATATCCAAGAAAATAATGCTGTTAGTAATTTCTCGAAAATGTTTAATCTCACTTTTACTAAATTTTCCGACACAAATCAAGGCATCTACATTTTTTAAAGCATCCATGTAATTTACATCGGCCTTATAGGTCCGTACTACATGGATACAGTGCTGCATACAAAAGTCCTCAATGCCTTGTCGGATTAAGAGATAATAATTATCTTCCATTTCCTGTTGCGGGGAAAACCATTGAACAATGCCTAAGGTGTATACAGATTTATTGGAAGCACGTGATTTCTTTTTGTAATTTAGGGCGTGTGCTGAGTCTAACACTTTCTGTCGTGTGTCTGGTGAAACATTTAATGTATTGTCATTATTTAAAATTCTTGAAACAGTGGCAGAGGAAACTCCTGCTGACACTGCGATATCTTTAATGGTTGCCATAAATACCTCCACATGTAGATTTAACACTCTTTTTGAGTGTATTGTGTGAAATATCCTGTAATTTGAACAATTGTGGATTTCATCAGTTACAGTATAGCAAATGTGGAAGGAAAAGGGAATAAAATTTAGTTTTAAGTTTCCCCATTTTTTATAATCACTGATATTTTAGCACCAAAAGGTCTTGCTGCCTTTGGCAGCATAGACATCTTGCACAAAAAGCGTCTGAAAAGCTAGCTTTTCCTAGCGCTTTTATGTGCAAAGTGTTTCCATCATTTTATGATGGAAACCTTTTGGTACTATGAATTAAAAAATGGGGAAACTCAAAAATTTAGTAAATTTACTAAATTAATATATCAGTGAACCAAATTCATAAATTTGCAACAGTTTTATTTCAGTGGCTGCCATTGGTCTCCAGCGTTGGTCTGTATTCTTTAAAAACTATTTTGTACAAATAGTTGAGTTATTTTACTAACTGAAATTTTTATTATAAATATTTACTAAATGCATTTACTAAAAATATTGACTGTTTACTAAAGAGCATATATAATATATCTATAGGGCAGAGAAAATGAAAAACTGGATGGAACGTTTACACCGACGGCTGGTTTTTCAATATTTGATGAACGAAATAACCAAAAGGCTTTGCCCGTTCAAAATAAGATAAGTAAAGGCGGGGCGAATATGAAGAACACAAACGTATTGGCAGAAGAACTGAACACAAAAAGCTTTGAGGAGCGTCTGAAAGAAGTCTATGTGGACACTGGGGTGACAGATTATCAGAAAAAACGTTATCAGAAAGCAATTCAGGAGTATGAGAATTTATATGGGGAACAGGAAGTGGAAATTTATAGTGCTCCTGGCAGAAGCGAGGTTGGAGGAAATCATACCGATCATCAACATGGTCAAGTGTTAGCAGCATCGATCAATCTTGACGCCATTGCAGTGGTAAGCAGATCAGAGGAAAATGTGATTAAACTGTTGTCGGACGGCTATCCGATGATTACCGTAGATTTAAAAGATTTAGAGATGAGGGAGAACGAAAAAGGGACTTCCGCAGGTTTGATTCGTGGTATGGTATATGGACTTAAGAAAAACGGCCATAAGGTGGGCGGATTCCAGGCATATGTGACTAGTGATGTATTGAACGGGGCAGGGATGTCCAGCTCAGCAGCATTTGAAGTGTTAGTTGGAACCATTCTTTCTGGTCTCTACAATGAGATGCAGATCAGTCCTGTGGAAATTGCACAGGTAGCACAATATGCAGAAAATTGCTTTTTTGGAAAACCGTGTGGTTTGATGGATCAGATGGCATGTTCTGTGGGTGGCCTGATACATATTGATTTTGAAGATCCGGCCAAACCATTGGTTGAGAAAGTGGATGTAGATTTCAGTTCGTATCATCATAGTTTATGTATCACCGATACAAAGGGTTCTCATGCTGATTTGACAGATGATTATGCATTGATTCCTCAGGAAATGAAAAAAGTGGCAGAGTTTTTTGGAAAGGAATTTTTAAGAGAGATTGACCCACAGGAATTTTACAAGGCCATTTCTAAGATTCGAGCAGCATGCGGTGATCGTCCAGTATTGCGTGCACTACATTTCTTTGAAGAGGAAAAGCGTGTCGAGCAGGAAGTAAATGCTTTAAGAGGCGGGGACTTCCAGGGATTTTTAAAGACAGTTCAGAAATCTGGGGATTCTTCTTTTAAATTCCTGCAGAATATTTATACCAATAAGGATGTGCAGAATCAGAGCGTTTCCATTGGTCTTGCAGTTAGCGACAGCATCCTTACAGGGAATGGTGTCAGCCGTGTGCATGGCGGTGGATTTGCAGGTACAATCCAGGCGTTTGTGTCAGATGATTTTGTAGAAAACTATCGGGAAATGTTGGATAGTGTATATGGAAAAGGTGCTTGCCATGTGTTGAAGGTGAGACCATTCGGCGGAATCAAGGTAATGTAGGGAGGTTTTTATGGTAAACGAAGCAATCAAAAAATTAGTGTGTTATGGGGTGGAGAGAGAGCTGATTTCAGAGGATGATGTGATTTTTACCACCAATCAGTTATTAGAAGTGTTACAGATTGAGGAATATGAAGAACCTCAAGAAACTTATCAGAATGTTGAGTTGGAGCCAGTGTTGAGAGAACTTTTGGATTACGCTTATGAACACAGGGTTCTGGAAGAAAATGGTGTCGTGTATCGGGATTTATTTGATACAAAATTGATGTCAAAATTGATGCCGCGGCCAAGTGAAGTGATTGTAAAATTTTGGGCTATCTATGAAAAAGAAGGAGCGAAGGCAGCCACAGATTATTATTATAAGCTCAGTCAGGACAGTGACTATATTCGCCGCTATCGGATTGCAAAGGATGTAAAATGGAAGGCTCAGACTCCATATGGTGAAATGGATATCACAATCAATCTTTCTAAGCCTGAGAAGGATCCAAAGGCGATTGCAGCAGCTAAAAATGCAAAGCAGAGTGGCTATCCGAAATGTTTGCTCTGCGTGGAAAATGAAGGATATGCAGGGCGTGTTAATCATCCGGCAAGACAAAATCATCGCATTATTCCAGTGACAATTCAGGACAGCCGCTGGGGATTCCAGTATTCGCCATATGTATATTATAACGAACATTGTATTGTATTCAATTCTCAGCATATTCCAATGAAAATTGAGCATGGTACATTCTGTAAGCTGTTTGACTTTGTGAAGCAGTTCCCACATTATATTGTAGGTTCCAATGCAGATTTGCCGATTGTGGGAGGTTCTATTCTCAGCCATGATCATTTCCAGGGTGGAAGCTATGAATTTTCTATGGCAAAGGCTCCTGTTGAGCGGGAATTTACAGTGGCAGGCTTTGAGGATGTCAAAGCGGGTATTGTAAAATGGCCGATGTCAGTGATTCGGATTTCTGCATCAGACAGTGACCGTTTAATTGCGCTTGCTGATCAAATTCTGACAGCATGGAGGGCATATACAGATGAGGATGCATTTATTTTTGCAGAGACGGATGGAGAGCCTCATAATACAATTACTCCGATTGCCAGAAAGCGTGGAGAGTTCTTTGAGCTTGATTTGGTATTGCGCAATAATATTACAACAGAAGAGCATCCGTTGGGGGTATATCATCCACATGCAGAACTTCACCATATCAAAAAAGAAAATATTGGTCTGATCGAGGTAATGGGTCTGGCAGTGCTTCCGGCACGTCTGAAACAGGAGATGGAAACGTTAGCAGAGGCAATTGTGGAACATAGAGATATCAGAGCGGATCAGAGTATTGAAAAACATGCAGATTGGGTGGAGGAATTTTTGCCTAAGTATGAGAATATCAGCCGTGAAAATGTGATGGATATCCTTCAAAATGAAATTGCTCTGGTATTTAGCAAAGTGTTAGAACATGCTGGAGTATATAAGAGAAATGAAGAAGGGCAGAAAGCTTTTGATAAATTTATTGCAAGTTTATCGTAAGAAGTATTTTTGTTTTAAATAATTGATACATACGGCCGCATAAAAAAATATATCTGTTTCGCAGTATGCTGCCGGCACAAGTAAAAGCAAATATAATTTGTGCTTACGATAGATTGATTTTCAGTCGTGTTCGGTACTGTTGAAATAATAGTTTTTTGTGAAAAATTAAAAATTAAATAATAATTTAAGAATAGGATAACGTGCATTTCTGTTGGAAAGAAATGCACGTTATTTTAAAAATAAAAAAGTTAATGGCAGCTATGATTTCCACAATTGTGATCTCCGCAGTTATGTCCTTCTTCCTGGGAGTGATGGCTGCATGTGATATCGGGATCATATGCAAGTTGTCCCTTTAAAAAAGCGTTTACTTGTTCATCGGCATCTCCAGAAGCGCCTGGATAGAGCTTAATACCAGCGTTTGCCAATGCATTTCGAGCACCGCCGCCAATTCCACCACAGATTAACACATCTACACCGCCATGAAACAAAAATCCGGCAAGTGCACCGTGACCTTGACCATTGGTATCTACAATTTCAGAGGAGACAATAGAGCCGTCCTCCACTTGATAAACTTTAAATTGGCTGGTGTGTCCAAAATGTTGAAAGATCTGTCCATTCTCGTATGTGACTGCAATTTTCATAAAAAAATCTCCCTTTCTAAATAAATTGGATTTGAGCTTCGACATTTTACAATTATGATGTCCAAATGTACATACTCAATAGATTATTGTTTTGTGAGAACTCCTCTATTAGTATAAGATAATTATTATCATATTTCAATTATAAAAACATAGCAGTTTCACAGATAATATGGTATGCTCGTATTGTTTCCACTAAATATTTTGCGGTAGAGGTGTTCAAAAAACAGTTGCAGAACAAATTGTCAAATGTAGAAGATGGAAGGAGAGATCGTATGGCAGAACCTTTTAGAATAGAAGAAATTGAAGAGAAAGTGATTCTGGTAGGCGTCAGTGTTCAGGAGGGAGATGATACCGAGGATTCTTTGACAGAGTTGGGAGAATTGGTACAGACTGCTGGCGCAGAGGTGGTCGGGGTCACGATACAAAATCGAGAGGCAATACATCCAGGTACTTATGTGGGAACTGGAAAATTACAAGAGATTCGTCAGATGTTGGTTGAGTTGGAGGCGACAGGAATTGTCTGTGATGATGAATTATCTCCGGCACAACTTCGCAACATGGAACGAGAATTGGATTGCAAAGTTATGGATCGCACGCTGATTATTTTAGATATCTTTGCAGCCAGAGCCTCAACCAGTGAGGGAAAAATACAGGTAGAATTGGCACAGCTTCGATATCGGTTGAGCCGTTTGACAGGATTAGGAATCTCGCTGTCGCGTCTGGGAGGTGGAATTGGAACCAGGGGGCCAGGAGAAAAGAAACTGGAAATGGATCGGCGTCTGATTAAAACAAGGCTTTCTCAGTTAAAGAGAGAGTTGTCAGAAGTTCGGCAGCACAGGGAAGTAACCAGGGGACAGCGCAGTCGTAACCGTGTGAAAGTGGCAGCGATTGTGGGATATACCAATGCGGGTAAATCCACATTGTTGAATCGTCTTACAAATGCCGATGTGTTGGAGGAGGATAAGCTGTTTGCAACATTGGATCCAACGACCAGAAATTTAAAACTGGATAGCGGACAGGAACTTTTGCTTACGGATACCGTAGGTTTTATACGCAAACTGCCCCATCATTTAATTGAGGCGTTTCGCAGTACCTTAGAGGAAGCCAAATATGCTGATCTGATTATTCATGTGGTGGACGCTTCGAATCCTCAATGGCAAAAGCAAATGTTTATTGTATATGAAACATTACAGAATTTAGGTGTTTCTGGAAAGAAAATTATAACTATATTTAATAAACAGGATAAAGTTGATGACAAAGAGATTTTTAGGGATTTTCAAGCGGATAAAGTAATAAAGATTTCGGCGGTTTTGGGAGAGGGACTGAACGAATTAAAGTCTGTATTAGAGAGGATTCTCAGGGAGGATAAACAGTTCCTGGAAGGAATTTTTTCTTATGAGCAAGGAGGACAGATTTCTACTATACGCAAATATGGAGAGCTTCTGGAAGAAGAATATCGGGAAAATGGTATTTATATTAAAGCTTTTGTTCCTGTGGAATTGTATCATAATCTGGAAGAAAAGATGGAGACAGAGTTATATGATAATTAAGGATTAAATTAATTTGTATTACTATGATGTTTGAGTATTATTTCAAAAATTTACCAACAACATTTTCCATGAAGTATAACAATACCATTTTGAGTGGATCGTATATTATTTTATAAAAATAAAATCGAATTTTTTTGTAAGATTTTTAGTTGGTTTGCTGAAATATCAATAATACAGTACAAAAACTACTAAAGTTCATGCAGAATAGTATAATTTTAATTAAGTCTCAAACATGGTGGTGATTGATTAAGACAAATCTCTCAGTGAAAATTTTATTTCTGATTGAGATAAAATTTTTGCTGAGACATGAGAAAGAAATTGATGAATATTTGTTTTATGATAAATTAATCTTTATTTTTATTATTTTGAGGCTGTTATTTTAGTGATTATTTTCTTAAACAGCTTTGTAAAATATAGGAAGCAGCCCCATAGAAATGCTGATAAATCCAAGTATAATGCCATAAAAGCAGAAAAGTATACCATCATTTTATGTTTTTATCCCTATATTACAATATTCTTTTCGATTCTTCTGTAATTTTATATATTTTTGATAATATTCTATGAAATCTTTTCAATCAACCAAAGTTTTGCTATAACTATTGTAATGTCTCAGATGCTATGATTTCTAATCTTACGGAAATGTAAGATAATTGTAAGGTAAAGAAAAGGCAAATTTAAGAAAAATGAGTTAATCTGTTGTCGTATGGAACTGGAGTACTATACCTGTAGTTTCATGGCAGGTTAAAAAAATTAGTATTAATGAAATATTAAGAATTTTTATGAAGAAAAATCAAGAAAAATTTCGTTTAATTTAAATAGGATAGAGAACAATTGAGAAAAATGATTTTCCATCCTATCCGAAAAAACAACAGGAGAGAAAGAGTATGAAAGCGATTACATTTACTGTGCCTTGTTATAACTCAGAGGATTATATGGAACGGTGTATTGATACATTATTGACAGCAGATGAACAGGTGGAAATTATTATTGTAGATGATGGTTCCACAGACCGAACCGGAGAAATCGCGGATAATTACGCCCAAAATTATCCAGAGATTGTACAGGTGATTCACCAGGAGAATGGCGGACATGGTGCAGGCGTAAATGCAGGAATTGCCCAGGCATCAGGAAAATATTTTAAAGTGGTGGACTCTGATGACTGGTTAGATCCAGGGGAATTGAACAAGCTTTTGAGAAAGATCAAAGAGTGGGAAAAACAGCAAATGACAGTAGATTTGATTATCTGTAATTACCTATATGATCATTTCTATGAAAATAAAGTCAAACGCATGGCTTATAAAAATGTATTAAAGGAAAATAAAATCTGTGGTTGGGATGAAGTGGGGCGTTTCCGTCCTTCTCAGTATTTGGTGATGCATTCCTTGTTTTATCGCACAGAGGTGCTGCGTCAGTCAGGTGTTAAGCTGCCCAAGCATACATTTTATGTAGATAATATTTTTGCCAATCAGCCCTTACCCTATGTACAGACACTTTGTTATCTGAATTTAGATTTATATCACTATTTTCTGGGAAGGGAAGATCAATCAGTCAATGAGAAGGTATTGATGAAACGGATTGACCAGCAAATTCGTGTCACAAAGCTAGTCTCTGTATGTACTGATTTGGAAAGGCTGCAAATTCGCAATCCGAGGCTGGCAAATTATTTGACGCGCAACATTTCTATCATGATGGCGATATCATCCATTCATCTGTTATTGATTGGGACGCCGGAGGCTCTAAAAAAGAGAGAAATGCTTTGGAATTATGTGAAAAATCACAATTTAAGGCTTTATCAGACGCTAAGAAGACGAACTGTAAGTGGTTTTACTTATCTGCCAGGACGTGTGGGTTCAGCGCTGACTTTGGCTGGGTATCGTACGGCACGCAGACTGTATCAATTTAATTGAGATTATTTAAGATAAAGACAAAAGAGAGGTTGACAGGATGGAACAAATTTATTTTGCATTGGTAGATACGCCAGGATTTTTTGCCTCTATTATCCGGCGAGTGACAGGCATCAATTATATTCATGTGGTGCTTTCTATGGACGAAGAGTTAAAAGAGGCATACAGTGTGGGGAGAAGAAATCCAGCGATTCCGATATTGGCAGGATTTGAGAGAGAAGATGCGAGAAAAATAGAACGACAATTTCCTACCGCGCACTATAAAATTGTCAGTTTGGAATGTACAAAAGAACAAAAAACACAACTTGCGCAACAATTACAGGAATGTTATCAAAAAAGATTCCGATATCATTATTGTGTATTAGGACTTCCTATGATATTATTGAATATACCGTTTTACCAGAAAAATCATTATACCTGTTCTTCTTTTACCGCCAATATTTTGCAGGAGAATGGAATTGCCCTTTTCGAAAAGCATTTTTCATTGGTGACGCCCAGAGATTTTTATGAACTGGAGCAAACGAAGCTGATATATGAAGGTTCGTTACATAATTTTAATAGAATGAATGGCTGTTATCCGGTAAGACGTGTTGGCATGTTCCGTCAAATGTGGCGGAAATTATCCTATGTTGTGAATGGAGCAGTTTATGAATCGTAAAAATATTATCAGCGCCATCATTTTTATTCTTTTGGCGGCTCTGACATTTAGTGCAATTTTTAAAGGAAATGATATGACAGCGGTATTTGCCGCAATGTCTACGCTGCACCCAGTGTATTTGTGCGCGGCGATTGCAACGGCGTTCTTTTTTGTATCGGCAGAGGGATTTATGATTTGTTATCTTCTGCGTTCCCTCAATTATAAGACCAGTGCAGCAGCTTGTGTCAAATATTCCTTTGTGGGATTTTTCTTTTCTGGGATTACTCCTTCTGCCACAGGGGGGCAACCAATGCAGCTCTATTATATGCAGAAAGCAGGGCATAAAGTTTCTGACAGTACAGTGGTACTAATGACTGTGGCAGTGATCTATAAATTTGTTTTGGTGGTGATGGGGCTTGGAATTTTAGTATTTTTTTACCAGCCATTGGCAGATCATCTCAAAGGTTATTTATATCTGTATTATCTGGGATTGTTTTTAAATACTGCGCTGGTAGTGGTATTACTTTTTATTATGATCAGCCCCCGCTGTTTTAAGGGAATAGTGGTTGGAGGAGAAAATCTTCTCAAAAAATTCCATATTCTCAAGAAATCTAAGAGAAGAACCGAAAAGTTGATTGAAATGGCGGACCAGTATCATGAAGCAGTACTGTTTTTTCTTAGAAATAAAAGTAAGATTGTGGCAGTTATAATCTTTACGGTGATTCAAAGATGTAGTGTTTTTTTCCTGACCTGGTTAATTTATCAGGGATTGGAACTTGATGGCAGCAGTGCTTTTACGGTTATGAGTATTCAGGCGTCTGTCTATATTGCAGTGGATATGCTGCCGTTGCCTGGTGCGCAGGGTATTACAGAAATGATGTATAAGACAGCGTTTTCTCAAGTTTTTCCAGGAGCGTGTCTGACAGCATCTATGTGCATCACACGCGGATTGAATTTTTATATGGTGTTGATTGTCAGCGCGATAGTGGCCGCATGGTGCCATTTTCGGGTAAAGCTGCAAAGTGCAAAAGGATAAGAAGAGCTGGCAGGCTGTAAGAATCCATTTGGATGTTACAGCCTGTTAAATTATCTTATAGGAAGTGGTCTTACAACAGATGAGATTCTGCCGAAAGTTCTCGCAAAACGTTGCGTTTCATTTCAAATAATTGGTCAGAGAGATCTACATACACTTTATGGGGGTTGGCAAAACGTTTTGTCTCATTCCAGAGAGTGTTTTTTTCTTGTTCACAATATTTTTGAATTTCCATGACACTGGGAGAAGTGTAAATACAGCGTCCTTTTTCAAATATTGGTACTAAGAGTTTGCGCATCGTGTAAGATCCACCCTTTAGATTCGTATATTTCCAGGTTTCCAAAGGATCAAAGATACAAAGATCTTTGTTACAGTCAAAGGTTTCCCCTTCCAGACAGATCAAGTCAGCTTTTATTTTACCAAAATTCTTTTCGTATATTCGATAAATCGTCTTGTTGCCAGGATTGGTTACTTTTTCTGTATTTTCTGAGAGCTTAATCTTAGGCTCAAATTCACCATCTGCATTCTGGATGGCTGCCAGCTTGTAAACCCCTCCAAAGGCAGGACAGTTTTTAGAGGTTATTAAATTAGTTCCTACGCCCCAGGAGGTAATGGTGGCGCCTTGCGCCTTTAAATTTTCAATCAAGTATTCATCCAGGTCATTGGAGGCAGAAATTACAGCATCTTCAAAGCCCGCTGCATCTAGCATTTTACGCGCTTGCTTGGAGAGATAGGCGAGATCGCCGCTGTCCATGCGAATGCCGTAGTTTGTGAGAGTGATACCCTGTGCTTTGAGTTCCTGGAATACCCGAATAGCATTGGGAATACCAGATTTTAAAGTGTCATAGGTGTCCACCAGTAAGATGCAGGCAGAAGGATAGTATTGGGCATAAGTTTTAAATGCGGTGTACTCATCTGGAAAACTCATAATCCAGCTATGGGCATGAGTGCCTTTGACTGGGACATCAAAGAGCTTGCCACACAAGACATTGGAAGTACCACAGCAGCCGCCGATTACTGCCGCTCTGGCTCCATAGACGCCCGCGTCTGGTCCCTGTGCCCGCCGCAGACCAAATTCCATCACGCCATCCCCCTGTGCCGCATAGCAGACCCGCGCCGCTTTGGTAGCAATCAAGCTTTGATGATTGAGAATATTTAAGATTGCAGTCTCGACAAGTTGTGCCTCCATAATAGGGGCAATGACTTTGATTAAGGGTTCTCTGGGAAAAATTACTGTCCCTTCTGGGATAGCGTAGATATCGCCAGAAAAATGAAACGATTCCAGATAAGCTAAAAAATCGTCTTCAAAAATGCCAAGGGATTTCAAATAAGAGATATCCGTACTGTCAAAGTGGAGCTGATTGATATAATCAATGATCTGATCAAGGCCAGCACAGATGGCATAACCGCCATTGTCTGGATTTGTGCGGTAGAAGGCGTCAAATACCACCATTTCCTGGTTTTGTGTTTTAAAATAACCCTGCATCATGGTGAGTTCGTACAGGTCAGTTAAGAGGGTCAAATGGTTCGTATTCATAGTGGAAAGCTCCTTTCATTTATTAGTTTGAACGAGTATAGCACACTTTATCGAAAAAAGAAAGATTGTGATTTATTTGTGATTTGTAGGTGGGAGGCCTTTCCATTTATAAAAAAGTGTGTTATTCTTAATAACTGTGATATAGAAGTGGTTTTATATTTTGAGAAAGAAAGGTAAATGTTCTATGAAGAAAAGAATCATGATATTGCTGACTGTCATTTGTGTGGCTTCACTAATCGGTGGCTGTGGAACAAAGAAGGAAAGCGATAAACAGGAAAGTAATCAGCAGGAAAATACACAAGAATCAGAGCCTGAAGAGAGTACAGAACAGATTTCATACAATGCACAAGAGTGTGTGGAATTGGGAGAATATATGGGCGTAAAGCTCACATTGGGCACCTATGAGGTCACAAAGGAAGAGATACAGAGTAATATTGACAGTATGCTTATGTCTTATCCGAAATATGAGGATACCGATAAGACCACAGTAGAGGAAGGGGACACGGTTAATATTGATTATGAAGGACTGAAGGATGATGTGGCATTTGACGGCGGTACAGCACAGGATTCCTATCTGGAGATTGGTTCAGACAGTTTTATTGATGGTTTTGAGGATGGGTTGATTGGTAAGAAAGTGGGAGAGAAAGTAAAGCTGAATCTGACTTTTCCTGAGAATTACCAAAATACTGAGCTGGCTGGTCAGGATGTAGTATTTAATGTTACTATCAATAAGATTGTCACCAAAGAAATCGTTACTCAAGATACCGTCACAGATGATTTTGTGGCCAGTAATTTTGTCTCTCAGGGCTATAATAATGTCAAAGAGCTAGAGTCTGGCGTCAAGGAGCAGTTGGAGAACAGCAAAGAGACCAGCAAGAAAACAGATACCCAGAATGCCTTGTTTGAAAAGCTGCGGGAGTCTTGTAAAGTGACACTGCCAGAGGGATTGTTAGATCAGAAGGTAAAAGAATATATTGATCAATTTACCACAAATATGGAGACCAGTTATGGAATGAAACTGGAAGATTATCTCTCCAGTATCAATACTACAGAGGATGAATTTAAGCAACAAGCAGAACAGATGATGACAGATAGTCTGGAAAATCAGATTATCCTGGAGGCGATTGCCCAAAAAGAGAATATTGAGGCGGATGAAGAAGGGTATGCAGAGTATAAAAAAAATGTGGTGACAGATTTTGGCTTTGAGAGTGAGGACGCCCTGATTCAGCAGTATGGCGAGGATTATGTAAAAAATGCCTATGTCAGTGATAAGACAATGGATATTTTAATAGAAAATGCAAAGATTACTTATGAAGATCAGGCAGAATCCGCAGAGAATACAGATTCAAAAGACAGTGAATAGTCAGCATAAGAAAATACAGAAAACAGCAGATTTCCTAATGGGGGAATAGATAGTATACAGGAAAATAGACAAGTGAGATTGTCCAAGTATCAGCCCACGAGTGTACGGACTGCTTGGTAATAAGTCTGATTACCAGGCGATCCGTATTCTTAGAAGGGAAATCACTGTAAAAATAAAGGAGAAGAGCTATGGAAGGATTGACAAATATCAGAGATTTCTATCACCATCAGGAACAGTATTTGGAAAAAGAAGTAACAATTGGCGGATGGGTGAGAAGTATTCGCAACTCTAAAAATTTTGGTTTTATTGTGGTAAATGACGGCACTTTTTTTGAGCCGCTGCAAGTGGTATACCATGATGGACTGTCAAATTTTGCAGAGGTGGAGAAGTTAAATGTCGGTGCGGCTATTATCGTCACTGGAAAATTGGTTGCAACGCCCCAGGCAAAGCAGCCCTTTGAGATTCAGGCTAAGGAGGTTGTGATCGAGGGAAAATCTGCCCCTGATTATCCGTTACAGAAGAAACGCCACAGTTTTGAATATCTGCGCACAATCTCTCATTTGAGACCGCGCACCAACACTTTTGAAGCAGTATTTCGCGTCCGTTCCCTGATTGCTTATGCAATTCACAAATTTTTCCAGGAACGCGATTTTGTATATGTGCATACGCCATTGATCACAGGCAGTGACTGTGAGGGCGCCGGAGAAATGTTTCAGGTGACAACACTTGATCTATGCAATGTACCAAAAAATGAGGATGGGGCTGTGGACTTTTCTCAGGATTTCTTTCACAAACCCACAAATCTTACCGTCAGCGGACAGTTAAATGGTGAGACTTATGCGATGGCATTTAAAAATATCTATACGTTTGGACCAACTTTCCGCGCAGAAAATTCCAACACGACCAGACATGCGGCGGAGTTTTGGATGATTGAGCCAGAGATTGCCTTTGCAGATCTGAAAGATGATATGATATTAGCGGAAAATATGTTAAAATATGTGATCAATTACGTATTGGAGAATGCGCCGGAAGAGATGCAATTTTTTAATCAGTTTGTGGATAAGGGGCTGCTGGAACGTCTCAAGCATGTGGCAAATTCTGAATTTGCTCATGTCACTTATACAGAGGCAATTGAAATTTTGGAGAAGAATAATGATAACTTTGAGTACAAGGTATCTTGGGGTGCTGATCTGCAGACAGAACATGAGCGCTATCTGACGGAGGAAGTCTTTCAACGTCCTGTTTTTGTGACCGACTATCCAAAGGAGATC
>Ga0137306_101690_pt1 | contig 21321 bp, 19 predicted proteins | sample Inofroosms_March_FD_97187 | JGI IMG/M metagenome (GOLD analysis project Ga0137306, IMG submission 97187) | Mouse cecal microbial communities from Vienna, Austria - N-Acetylneuraminic and N-Acetylglucosamine D2O microcosms_March | ecosystem: Host-associated > Mammals > Digestive system > Large...
AAAGGATATCGTGCGCAGGAAATATACAGGGAGGGGCTACATCGCTTATTTTCAAGTTTATACAAGCACTTACGCACCTGTTCCATATCTTCGGAAAATTTTTACAGAAGCAATCACCCACCCGGACATCCGCATCCTGTCCATTGCCACAAGACCGGACTGCCTGGGGGAGGACGTCCTGGCGCTCCTTTCGGAGTTGAACCAGATAAAGCCTGTGTGGGTGGAGCTGGGTCTGCAGACCTCCCATGAGGAGACAGCGCGTTTTATAAGGCGCGGATACGGGCTCCCGGTCTTTGAACAGGCAGTAAAGGCCTTAAGAGCTGCGGGGATCGAAGTGATCGTCCATCTGATTCTCGGTCTGCCAGGCGAAGACAGTCCGCAGATTCTTGAAACCATCCATTATCTGAACCAGACGGATATACAGGGGGTGAAGCTGCAGCTTCTCCATATTCTCGAAGGGACTGACCTTGCGGATTACTACCGCGCCCATCCGTTTTATATCCTGTCCATGGAAGAATACATCACTCTCCTCGGGAAATGCATTTCCGGGCTGAGGCCAGATATTGTCATCCACCGGCTGACTGGCGACGCACCGGGCCATCTTCTCATAGAGCCTGCATGGAGCAGAGGCAAGCACCAGGTTCTAAACCGGCTTGCGGCTTGTCTGAAGGAGCGTGACATCTGGCAGGGAAAGGAGCAGCTATGACAAATGAGGCGTTGAAGTTATATAAGCTGATTATTCTCTATATGCTGAACAGGGTGGATTTCCCAATGACGAACTCACAGATCAGCAAGTTTATTCTGGAAGAGGGATACGCGACATACTTCAGGCTGCAGCAGGCGCTAGCGGAGCTGGCCGAATCCGGATTTATCAAGGAGGAAGTCACCTACAGGAGAACCTACTATTACCTGACTGAGGATGGCGCGCAGACAATCGCCTTTTTCAGAAATGATATTCCGGCTGCAATTCAGAAGGATATTGATTCCTTTCTAATCCATCATAAATATGAGCTGAAGGATGAGGTTTCGGTGAAAGCAGATTACTACAGGAAAACCAACGGGGAATATTCCGTATGCTGTCAGGTGTATGAACATGGGGAGCCTATGATTGAGCTGAATATTGCAGTCCCCAGTGAAGAGGAAGCACGGACAGCCGCAGACAGCTGGATGGACAAAAACCAGGAGATTTATGCCTTTGTTATGAGTAAATTGCTGTAGTTGCGGCACAAAATAATACAGGTGTTGTACTACGCGCCAGATAAATCTGCCGCACAGTATAACATGATGCGCACAGCCACATGCGGAATTATGCCGCTTTGCGGCTGCGGCTGGCGCGATACTCACGGCAGATTTCATCGGCCGTGAGTATAAAATATAATAAGCAAAGGAATGAAACATGATGAATATACGAAAACTTGGCGAATTATATGTAAGCTTTTTTAAAATCGGGGGGCTGACGTTCGGAGGCGGGCTCGCCATGCTTCCAATGCTCCAGCGGGAGATTGTGACTGACCGCAGGTGGTGCACGGAGGAGGAGATTCTTGACATGTACGCCATCGGCCAGTGCACGCCGGGGATTATCGCGGTGAACACTGCGACCTATGTAGGCTATAAACAGGCAGGCTTCATCGGCGGAGTCTTCGGGACCCTGGGGCTGGTCTCTCCTTCTATCCTCATTATCTGTCTTGTGGCTTCCATCCTGCAGAACTTTATCCATATGCCTGTCGTGATCCACGCCCTTGCCGGCATACGCGTAATCGTGTGTTCTCTTATGCTGAACACTGTATTTACAATGGCGAAAAAGGGAATCGTGGATAAACTTGGCGGCGTGCTCTTTGCAGGCGGATTTATCCTCGCGTGCTTTACCCCTGTACCAACCGCCATGATCATCGTCCTTGCAGGGATTACCGGGGTCATCGCAAAAAAATTTGGAAGGAGGGAAGACGCATGATTTATCTTACCTTAGCAATCGAATTTTTTAAGATTGGCCTGTTCTCCATCGGCGGCGGCATGGCAACACTGCCGTTCCTCATGGATCTGACCACAAGATACGACTGGTACACCGCAAGTGAGCTCGCTAATATGGTGGCAATCAGCGAGAGCACTCCCGGGCCTGTCGGCATCAATATGGCAACCTACGCCGGATACAACGCAGCCGGGGTTCCCGGCGCCATCGTGGCCACCCTGTCACTGACCGCTCCCGCACTGATCATCATTGTCCTCATCGCAAAGTTTCTAGAAAACTTCAGTGAAAATCCTACGGTAAAAGCCGTGTTCTACGGAATCCGGCCTACTGTAGCGGCCTTGATCGGATATGCGGTCTGGGAGCTGCTCAAAATCGCAATCGTCTATACAACCGGCGGAGTAACACATGTGGACTATACAAGTGCTGTAATCTGCCTGGGAGCATTCCTGCTTTTGCAGGTAAAACAGCTAAAAAAACTGCATCCGCTTGTGTGGATCGCGGCGGGGGCTGTGATTGGTATTCTATTCAAGATGTAAATTTGGGACGGGGCATTTTTAAAAATGCCCCGTCCCAAATTACAAAAACTCGCTCATTACATAGTTGCTGATATCAATTCCCCGTTCTGTCAGGCGTACATAGTCCCCTTCTTCTTCCATAAGCCCTTTCTTCTTCATATCTTCCAGCACGTTCCCGTATATCTTCTCCATGCTGCTGCCGAATTCTTCCCTGAACCGTGATTTTGATACTCCCTTTATTTTTCTGAGGCCAAGGAACATATATTCCGACATCTGTTCCTCCCGGCTCAGGATGTCAGGCTCTTCTCCCTCTGTAAAACGCCTGTTCTCTATGAGGGAGGCGGCTCCTGTTCCGATGCCGAGGTATTCTGCGCGCTCCCAGTAGCCCAGGTTATGGCGGCACTCGAACCCTTCTTTTGCGTAGTTGGAAATCTCGTACCTGTGGTATCCGTATTCTTTGAGGATGCGTCTGGTGTCCTCGTACATCCGGCGCTCTGTGTCCTCATCCGGAAGGTCGCTGGCATTTTTTCCTTCTCTGTATTTTTCATAGAAGGGGGTGCCTTCCTCGATGATGAGACTGTATGCGGAGATATGCTCTGGGGCAAGCCCAGCGGTTCTTCGCAGTGTCTTTTCATAGCTTTCCCTTGTCTGGTGGGGAATTGCGGACATCAGGTCTATGTTAATATTCTGAAATCCTGCTGCCCTTGCCATGGAATAAGTCTCAAGGAACTGCCCGTATGTGTGGATTCTTCCCAGCGCCGCAAGCTCCCTGTCGTCTGTGGACTGAAGGCCGATGCTCAGGCGGTTGATGCCCATCTCCTTATATGCGGTGAGCTTGTCCGCATTCACGGTTCCGGGATTCACTTCGATTGTGATCTCAGCAGAATCTTCAAGCCAGAATGTTTCCTTTACTGCCCTGAAAATCTGTCCCATCTGCCATACGCTGAGTATGGACGGGGTTCCGCCTCCTACAAATATCGTGGCAACACAATAAGCCTCTGCCAGCTCCCGGAAGGAGCGGATTTTTTGACAGAGGCTTTCCACATATGCTGCACGCTCCCTGCGGTCTGCGGGAACGGACAGGAAATCACAGTAATTACATTTTTTTATACAAAACGGAATGTGAATGTATAGTTCTAAAGGCTTCATTATTTATCATCCAGCTTTATTTATCATCCAGCTTCAGGACGCTCATGAATGCTTTCTGCGGAATCTCTACATTTCCCACCTGGCGCATCCGCTTCTTTCCTTCTTTCTGCTTTTCCAGAAGCTTCTTCTTACGGGTTATGTCGCCTCCATAGCATTTGGCGAGCACGTCCTTGCGCATGGCTTTTACTGTCTCCCTTGCGATAATCTTGCTTCCAATCGCAGCCTGGATGGGAATCTCGAAAAGCTGTCTCGGGATCTCTTCTTTCAGCTTCTCGCACATCTTCCGTCCGCGCTCATAGGCGGTTCCTGCATGTACGATAAAGGATAGGGCGTCCACTTCCTCTTTATTGATCAGGATATCAAGCTTCACAAGCTCAGACTGTTCATAGCCTGCCATCTCATAATCAAAGGAAGCATATCCCCTGGAGCGGGATTTGAGCGCGTCGAAGAAATCATAGATGATCTCATTGAGCGGCAGCCTGTACCGGAGCACCGCGCGGGTCTCCTCTATATACTCCATGCCCTCATATATTCCCCGGCGTTCCTGGCACAGATCCATGATGGCTCCGATAAATTCGGAGGTCACCATAATCTCAGCCTTCACGATTGGCTCTTCCATATATTCGATCTCGGACGGATCCGGAAGATTGGACGGGTTGGTCAGCTCAATGACCTCTCCGTTCGTCTTGTATACCTTGTAAATAACCCCCGGCGCAGTTGTTACAAGATCCAGGTTGTACTCTCTCTCCAGGCGTTCCTGGATGATCTCCAGGTGCAGAAGTCCCAGGAATCCGCACCGGTAGCCGAATCCAAGAGCAATGGATGTCTCTGGTTCAAACTGGAGGGAGGCGTCATTAAGCTGGAGCTTCTCCAGCGCGTCCCTGAGATCCGGGTATTTTGCCCCGTCTGCGGGATACATGCCGCAGTATACCATGGGATTTACCTTTTTATATCCTGGAAGCGGCTGGGTGCAGGGCTCCTGGGCATTGGTGATCGTATCGCCGACGCGGGTATCCTTCACATTTTTCAGACTGGCGGTAATATAACCTACCATTCCCGCTGAAAGCTCCTCACAGGGAATAAACTGTCCGGCGCCGAAATACCCGACCTCCACAACCTCTGCCCTTGCCCCGGTTGCCATCATCAGAATCGGCGTTCCTTTCTTTACCGTGCCTTCCTTAATCCGGCAGAATACGATGACTCCTTTATAGGAGTCGTAGATGGAGTCAAAGATCAGCGCCTGAAGCGGAGCCCCCGCATCGCCGCCTGGCGCCGGGATCTTCTCCACCACCTGTTCTAATACTTCTTCTATATTGATTCCTGTCTTTGCGGAAATGCGGGGCGCATCCGCAGCCTCAATCCCGATAATATCCTCAATCTCCTCAATCACCCGCTCCGGCTCTGCGCTTGGCAGGTCAATCTTGTTGATCACGGGCATCACATCCAGGTCATGGTCAAGCGCCAGATAGACATTGGCCAGCGTCTGTGCCTCCACGCCCTGGGCGGCGTCCACTACAAGGATTGCCCCATCACAGGCGGCAAGGCTCCTTGACACCTCATAGTTAAAGTCCACATGTCCCGGCGTATCGATGAGATTGAAAATGTATTCTTCTCCGTCCCGGGCCTTATACACAATGCGCACAGCCTGTGCCTTGATCGTAATGCCCCGCTCTCTTTCAAGCTCCATATTGTCCAGCACCTGGGACTGCATCTCCCGGCTCGTAAGAAGTCCCGTCATCTCAATAATGCGGTCCGCCAGTGTAGATTTCCCATGGTCAATATGGGCAATAATACAAAAATTCCGAATTTTACTCTGGTCTGTTCCTGCCACGTATTTCCTTCTCCTTAATCTAATCAATAATTATATGATACAAGTGTAAAAGGTCATACGTTTCATGCTTGCATGAAAAAGCATGACCTTTTGACGCTTTCATCATTATATATACTCACGGCAGATTTATCTGGCGCTCAGTATAAATCCCCACTGTATTTGACAATAAAGAGCTCCACGCCCATTCTGTCGCTTAACCGCCCGGTCTTTACCAGCTCCTCGGTATCTGCCGCATTCTCCATAATGCCCCGGAGATCTGCCATGGAAAAACTCCTGCCCTGCTGCATATACTTTCCTGCCACAAAGGGATGAAGCCCTGCCTTTTTTGCAATGGTTCCTCTGTCATAACCCTTCTTCTGGAGATCCTTCACATGGAGAAGCAGCCTGAACTGCCGGGAGAGAAGATATAGAATCCTCATAGGCGGCTCCTTTAGCGCCAGCAGATCATAGTAATGGTCAAGCGCCTTTTTCTGCTGCTTCATAGCTACTGCTTCCACCATGGCGAAAATCTGGTTTGTGATCTGGACTGTGCAGATCTCGTCAATATCCTGTTCTGTGATCTCTTCTCTTCCAAGGGTATAGGAAAATAATTTTTCCAGCTCATTTACAAGCCTTTCCATATCATCACCCACAATGGAAACCAGATGCCTTGCCGTTGATTCTTTTATCCTTTTTCCTTCGCGGGTTACATTTCCCCCGATCCAGCGCAGAAGCGTCTTCTCGTCCTGGCGGCCAAGCTCCACGGCGCGTCCTTTTGCCTTCACTGCCTTGTACATACGCCCCCGCTTGTCCGCCTCGCTCTCAACAAATAAAAAGCAGGCTGTCTCTGGCATTGTCTTAATATAATCGGCAAGCTCCGGGACCGCGCTCTTAAAAAAGCCGGAATTCTCCACAACAATAAGCCGCCGCTCTGCAAAAAACGGCATCGTCTCTGCAAGGTCGATAAGCTCTGCCGGATTGATGCCCCCGCCCTCATAATAGGCGTAATTCATCTGGTCTCCTTCCGGCAGAATTGCCTCCCTGAGCCTTTCCTTATACTGCTTCTTAAGATAAGCCTCCTCACCGAACAGAAGGTAGGCTCCCTTGAAATTACCTGTCTTTATATCTTCATTTAAGCTTTTCATCCACTATCTGACCATGTCCCGCGTAATCTCTCCAAGTGAATGTGCGCCGCACATGGCCATCGTATCCGCAAGCTCCGCCGCAAGCTTATCGGTAAGCGCCTTTACGCCCTCAGCCGCCCCGCCATATACTGCCGTCACGTAAGGACGTCCGATCAGCACTGCGTCCGCGCCAAGCGCCAGAGCCTTAAATACATCCACGCCAGAACGGATACCACCGTCCACAAAAATCTTCATGTCAGAGCCCACTGCGTCCGCAATCTCCTCCAGCACCTCTGCCGTAGGAGGACACTGGTCAAGCACACGTCCCCCGTGGTTGGATACCACGATTGCAGCCGCGCCTGCTTCTTTTGCCTTCAGAGCTCCCTTTACTGTCATAATTCCCTTCAAAATAAACGGTATCCCTGCATCTGCAATAATGGCCTTAAGCTCCCCGGCAGATTTACTTCCCGCCGGAGGAGTCAGGTTCTTAAGGAACGGCAGTCCCGCCGCATCCACGTCCATGGCGCATGCAAATGCTCCTGCCTCCTTTACCAGCGCGAATTTCTCCGCCAGGGTATCCACATCCCAGGGCTTCACGGTCGGGATCCCTCTTCCGCCTGCCGCCTTAATCGCCCGGGTGGCTCCTTCCATCACGGCCGGATTCGTCCCGTCGCCTGTAAATGCCGCAATCTGCTCCTCTGCACATGCGGAAACAAGGATATCATTGTACTCCAGATCATCGTATTTGTCCCCGTAGTGAAGCTTCATGGCTCCGATCGGTCCTGCAAAGACCGGCGCCTTAAAGGTCTGGCCGAACAGCTCAAGTGTCAGGTCTACCGGCTTGTTCTCGCAGATCGTATCCATGTTAACGCACAGCTTCTGCCATGCGTCATAATTCTGGATTGCCACGGTTCCTGTCCCCTTTGCTCCAGGGCCTGGAATCCTGCCGCCGCAGGCCTTTCCGTTGCATACCGGACATGCCTTGCAGATATCTCCTACACATGTTCTTGCATTCTGTAATACTTCTTCGTATGTCATGATATATCTCCTCTTTTCTTTTATTGTTACGATTCACGGCCTGGGAGACCGTTCATAATAACATTTAGTATACTGAATTTACAGGATGAATTCAACTGTTTCTTCTTAAGGAATTAAAAAAACTAAAGTAAAGGCACCATGTATACCGGCAGATATATGATCCCTTTTTCTTCTTTTAAATCGGATGTATGCAGCACATAGGGCGTGTGTAACTGCTCATGATATTTCTCCGCAAATTTTCTAAGAGAAGATAATGTGTAATTTTTGCCGGATTTCACTTCAAGAGTCAAGATATTGTGCCGGCTGGTAACTTTGCTCTTCGCAATTAAAAAATCAATCTCCATACGGGATGCCGCGTCAGTCCGGGACGAATTTGCATAGAAATACAGTTTATGTCCTCCCGCAGTCAGCATCTGGGCCACAACATTTTCCAGAACCATCCCCATATTTACTTCCAGCTTATCCAGCAGCAGCTTTCTATAGACTCCCTCACTTATTATCCCGTTTTCATCAAATGCATGGCTGACCAGAAGTCCGGTATCCCCCATATAACATTTCAAAAGTGTACGGTCACGGTTCAGATTGAGTCCAATACTCGGTTCGGTTGAATTATAACAGTTATTCACAATCATGGAGTCAGAAAGCCAGAAAAGGGCATCCCTATATTCATCAAAACGGGCGCCTTCTTTTAAGGAAGAAAGTTTAAAGTGCCTGTTCTGATTCTTTAGCTGAGACGGAAGTTCATCAAAGATTGCTTCAACCTTCATCTCATATCCTTTTGCATGTTTGCGGATGTCATCCCGGTATAAATTCAGGATCCTGCGTTTCACCTGGTCAGCCAGATCAAAATCATGACTGGAGACATAGGTCTCTACAGCCTGCGGCATTCCGCCGATAATCATATACTGCCGGAACAGATCCATTGCTTTTCTGTGCAGTGCCTGACCAAGCGGCTTTCTCTTCTCAAAACAGCTCTGGATGAGGGGCATCATGGTTTCATTGCCAGATGCCCAGAGAAATTCTTCAAAATCCATGGGATATAAATTCATACGGTCTTCCTCTGAAGGAATCAGTATGTCCTTAACATTCTCCCTGATCGAAATGAGGGAACCTGTCTCAATATAGTCATAGCGTCCGTCGGCAACAAGATATTTCACAGCGCTTCTTGCCCTGGGAAACAACTGCACCTCATCAAAAATGATCAGAGACTGCCGGTTATGAAGCTTTGTATTAAAAAATGTTGTAAGCTTAAGGAAAAAGGTATCCAGGTCATTTAAATCGTACAGGAACATATCCTTTACCTGTGAATCCACGATGTTGAAATCAAGCAGTATATAAGAACGATATTCTGCCCTGGCAAATTCTTCCACAATGTAGCTTTTTCCAACACGGCGGGCGCCTTGCAGCAGAAGGGCGCTTTTCCCATTGCTCTTTTTCTTCCATTGTAGTAAATGATCATATATTTTCCGGCGCATGATAACCTCTCCTTCATTCTAGTACATCTTTACATTAATCTTGAAGTAATAGTGCTTGATATTCGTGTCAGCTGTGCGTCTGCTAACCGACGGTGCAGGGGACTACATCTAGGTTAGCAAACGTGCAGATAGCGCGGATAGCGAGTGCTTAACTCAAGAATTAATACAAAGATGTACTAGTATACTGCCATAACATAAATCGCGATTTTTATAAACGTAATTATTACAGTAATCAAGATATTATATCCATATATTACTACAGAAATCAAGATTATACAATACATTCTTGCAAAACTGGAAACAATTCGGCCCGGTATCCGAATATCCGGATACCGGGCCGAATGCCATACAGCAATAAAATGGGGGTTCTGATTTTACATGCCGCTCCCCGCCCAAAATTATGCATAACGACTCGCGTTAGCATCAACTACCTGGTCTGTTTTTCTTGATAACGTATAACCGGCCATCCGAACTGCATAAGATCTTCTCGCCTCCAAGAAAGCGAGATCGCTATAAATCAGCATAAAAGGGGAAATTTGACGCTCTATCCTGGGTAATAAGGGTTCTATTAACTGCAGCAAATACCCAATACCCTGGACTATTCGTAATCTCTGCACCTATCGTCACTATTGCACCCGGCACAGATTTACTTCTCGTAACCATTTTATTCGTCCTCGCAATCCCTGTTTCTTCTGAATAACTACTCTCCCGATCCGCAAACTCCAGACCTGCTTCAGAATGACTCACCCATTCCTTTTCACATTTCTCCATTTCTGCAAATTTCCGTTCCGCCTCCTCATTTGCGCGCTTGTTTTCTATAATTCCTTCACGCAAATGTGCCTCAAATTCATCCAAAGGCATTTCCTGCATTCTTACTTGCGGAACTGCAAACCTTATTCTTTCCTCCGGTGTCATGGAACGAATATTCACTGAATATTCCTCATTTAATTTATCAATTACTGCCTGGTATGGATCTTTCTCATCTGCACTGGCAGATAGGACTGTAGCAAAAGACATAACTAACGCTACAAAAACTATTACTAATCCTCTTCTTTTCTTCATGTTTTTACCTCCTCGCTTCATAATAATTTTCCAATACTTGCATTGAGTTTCTATAAGATATCTTATTTATATTCTTATTATAGTTCTTTTTTATTAACAATTCTACCATTTGTCCTTAAAGAATAGATTTTGGCCATCAGATTTGTTATTGTTTTTGCAATAGATAGCGCAGAATACCTCCATATCCATTCATAAGCCCTGGATTCACTTTTTCCTGTGGCAACAATTGAGCTTCTTCCCTGAAAAAGCAATTATCAGACAAGTCCCTCCCCAATATTTCTGATGCCTTTTCCAATATCCAGAGATTTCCGCAAATCCCATGACACAGACACCAGCTTTCGGCAACCCTGCCGGATGCAGTGCTAGGGGGCTGTACCATTATGATGTTCGGAACCATCGTCGTAAGCGGACTGCAGATGATCGGAAAGTGCGGTTATTCCCAGCGGAACATTACTATCATTGCCCTGTCCCTAAGCACAGGAATTGGTTTTACACAGATGCCTGAAATATTTGCAGTCTTCCCTCAGATGGTTCAGAATGTGTTCGCACAGAACTACGTAGCCGTTGTATTTCTTGTGGCTGTTATTTTAAATCTGGTGCTGCCTCAGAATATGGAGGTCTGATACGATGCGAAAAGGTGTAATTTCGATGTAACCGTCCAGACAGGTCTGTGCAGGGTCTGCCCCGGCGAAACGAGGGTATATACTGCACTGACTGTAAAAGAATGGTGTTGATCCAGTAGTTTTCCGGCTGCGCCTCTCTGTCATCTAATAAAGAATCACAGTAATTCAAAACATCCCACGGACAGTATACATCTACATTCCCAAAATGATACCCGTCATACCATCTCCTTACCGTATCATAACTATCCGGATACCCATAATACTCTAATAGTTCTTTCACTTCTGCATCTGTAAATCCAAAATATTCATCAAAACGCACATCCGTAATGGAACGAACTTTCAGATTGTTGAGCCCGGTAAAAATGCTCTCCTTTGAAATCCGGAGGCAGCCGGTTAATACAGCAAACTTTAAACTATTGTTTGTCTTCAGTGCCTCTCCAAGCAGATTCCGGATTAAAGAAATCATCTGGTCATAGTATCCGTTTGCATGGGCCTTCGCCAGGGGAACATCATATTCGTCAATCAGCAGGATCACTTTAGTTCCATGATATTTTTCTAATAATTCTGATAATACTCTCAAACTATTACAAAATACCGCTTCTGACATATTATCATCCAATCTATAAATTGTTTGCAACTGCTCAATACCTTCGCAGTTACTTGCAAAAATTCATTTCAAATTGCTTTCCGCAAATCGTTACAATTGTTCTCTGCTATGGATTCTCTCCAAATATATTATAATAACCAGACAGAGGCATTTCCACAGAAAAAATCAGTATTTCTTTATTCTAACCGTTTTTCCAGCTTCCACCTTCACTATAACCGCCCCTTTTTCCTGTGTTGAATAGAGGTTACAGCCAGTGTCTGCAAGTCTCTCTATCGTCTCCTTGTGCGGATGCCCATACCGGTTCTTCTGTCCCGCTGATATGAATGCATAAGCAGGATGAACCTGCCGCAGGAATTCTTCTGTTGATGAGTTCTTTGAACCATGATGTGCTACCTTCAAGACGTCCCACGTACGGTTCTGGTAATGCTCTTCCAGCCGCCTGGCAAGCTGCTCTTCCCCTTCTCCCTCCACGTCTCCGGTAAGAAGCATATCAAATTTTCCATATCTTACTGCCAGTACCATGGAAGCCGCATTGCCTGGTTCCAGTCCTGTGTCACCTTCTATTCCCATATTTCCCGGCTGTATACAGGTAACTGTCAGTTCCCCTTCCCTGAGACTTTGCCCCGGTTCTATTACAACGATGCGGATTCCATGTTTCTGTGCTTTCCTTGCCAGTCCCTCTAAGGCATCATCCCACACCTCCTGCACCGGCAGCACCAGTGTCCGGATCTTCACGCCAATTTTCTGTCTCTCAATCAGCTCTTCTACACCGTTCATATGATCGCTGTCACCATGGGATATGAACACATAATCAAGCACGCCGGCCCCCTGGGATTTTAAGAATGGCTCCAGCCTGTACTGCCCGGCCTTCTTGACATCACTGCTCCCGCCATCCACCAGATATGTGCTGCCTTCTGGTCCTCTCATGAAGATTCCGTCCCCCTGTCCCACATCCAGAATCACGGTTGTAAGTTTCCCTTCCTCTCCAAAACGAGTCGTTAAAATCATAATTCCCACTGCCCATAGAAAAAACACAACAATTTGTTTCTTTCTCCCGTTTCTGCTATTCGTCTTTCCCTGATTACCCCGGTTTCTCCAATCCGCCTGACTGCCTTTTTTCTCCTGTTCTTCCTGCTTCTTCACTGATAAGAGAATATATCGAAGCAAAACCAGCCCTAAAAATAAAATCACATAATATACCACAATCTGCCACAGATCCGGCCTTCCAATTACAAGCCTTGCTCCTGGCAGACGAAGCGTTATCTCACAGCTCATTTTATAAATCCACAGAATTCTGCTGCATATCCAGAACAGTACGGCGGAGACAGGCGCAAACCACAGTGCAGACAGGCTTCCTGCCATCCCCAAAAATAATAATCCTGACATAAGCGGAATTACAAAGAGATTCAGAATAAAAGAATAAAGCGGAAATTCAAAGAAATAATAAAGCAGAATCGGGAGAATAACCAGATTGATCCCGGCGCTGGCTGCCAATCCCTGCAAAATCACCTGCCATACATAACCCCGGGCACTCTTCAAATACCAGGACAAAGAACGATCTTCCCTGTTCTGTCCCAGAGAACTCCTCGCCTCTTTCTTCCTGTTGCCTGTCATCTGCACCGGACCGCCATGTAAAACATCTGTAACCACCGGCACTACTGCCAGAATCGCAAATACTGCGCCAAAGGACAGCCAGAACCCGCCGTCATACAGGCTGAGCGGCCACCGCAGTAATACTACGGTGGCTGCAGCGGACAGTGCCGTCGGCGCATCGTAATGCCGTCCCGCCATATCTGCCCCCACGCGGAACAGGAAAATTACCAGTGCCCGGACAACCGACACGGTAAACCCGGCCATAAGAATATATAGGGTCAGAAACAGGATGCCGGATGCGCCGCCCAACGGATAAGAGCCGGTAAGTCTTCGCAGGAGCTGATAGATCCCGATTCCGATAAAGGATAAATGCAGACCTGACTGGGCAAGCAGATGGCCGATCCCCACTCCTCTGTACAACCCCGAAATCTCCGCATCCACGCCGCTTTTTTCGCCCAGTATCATGGCCGAAAGCACCGAGGCATCCTCTCTGCCCATATATTTTTCAAACACTTTGCCCCATCTCTGCCGTAACCGCTCCAGTCTGTCAGCCAGCACGTCCGGCCTGCTGTCTATGATCTTAAGCTTTCCCGCCCACACGGATCCATGGATATCCTGTCTCTGATAATAGAGCTTCTGGTCAAAATTCCCGGGATTACGCGCGGACTGAAAAAATGACACCTCGCCGCTTACCTTCACCCGCTGTCCGATCCGTATCTCTGTCTTTTCTTCTTCATACACTATAATTCTGGATTCTGTAAAGAATTGTTTTTGATTTCTAATGGAATTATTTTTTAGATATAAGATCTGATAGTCGTCTTTGATTTCTTTTTTGTATATCTGCCCTGTAAAGACAATCTCATCTCCGTCCCGGGCACAGCACTCAAGGGAGGAGGGGGCAAGCTCTTTCACTGCCCTTTCCTTCCCGATACACACTGCCCCGCAGATCAGAAGAGAGAGAATCAGACATACTGTACATAATGGTCTGTTTTTCACTCCTGCCTCTTTTCTATTAACTTAGGATCCTTTGAAAGGGGTTTGCTTAAATCAATGGTCTCCTGATACGTAATATTGGTTTCTCCATTGACCAGAATCTGCACCTGGCTGGTTTCCCCGCCGTCTATAATGGAATTCACCAGTGCATACACCGTAACCTTGGGATTGACCTTCTCTGCAACATTTAAGAAGCCCTCATCAAAATTTACATAACACACATTTTCCCTGTTGGAAACACCCAGAAGCCTGGTTCCTGCCGGTATGACCGCTTTGTCTCCTGCTGCAGAAGGACCCTTGAGAAGCTGCTCCACAATGAGCTTCTCCACAGACATATTGCTGTTATACCGTACACTTACCTCCTCCCGGGACAGCCTGTCCCCCTTTTCATTCGAAAAATACAGTGTCAGGTTTGCTGTCTGATAGTTGTGGAGAGAGGAGCCCGTATTCTGCACAAAGTCCTCTGCCCTCATATAACCTGCTTCTTTACCGCTGTTACTTACAAGCGGCTCCCCTCCCACATAAAAGCAGACATAATCCACACCGGAGATCTGGACCAGGGACTGTACCACAGCCGCCCGTAAAAGCAGCTCCGACACCGTATCCAGCTTCCTGTATTTTTTACTAAAATTAAGACGCAGCTTCGTCTCATGAAGTTCCCATGAATCAATCTTCACATTATCTGTGAATACACTCTTATAATCAATCGTATCAGGCTCTGCCTTAAGGAGGCTAAGCACCTCCTCTACTTTTCCTTCCACGGTTCCTGCATCTGACTCACACTGCTCCTCCACAAGCTGTGTTCCGTCCGTATCCAGGTAAAAGATACGATAGCCTCCTGTCTCCAGCTCCTTCCCCCTCCCGCATCCGCATAGAAGCAGCAAAAAAGCTAACAGAATAATATATTTTCCTTTTCTCCTATCCTTCATCTTCTCTTCCCCGTTCATACAATTCCTCTGTGGCAGTACAGCCTTGCTAATGAATGGTGAATTCTGCAACGCTGTACTGGCACCTTCACAACAGATCTGCCAGGCAGCCGCCCTCTAAGATACATAAATCAGCGGCATACGGACAGTAAATGTGGTTCCCTCGCCAATCTGACTGTATACCTTTATAGCGCCCCGGTGCATTACCACTGCACTTCTTGCAATGGAAAGCCCCAGCCCGGTTCCTCCGATTTCCCTGGAGTGGGACTTGTCTACCCGATAAAAGCGTTCAAAGATGTGTTCTGTATCCTCCTGCTTAATCCCAATCCCGGAATCTGCCACCTCGATGCAGAGCGATTTATGGTCTGCATTGAGGGAAACATGCACCCAGCCATTTTCCTTATTATACTTGATTCCATTTTCCACCAGATTCGTAAGGGCAAGGGACAGCTTCATCTCATCTACTTCTGCTGAAACAGGACGGAAGCTTTCGAAAATCAGCTCAATATTGCGCTGTGCCGCAATCGGGCGCAGCCTTTTGAGCACCCGCTCCACAAGTGCATTGATGCTCTCTGTCGTGATGTTCATGGTATTAGCGGTCTTGTCAAGCTTCACGAGAGACAGAAAATCATTAATGATCTTATTCTCTCTCTCAATCTCTTCTGACATATCTCCCATGAACTCCCGGTACAGCTCTACCGGCACCTCCTCCTGGGAAAGCAGAGAGTCTGCCAGAACCTTCATGGAGGTCAGGGGCGTCTTAAGCTCGTGGGAAACATTGGACACAAACTCCTGCCTGGAATCGTCCAGTACCTTGAGCCTGCCCAGCATCTTATTAAATGACTCAGACAAAAGGATCGTCTCTGTATAAGCATTTTCATGCAGATAATTATCCTCATAGCCCTCTGTCACTGCCTCTATGGAGCCGGTAATCCTTTGGAACGGCCTCACTGTTCCTGCACCAATCACAAATGCAGCGATCAGTAAAATAACTCCTGCCACTGCCTCTATAGTCCGCGCCCTGTTAACAAGAAGCAGCATGCTGTCCTCAATGGAATCCGTGGATACACTGACCAGGATCACTCCTTCTACCTTTTCAGACGCATTGCCTACAACCGGTGACGTCACTTCTATATAGCGGTTCTGTGCATCATAGTGGCTCGTCCCTTCCCCACTGCCTCCAAAGCACCTGATCACATCCCGCGAGACAATTGTCTTCCCTTCATCCATGCCATATGTATCCTCTACAATACGGAATTCCTGATCAATCAACATAACACGGCCATTATAAATATTGGATAACTGGACAAACTCCGTCCGGACTATATCAGATGTCTCTCCCTGCTGGTAGCTTAAATCACCAAGCTGGTTACAAAGAATTGTACATTGATTCTGAATCTCGGCGGTCCGTACATCTACCGCCCGTTTTTCATAACTCTTAAGAATCACCATTTCCAAAAGGAGCATTGGTATCATCCCCACAACAACGATGAGAATCATAAGCCGGAAACGGAGACTCTTAAATATACTTTTTTTTAAATATGGCCTAACCCCTAAAATAATAACCCACTCCCCATTTTGTATGTACGTATTTTGGATCGCTCGGGTTCTTTTCGATCTTTTCCCGCAGACGCCTTATATGTACATCCACTGTTCTCGCATCGCCGGGGTATTCATATCCCCATACAATATTCAGAAGATTCTCCCTGCTGTATACCTTGCCTGGATTCGTAGCAAGAAGCTCAATCAGGTCAAATTCCTTTGCTGTCAGATTCACTTCCCTGTCTTCAATTACCACACGCCTGCTCTCACAGTCAATGGTCATGCCGCCTTTTACAATCATCCTGCCTGCTGTATGTATATCCCCGCGTCTGCTGGTTCTGCGCATAATGGCCTTAATCCGTGCCTTCACCTCAAGTATGTTAAAGGGCTTCGTAATATAATCATCCGCACCATATTCCAAACCGAGAATCTTGTCCATATCCTCGCCCTTTGCTGTCAGCATGACAACCGGCACATCTGAAAATTCACGAATCCTCTGGCACACCTCAAATCCGTCAAGCTTCGGAAGCATGATGTCAAGCAAAATGAGATCATAGGCATTCTCCCCCGCAAGCGCAAGTGCCTCTTCACCGTCATAAGCCGCATCTACATCCATGCCGTCCTGTTCCAGGCTGAATCGTATTCCCTTAACAATTAACTTTTCATCGTCAACTACTAATACACGCTTCCCCATTCTTATACTTCCCCTGTCAAATCTTAATCTGATCCTTCACCTTGCCAAACACACCATCCTTGATGCCTTCAATCTCCTTTAGTTCTTCAATTGAGGTAAATCCTCCCTTTTCCTCGCGGTAACGGATAATTGCTTCTGCCTTCACTTCCCCGATTCCGCTCAGTGTCATCAGCTCTTCCTTTGACGCGGTATTCAGATCCACTTTCCCGTCATCCGCCTCTGGAATACCGGCAGTCGTCTTCCCCGGTGTTCCTTCTTCTGAAGGTATTGTTCCTGCCTGTTCCTTTTCTAAAAGTTCCTTTTCTGACGGCACATAGACCTGCTGGCCGTCTGTAAGCTTTTCCGCCTGATTCAGATACGAATCAGCCGCCTTCTCTGTCATGCCGCCTGCCGCTCTGATTGCCTCGAACACGCGGCTGTCCGGCGGGAGTTCAAAAACCCCGGGAGTGGTTACCTCCCCGCACACATACACGTATATGTTTTCATCCTGCGGGGAGACGTCTGCCTGTCCGTCATCTGAGGACGTCTCCTCTTCTGCCAGAACATCCACCTCCCGGATTTCTGAACCTTTTTCGTCCTTTGCTGCACAGCCTTGCAGTCCTGTGAGAGCCAGGAGCACAGCCATCATTCCAATAAGAAGGAATAAATAATGAAGAAAAAAATCAGTTTGTAATATATTAGTCCTTCGCATAATATTCTCCTTTACAGTTTTTTAAGACTGTAAATACCCCTCTGTTATGCTAAGACATTCTTATTGTACTATTTCCACTGGAAAATTGCAACTCCTATTAATGCAATTCCCATACCAATTACTTTTCTCCACTCCAAAGGTTCCTTATCAACCCCAAAAAGTCCTAATAATTCGATCACATATGCCACAATGAGCTGTGCTATGACAATTAGAAGCGCGGCTTTGGCAGGTCCTAACTGCTCCATGCTCTTTATCACAGTCAGGGTGATGCCTGCCCCGATCACTCCTCCCAGAAGCACATACCTCGGCTCCACCTTCGCAAGCGTCATAATATGATCCCGTCCGGCAATCAGCCATGCCACGATACAGACAAGGAATGCCGTCAGCTGTACCCAGGCATTGCTTACCCACATCCCGGTCGTCTTCGTCACCTGCGTATTAAAAACCCCCTGTACGCTCATCAGCGCACCTGACAATAAAGCAATGAAAAAACCAATCATCTGAATCTACCTCCTGACGTTTCGCAGCAGTTCAGACAGACGTCAGCGTCCTGTCTGAACTGCTGCGGCACCTTTCATCATAGTATATCCAACAATTGGTCTTTGTATTATAGGATCAAATGATTTTCCTCTACACAGGTTATTTACATACAGTTCCTTAGTATGCCAAGCATCTCGTCCACATGCTCTTTTTCTATAATCAGGGGCGGAACAAGACGGATCACGTTTTCGCTGGCACTGATGATAACAAGCCCTTCCTTAAGCGCCTGGTTTATAATCTCTCCCGCCGGTCTTTTTACCCTGATTCCCTGAATCAGTCCGGTTCCCCTTATCTCCTGTATCTCATCCGTAGTTTCCTTCAGCGCCTTTAAGCCTTTACTCAGATATTCCCCCACTTCCTTTACATGTGCGGGAATGCCTTCTCTTTCAAAAATTTCTATGGTCTTCGCCACTGCTGCGCATACAAAGGGATTGCCGCCGTAGGTGGAACCGTGGTCGCCTGGCTCCAGTGAAAACTCTGCCACATCCTCTGTCATAGCAAACGCGCCTACCGGAACTCCGCTGCCGATTGCTTTCGCCACAGCCATAATATCAGGCTTTGTTCCATAATTCTGCCATGCAAACATGGAGCCTGTGCGCCCCATGCCGCACTGTATCTCATCACAGATCATGAGGATTCCTTCTTCATCACAAAGCTTCCGGATTCCTTTCATAAAATCAGGCTCTGCCATGTGGATCCCGCCCTCTCCCTGAACCGGCTCCAGAAGAATCGCACAGGTTTTATCGGAAATCTGAGCCTTTACACTCTCCAGATTGTTAAACTCAGCGAATTTTACGCCTGGAAGCATGGGTTCAAAAGGCTCCCTGTAATGTGCATTTCCCGTTACAGATACAGCCCCGATGCTCCGCCCGTGAAAGGAGTGCTCCATGGCAATAAATTCATATCGTCCGGTCCCCTTTTTATATGCATACTTTCTTGCCGCCTTTAAGGCTCCCTCAATGGCCTCTGTTCCGCTGTTGGTAAAAAATACGCGGTCCATTCCCGTAACCTGAAGAAGCGCGCGGGCCGCCCTCCCGCAGGTTGTATTATAATACAGATTTGACGTATGCATAAGCATGTCAATCTGATCCTTCAGCGCCTGGTTTAACTCCGGATTTCCATAGCCAAGTCCACATACCGCGATTCCCGCTGCGAAGTCAAGATACTTTTTCCCTTCTGTGTCGTAAAGATATACGCCCTCACCTTTTTCAAATATAACCGGAAGCCGGTTGTAGGTATGCACCAGTGCACCCTCTGTCTCTTCCATATATCCCTGATACTGATTCATTGTCCTATTCTCCATAATAATATCTCTGCTCTCCGTCATTTATAATTGCCGTACCGATTCCCTTATTGGTGAAGATCTCAAGAAGCAGGCAGTGCGGAATCCGCCCGTCTAAAATATGCACCCGGGAGACCCCGTGTTCAATGGCATCAATACAATTGTTAAGCTTCGGAAGCATACCGCCGCCGATATATCCTTCCTTCATAAGCTCATGCGCCTCTGTGACTGTAAGCTCTGAAATCAGCGTCTGCGGATCCTTCGGATCCTTATATACTCCCTCAATATCTGTTAAAAATGCCAGCTTTTCCGCCCTCATGGCCCTGGCAATTGCACAGGCAGCGTCATCTGCGTTAATATTGTATGTATTATAGTGATCATCAAGACCTGTCGGGCATACAACCGGCAGGAAATCTTTCTCAAGAAGGTCATAAAGAACAGTGGCGTCAACCTTCTTCACGTCACCCACAAAGCCGATGTCCTCCCCGCCTGCATACTTTTTGCTGACAGAAAGAAGCTTTCCATCCTTGCCGCTGATGCCGATGGCTCTTACCCCCAGGCTCTCCACAAGCTGGACGAGGCTCTTATTGACCTTTCCAAGTACCATCTCTGCAAGCTCCATGGTCGCTTCGTCTGTCACACGGAGGCCATTGACAAATTCCGGCTCCATACCAACCTTTCCTACCCATCGGCTGATCTCTTTGCCGCCGCCATGGACGATAATGGGCTTAAATCCCACCAGCTTCAGCAGCACGCAATCCGCGATTACATCCTGCTTTAAGGTTTCGTCGATCATGGCGCTGCCGCCGTATTTAATCACAATAATCTTCCGATTAAACCGCTGGATATAGGGCAGGGCTTCGATAAGTACCTCCGCCTTCTCCAGAAATTTTTTATCTACCATATATGCCTCCTATGAACGGTAATCCGCATTAATCCGAATGTAATCATGGGTCAAATCACAGCCCCAGGCAACGGCGGACGCCTCCCCCTGCTTGATATCCGCGATGGCCTTTACCTCTTTTTCCGATAAAATCCTCGTGGCCTCTTCCTCGCTGTAACCCACTGCCACACCGTCTGCAATGAGCTGGATTCGTCCCGCCGCACTTTCCAAAAAGAGATCCACTTTCTCCGGATCAAACTGAGCCCCCGAATAGCCCATGGCGCAGAGGATACGTCCCCAGTTGGCGTCATGACCGTAGACCGCCGCCTTCGTCAGATTCGAGCACACGATGGATTTGCTTAAAATTTTCGCCTGCTCTTTGCTCTCTGCCCCTACGACTTCCGCCTCAAACAGGGCCGTCGCCCCCTCGCCGTCACCGGCGATCTGCTTGGCCAGATACTCGTTCACCATATGGAGAGCCTGACAGAAGACATCGTAATCCGTCCCTTCCTCCGTAATCTCAGGGTTCCCTACCAGACCATTGGCCAGCGCCAGCACTGTGTCGTTGGTGGAAGTGTCCCCGTCCACGGAAACCATATTGTAAGTATCCTGCACATCCGCGCTGAGGGCCTTCTGCAAAAGCTCCCGGGAAATCGCCGCGTCAGTGGTTACAAAACTCAGCATTGTACACATATTCGGATGGATCATGCCGGAACCTTTGCACATACCGCCCACCCGCACGGTCTTTCCTCCCAGGGAAAACGCCACCGCAATCTCCTTTTTGTGGGTATCCGTCGTCAGGATCGCC